>Ga0209581_1002323_pt1 | contig 18521 bp, 14 predicted proteins | sample Coa_R2_FD_187160 | JGI IMG/M metagenome (GOLD analysis project Ga0209581, IMG submission 187160) | Surface soil microbial communities from Centralia Pennsylvania, which are recovering from an underground coalmine fire - Coalmine... | ecosystem: Environmental > Terrestrial > Soil > Unclassified ...
CAAAGAAACGGGACGCACGGTGACGCCCAGCCAGCCGCTGGCGCCGTGCGCCAGGAAGTCCGCAACGGTGTTGCTGGGAACTGCCAGACCCAGCCCGCCGCTAATCACCATGGCGTTCACGCCCACAACGAGCCCGTTCGCATCCGCCAGGGGGCCCCCCGAATTGCCGGGAGCAAGGCGAACATCGGTCTGCACCCATACCGCCGGCCCGAGCCCGCGACAAGGCCCGACCGCATGCACAACGCCGGTGCTCAACGCCCCGATAAATCCCAGGGGATTGCCGACCGCAATTACGAGTTCGCCCGGGCGCAATTGCGATGAATCGCCTGCGCGAATACTCTCCAGCCGTCCCGCCTGCGCTTCCAGCGCGGCCAGATCGCGCCGCACGTCGCGAGAGGAGACGCGCGCGGGAAACTCCCGCCCGTCCCACAGCTCAATGCGCAACTCCGGCCCTCGCGCGACATGCGAGTTGGTCACAACAACCCCGTTTGCGTCCCAAATAATCCCCGAGCCCACCGACCGCCGCCCCGATTTCACCTGCACCGTGGACCGGCGCAGCGCTTCTCCAATCCGGCCGAACCCTGTGAATGGCATGCTTCAGTCCTCCTGCGGCAAGGGGCGTTCGCCGATTCTCACCTCGACGGTCTTACGCTCGCCGCCGCGCAGCAGTTCCACGGGCGCCGTGCGTCCAACGGAATCAGCGCCCAGCGCCGACTGCACATCGCCCAGATCCGCGACCGACCGACCCGCGATGCTCAACAGCACATCTCCGATCACAATACCCGCATTGTGAGCCGGCCCGCCGGGCTCCACGCTCAACACGATAACGCCTGCGGGGCCGAGCTGGAGCTTCTCGCTGAGATCAGCGGGCAAAGACACCGGCTGCAATCCGATCCCGAGATAGCCGCGCGACACCCTGCCCTTTGCGAGGAGCTCGGACGCGACTCGCTCCAGCGTCTCTGGAGGAATGGCGATGGCCGCCGTTCGCGAGAGCCCCGCCGTCGCCATGCCGACGAAGCCGCCGCCGGAATCCACGACGGGCGCACCCGACAGACTGGCGTACAACTCCAGATCGAGCCGGATAAACCGGTCGATCACGCCTCCGCGCCAGGTGCGCCAGCTTTGGTGCACAGCGCTGATGATGCCCATGGTTGCGGTTGGTCCGTGCTGCGTACGGCCGACCGCCAGGGCGATGTTCCCCGGCTTGCCTTTGGCCGCGGCGCGCCCGGGCGCTATTCCGTCTCCGTCGTACTTCAGCACCGCAATGTCCGTGCTGCCATCGCGTCCGGCCAATGTCGCGCCAGCCGCGCGGCCATCCGGGAGTGTGATGCGGATTTCATCGGTCCTACGGATTGCGTGCTCCACAGTTACGATGACCCCAGGCTTCCAAATGATCCCGCTCGATGTGGCCCGGGGCCGCGCGTCGATGGAAACCACCGAGCGCGCGGCGGTTTCAACCGCGGCCGCCAGCTCCGCCGACAACTCTGTCAATTCACTCATGACTCCACTATGCTGCTCCGCCCGAAGGCTTTTAAATCGGGCGTTCGGGCAGGTTGCACCCTGACCGATCGGGCGGGTCAACGCTCGCGCCGACGCCCATGCCACAGAGCCGGCGGCCGCAGGGACAGCTCAAACGAGGTCGATCTGAAAGATCCAGCCCGCCGTTGGACTGTCATTGTTAGGCCAGCCGGGATGGATGCCCGCGTCGCAACTGATCAGCTTGCCGTCGTGCATGGCCAGTCCATGCGGATCCGAGGAGCCAGGAAGGAACTCCACGATTTCGAGCACCTTGCCAGTCGCAGCTTCGTATCTCACCAGACCGGGCCGGTAATCGGCATAGCGCGCGCAGTCGTTGCCGACGACCTGCCAAATCGTGCCGTCATCCCAGGCGATGCCGTGATAACGCACCCGGCCGGGCGCCTGGTAGAACGGGATGAGGAATTCCGGCGTCCAGGTATTCGGGTCGACGCGCAGGTTGCCGCGCAACCGCAACGCGACAATCCACAGTTTGCCGTCATGCCAGAGCGCTCCGTGACAACCGCCGCCATTATCGGGGGGGCCAAGCGGAATCTGGCGGTGGCTGATGAGACGCGAATTCATGTCCACCTGAAACACGCCTTCAGGCGGCGCGTTTGCCGCCATCCAGAGGTATCCGCCGCCCACCGCCATTCCACTGGTATTTCGGGACGGAGTTGTCACGGTCCTGAGCACTTTACCGTTCCAATCGACAAGCCAGGCGTTTTCAGTCAGCGAATCTGGTTCGGGCAGATGGTAGGCAGCCGCCTGAGCGCCGGACAGCTTCTGCTCGGCAATCCACAAGCCCTCCGACGTGACGGCGACAGCGTTAGGAAATCCGGGAGGGCTCTTGAAAAGTTTCGTGGTTTTGGCTTTCCGGGCGCGCCGCGCTTGCGAGCCGTTCCTTCGCAGCGATTCCGCAGAAAATTGAGCCAGCGCCAGGCTGCTTCCGACAGCCGATGCAAGAAATTCCCGTTTTGTCACCGCCGCCCTCCCAAACCTAATTTGCCTCGCGATCGTCCATGAGCGCGAACACGTACAGCGCATTGCCATTGTTCGGGTGGTGAATCTCGGGCGCGATCACCCGAGGCGCATCGCGCGGGCTCCCACCCCCTAATCCAGTGGTCACGGCGATGTATTGCTTGCCTTCAATCGCGAACGAAATTGGAAAGCCCTGCACGGACGTTCCGAGACGGGTTTTCCACAGCACCTGCCCCGTCTTAACGTCCACTGCAAAAAAATACCGGTTGAGGTCGCCGACGAACGCCACGCCTCCAGCAGTTGAGAGCACCCCGGTGAGAAAAGGCGCCCGCTGCTCGATGGACCAGTTTTCTTTTAGCGTGCGCACGTCGTAGGCCGCCAGTTTGCCGATCTTGCCGCCGGTGCGCGGCATCTCAAAGAAGCGCCGATCCGCGGCGCCGCCGCCCGAACCTTCTTTGAATTCCACTTTTCGGCCTGACATCGCCATGCAGCTCTGGCTTAAGGGGATGATGAGTTGCGCAGTTTGGGGGTGATAGCTTATGGCTTGCCAGTTGTGGCCGCCTTCGGTGCTGGGGCAGATTTGAAACCATTGGCCGATCTGCTGTTCGAGAATATCGCTGCGGTAGGTCGGCTCTCCCGTAGTGGGATTGATGAAGGTAAACAGGTTCTGATAAACCGTTTCTCTATAGCCGAGAAATTGACCGGTTACCCGGTCAAGTTTCCACAAAATTCCAGGTTTGCCGATCGTAAACAGGAGCCTGCGTTCATCGACATCGATGAGCACGCGCTCAAAAACCTCATCCATATCGAACGATTCTCCCGGCGCATGTTGGAAATACCATTTCAAGCGGCCGGTATCGGGATCGAGGGCCACCGTCGAGCTGGTGAAGAGCGCTCGATCGCCGGGCTTCGCGCCACGGCTGACGCGGAGCCAGGGTTTGGGTTGTGCGACGCCCCAATAGGTCAGGTTGATTGCCGGATCGTAGGTTCCGACGATCCAGGTATCGCCGCCGGCGCGCAGCAGGTCGGGCAGTGCGCCCCAGGTATTGCCGCCGGCCTGGCCTTCCCGCGCCACCGTATGAAAGCGCCAGACGAGCTGGCCGGTGTGGACATCGTAGGCGCTTATGGAGCATTGCGCGCCGTACCGGCCGCAGCCGGTCATGCCCGTCAGCGCCTTGCCGTGGATCACGATCGCGCCGGACGTATTGCTGTATCCGAGCTTTCCGTCAGCGATTGCCGTCTGCCATGCAATTTTTCCGGTGCGCGCGTCCAGGGCGTACAGGCGCGCGTCGGTTGTAGTGAGCAACAGTTTGTCTTGGTAAATCGCAAGAGCGCGCGTGGCGCCATAGGCGCGGACGGATTCCGGACCGATCCGGTTCTCCCAGATCAGGTCGCCGGTGCGGCCATCGAGCGCCTGAAGCGTGTTGCTCGTATTCGTGAGATAGATAATTCCATCGTGAACGACCGGCGACGGCTCGCTTGCGCCGCCTTCATTCATAGCCCAAACCCAGGCGAGTTGGAGACGCATGACGTTGCTGGGGGTGATTTGGGACAGCGGGCTGTAGCTCCAGCCCTGATAGTTGCCGCGGGCCATCAACCAATCTGCCGGATCGGGATGGCGCAGCATCTCGTCAGTTACGGGGCGATAGTTCTTAACCTGGCCGGCGACGGTGATGCCCTTGGGGGCAGACGCTCGCGGGGCGCGCACCTGGTCCGCATTGGCGGCTTCGACAAGCGTTTTGCGGAGCTCCGCAGGCATCTGACCCGTCGCGATGGAGTTGATCCGAACCGGAGTGGAAAACGCGGCGGGGCGGTTTCCGGGGCGCGCTCCGTTGGCCCGGAGCAGGAAGGCGATGATGCTTGCGTAGACATCATCGCTCAAGCCGCCCTGGTTGGACGGCGGCATCGTCTCCCGGATGTAACGCATTAAATCGGAGGTGGTGCGCGACCCCCAGGCGTTCATAAAATTCGCGCCGGCGAGCGGCGGCGCCTCGTTGCGGCCGGAGAGGTCTGGCAGATGACAACCGGCGCAATTCGTTTGATAGGCTGCAAGGCCCTCGGCAGCCTGCGCACCGGTGTAGGTCGCAGGCGGCTGCGCACGAGCCGAGGCGATGACGGCGAGAACAGCGATGCCGGCCGCGCGTTGCCGTTTTAAGACAAACATGTCCCTCGCACAGCGTTATGGGGCGGGGACCGCTCCGCCGATGGTCGACGGTCCAGTTCCGCTGCATCCGCCCGCGCCGTAGCGGATGAATTTCTGTATTCTCTTTCCGGTATCGACTTCGCCGGTGTAGATGTTGCCTTTGCTATCTACGCTCACCTGGTGCAGCCAATGAAACTCGCCGGCCATGCGGCCGCTGCGCCCCAAGCGGCCGAGCTCCTGGAGATTGCTGCGGTTCAGGATGTAGATGACCATATTCGAGTTATCGCCGACGTACAGGCAAGACTGCGCGCGGTCCGCCGAGAAGCTCATCGAAACGGCCGTCCCCGGGATGGAAGTATTGGTATGTTCGCTGATGAATCGCTCTGCCACGAAGCCGCACTTGCCGGGCTCGCCGACGGGATTGCTGCACGGCTTTCCGAGGGCCGGATCTTTTCTGTCGAAAACCTGTATCCGATTATTGCCGCGGTCGCAAACATACACCTTGCCGTCGGCGGCGAGTTTAACGCAATGGACGGGCGTGCGAAAGAATGCAGGCTTTCTCTGGCCGCTCAAGTAGTCGGCAATCCACGGCCGGGCGGCGGCCGCGGGCCGGTCATCGACCGGGCTGTTGCCATAGGCGCCGAAGTGGCCAACGTATTTGCCGGTTTCGGCATCCACAATCAGGATGCGGCGATTGCCGTAGCCGTCGGCCACATACAGCCGGTTGGTCTCAAGATCCACGGCCATGTCGGCGGGCTGGTACAGCAACGGCGTTCCATGAATGCCGCCGCTTATGTCATTGCTATTCGGTCCCTGCGGAGTTCCTCCGATTCGCATGCGGAAATTGCCGTTCATGTCGAACTTCAGAACGAACCCGTCGCCGCCTTCCTGGTTCGTCGTCCAGGCTGGCCTGGGGCCGCTTTTGAGGGCGGCTGCGCTTCCCGCGATCCACACGTTATCTCTGCCGTCGACGTAAATGCCGTGCTCATTGTTGGGCCAAATACAACCGGCCTCGGCCTTGCATTTACCGCCGATGAAGCCCGGATCGGCGGGACCGCCCCAGGCGCGCAGCAGCTTTCCATCGGCGTCGAACTCCAGTACGGAGGGCGCCGCTTTGCAGCAGTCGGCGATTGGACCATAGGGACGCGCCTGACCCAGTCCGTTGACCGCCGGTACGCTGGCGCCGGGCAGCGGGCCTTCCAAACCTGCCTCCTCATTCGTGAGGCTGCGCGGCCGGTTATAGACCCAGATGTGATCATGCTGGTCCACGTAAAGCCCCCCAATCTGGCCGAGGATCCAGCGATTCGGCAGGGGCTGCGGCCAGGATGGGTCAACCACGAAGCCCGGCGTCTTCCCGGTTGGGGACGCATGGTAAACGCCGGACTGCCGGGTCAGACGTTCGAGAGCGCCGCTCCGTGTCAAAACATCGCTTCCGGCGTCAGCGGCCCAGGCGCTCACGCTCAACGTCAGCGCAGCGATCCAATTGCGTGCCAGCATGGAGAATGTATTGCAGAAATCATAAGCCCGTACTTCCGGTGCACGCAATCCGCATCCACGCACTGACGGCGAGAGGCGCCTCGCCATCCGCCGCATACTGTGACGATGACGAGAACAGTGTGGAAGCGAGACCGATAGCGCCGTGCCATGTGTCACAATGCTACAACGCCGGCCGGGCGAGGGGCAGGAAACCGCGCAGCGGAGCTGGCGCCCGGCTTGCACTTCTGCGTACGTGATCCGCCCCGCTCTGCTCTTATGCGTCGCGTTCAGCGTACACGCTCAGATCCAGGATTTGGCGACCACGGCCGATGGCGGGCAGGTCTACTTCTCAACGCCCTATCGCCTGAAAGGCTCGGCCGATCCCGGATACCCGAAGATCTACCGCTATGCCGAGCACGGCTTCGAGCTATTCCGCGAATTTCAACTCATACCTGAGCCATCGCCGGACACGAACTTTTTCATGGCTGAACGCCCCTCGGTCTCCGCCGACGGCCAAACGGTTGCGTTCACGGCCGCCCGCAATTGCGTGGGCGGGAGCCACTGCATCGGCTTCATCTATTTTCAGAGCTGGATCGCGCGCAATGGCGCCGCAGACGCCAGCATCAGTTTCGGCCGCATCGCGCTCAGCCCCAACGCACGGTTTGCGCTGCTATCGGACCGGGGTGGAACCGTCGGGCCAAGCCCAATCGCACTGTACGATCTGCGCACCGGCGCCGCGACCGTACTCGCCAACTTCCGACCCATTGGCGACGGCCGTTATGCAGTGGCAAACGACGGCGCAGTTCTTGTTTTGGGCTCGTCGGCCGGCCCGGTGCTTTGGCGTTCCGGCGCTTTTACGCCGGTTCAGTTCGAGGCGCCCCCGACGTGCACCCGCTTGAGCGCCAATGACTCCCTGATCGTCTACGAGTCGGACCCCTCCGGTCCGGGGACCATCACGCTGCGCGCGCATGATATCTCCACGAGGCGTGAAATTACCCTGGTCTCAGCGCCGACTCCCAAAGACTATCAGCCGGCTCCAACACCGGGCGCGTACTTGCATCCGACCCTGACCTACGACGGGCGCATGGTTGCGTACACGCTGGGAACAGATCTGTTTCTTCAGCGAACCGATGGCGCTGCGCCGAGCAAGCTGGCATCCGCGCCCGAAGGTTTTCAAGATGCCGTCATTTCCGGGTTTGGCAATGTCGTATATGCCTCTACCGTGACTGGCCGTCTGTTGAAAATTGAGATTGGCTCAGGCTCCCTGGTTGAACTCAGCGCTGCGCCGCCGCACATCGACGTTACGCCGAGCGTATTTGTACCCGGCGCGCGCGTCGACGTGGCGATGCCCACGGGCTCGGGCGAGGCGGCGATCGTGACCGAGGGCGGGCTGGCGCCGGTCATCGCGCGCTCGGAATCGACGGCAACCTTCGAGATCCCCTGGGAAACGCCGCCGAACTCTGTCGCTCATGTGTTCTATCCCGGGAATCCCTCCGCGTTTGAAGAGGCGCATGATACGCAAGTCGTGCAAGCCGCGCCTCGTTTTTATCTTGCGCCGTCGCCTGATGACCCCCAGGCGCGCTACGCGCTGGCGGCGCACGAGGACTTCAGCGGCCTGATCACGATTGCCAGCCCGGCCAAAGGCGGCGAAATCGTTCACTTCTATTTCACGGCGCTCGGTCCTGTATCGCCGCTCATTGCGACCGGAGCGGTGACGCCCCCGGGCGCCTTGTATCAGGCGACAACTCCGCTCTCGTGCAGTTTCCACGAGCCGCGACCCGGCGGCGCGTCGGCGGAAGCTGACATCCTGTTTGCTGGACTTGCGCCGGGCATGATTGGAGTGGACCAGGTAGACATTGCGATTCCGCGAGGACTGTCGGGAGCAGTAGTGGTGACGTGCCAGGCGCAACTTCCGGCCGGGACGATTTCAGACTTCGCGCAACTCCCGATTACGCCCTGAACATCGGTTTGGCGACGCCGCGGCAGCCGACGGCGGACGCTAAATTAGAAGTGTCATGCCAACCAGACGTCATTTTCTCGGAGCGGCTGCCGGCGCAGGCCTAGGGGCGCCCCTGCTGCAATCACAAATCACCCCGCCAAAGTCCCCCAATGACGCCATCCAGATCGCTCTCATCGGCGCCGGCGGTATGGGTCAGGGCGATGCGCAGATGGCTGTGTCTTTGCCAGGCGTAAAACTGATTGCCGCTTGCGATCTATATGACGGGCGGCTGGAGCGTTCACGCGAACTTTGGGGGCGCGACATTTTCACCACTCGCGATTACCGCGAAGTTCTCGCCCGCAAAGACGTCGATGCGGTCATCATCGCGACGCCAGACTTCTGGCATTCACGCATAACCATCGACGCGCTCAACGCCGGCAAGGACGTATATTGCGAAAAGCCGATGGTGCAGAAGATCGAGCAGGGAAAGGCCGTCATCGAAGCCCAAAAGAGGACGGGACGGATTCTTCAAATTGGCAGTCAGTACGCAAGCTCACTGGTATTTGAAAAGGCGCGCGATCTGCTCGCCCAGGGCGCGCTTGGCGAATTAACCATGGTGGAGGCGTGGCTGGACCGCAATACTGCAATCGGAGCATGGCAGTACTCGATTCCGCCGGACGCCTCGCCGCAGACGGTGGACTGGGACCGGTATCTGGATAACATCGCGCCGAAACGGCCGTTCGACGCCAAACGATTTTTCCGGTGGCGAAATTATCGCGACTATGGGACGGGCGTTGCGGGCGATCTGTTCGTGCATTTGCTCACGGGGCTTCATTTTGCGGCGGCACAAAAAGGTCCAAGCCGCGTCTACGCGACGGGCGGACTCCGCTACTGGAAGGACGGCCGGGATGTGCCGGACGTGATGCTGGCGCTGTTGGACTATCCTGCGTTCAATCTCGCTCTCCGGGTGAACTTCAAGAGCGGCGGCGAGGCGGAGAATTTCGGCTACCGTTTTGTCGGGTCGGAGGGCGTGATGAACGTTTCCATGAATTCGCTGACGCTCTCGAAAGCGCCGAACGAAACGGAGCCGGGATACACTATCGGAACCTTCTCGAAGGCGATCCAGCAGCGCTTCCTCGAGCAATACCGGAAGGAACATCCGCTGGAGAAAGCCACCGCCGACGCGCTGCGCCCGGAGCGGCAAGAGAAGTTTGTACCGCCGCCCGGCTATAGCGCGCATCTCGAACATCACCGCAATTTCTACGCAGCGGTCCGTTCACGCAAACCATTCTTTGAGGACGCCGTTTTCGGATTCCGGGCGGCGGGACCCGCGCTGCTGACGAACACGAGCCTGTGGGAGAGCCGGATTTGCCGCTGGGATCCGGAAACGATGGTTGCAAGCTGAGCGAACGCCAGGCGCTTATTCGGTCGGCGCAGCAGAGGCCTTGCCGGAGACAAACAGCAAGGGCGCGAATGCAGCCAGATTGCGCCGCCATACCATCCACACGTGTGCGCCCGGGGTTTCGATATCGGTGTGCTTGACGCCCTTGGACGTGAGCCACTCCCGGAATTTCCGGTTGGGCTCAATCAGGCGGTCATCGGTTCCACACGCGATCCACAGCAGTTTCAACTGCGAGTTTGCCTTTTCGTCGAGCTTCGGAAAGTTCGCGGCGTAGTCGCCCGAGAGTCCTCCGGCGCTGAACGCCCCGACATAGGCGAAACGGTCCAGGGCGTTCAGACCGGTATATAGCGACTCCGCGCCGCCCATCGACAGTCCGGCGATGGCGCGCGAGTTGCGGTCCTTGATGACGCGGTATTCCTTCTCGATTCGCGGCATTACCTCGGTAAACAGCGCCTCACGAAACCGGTCGTAGTTTCTCTTTGTCAGCGAGGGATCGCGAAACGCGCTCGCCCGGTTCGTAGAGACGATTTCGGGAGCGCCGTAGCCCAGAGTCATCACAATCAGCATGGGCTTGGCCTTGCCTTGGGCAATGAGATTGTCCAGGATGACATTCGCTCGTCCCACCGCAGTCCAGGCGCTTGCATCGTCGCTGTAGCCGTGCAGCAAGTACAGCACCGGATAAAGCTTCTTTGCGGTTGGATCGTAACCGGGAGGCGTGTAGACGTAAAAATCGCGATCATCGCCGATCACGTCCGAATGATAGAAATGATGATGCACCTCGCCATGCGGCACGGCGGCAATCTCCCACGGCTCGCCGGATCCGGGGACGTGCACCATACTGGTCGGATTGAGCAGGTTCGGCTTCATCAGGTGGTTCACCGGATCGAGCAGGGAGACTCCGTCGGCTACGAAGGAATAACCGTAGTAATCGGGCTGCAAGGGCTCGGTGGTGATCGTCCAGACGCCCTCATCGTCTTTCTGCATGGGTTGACGCTGAGCGCCTTCGCGCGAAAGCAGGACTTCTTTTGCGTTAGGTGCGCGAAACCGGAATGTCACCGTGCGGTCAGAATGAACTTCCGGAGAAACGATCGGGCGCGGCTGCTGCGGTTGAGCGAACATCGCTGCCGATGTGACAACGAACAGGAAAGTCCGGTTCGACATAACCCGACGATATCACTCCCGGCCGGCGTCTGGCGGCGGGCATTGCCGCAGCCCGGGGCGCGGCTGGTCAGTCCCGGCTACGGGCGACTTGCGGCAAGTTCATACTCCAGGGTGCGTCGCAACCAGCCCTCATTGTTTCGCACGTCTTCGGTCAGCCGTTCGACCAATTCGCCCCGCCGCTCAAACAGCCGGTAGCCCTCGCGCGGACGCAGGTAGCCGCGGGCTGCTGGCTCCCGCTCGAAGAGCTGGATTTCGCCGAGTTCGGCAGCCATTTGTTCATAACGGCGCCGATTCTCGAGCAGCGCGCACACCACAAACGGCATCACGGTCGAATAGTCCGCCTGCATGCTCTCGGTGGTCTCAGTATAGACATCCTTGTCCACTTTGCCCCAGGTCACCGCTTCGGCAGGCGGGCAGGATGACAGCGATCCGTCCGTTACGGGCGCAGTCACGATTTGAACATCGAACTGGTATCCGCGCACGTCCGGCAGTCCCAGCACCTGGCCCAGCGCTGGCTCGGGCTGCAGATTGAAATTTTTGGGCACGCCGCCGCCGAGAATCAACGTTCCGAGGGCGTGAACAGGATTTTCGAACAGACCCCAGCGGTGATACGCGCACGCCTCGAACACTTCCGCGTGCAAATCCAGGTCCAAGCCGTAGTCCGGGATTATTCCGGCCTTTCTCATGGCCCAAAGCTTCATTGAATTCAGAAACACGCTGCCGTCCGCCGGCGCGCCGACGAAGACCGGAATGGCCATGCGATAGCACGTCGCGAGCAGTCCCGGGGCGACGCCGTGCCGCCGTTCCTGCGCGTCGTAATAGGCGCCGAGGCGGTTGCGGAGCTCGGTTCCGGTCATTCTGCGCTGGAACTCGGGGCGCGCCAGCACAGCGGTGAGAAAGCGGTCCTGATCGAGCAGAACGTCTTCCTCAAACGCCATATCCGTCACGCGGATCGTGCCCTCTTCTCTGAGGGCGCGATCATCGCCCCAGATCGGCGTTTCAAAAATCGGAGTGTCGCGGTGCTCGTTCAAGCTGCGGTGGCCGTCGTGGTAGCAAACGGCGTCCGTGGTGCTGAGATAGGCAACCCATCCGGTTTCAAGCAGCGGGATCAGCCACGCCTGGTGTTGGCCGGATACGGTGATCGGACCTGCGATGGAAACCGTGAGCGGGCATCCCACGCCGATGGCGCGATCGAGAATGGTGTAAATCCGCCGCAAATGAGCCCCTCCGAACGCCGGGAGGCAGTTGCGGAAGAGTTCATCGAGCGTCTGGCACTCGTCCACGCGCTTGACGCGCACCCGGCGGCGCCCGGTTCGGTCTCGGCTGCTAGTGTGTCCATCCAGACTCATCGTTTCACTCGAATTGTTTCTGAAATTTCTCGAATTGTTCTTTCAGCGCGTCGATATCCGCGCGCAGGGCCGCCACTTCGGTTTCGAGTCGAGCCACGCGGTCCGACGGCGGAGCGGCGTTTGAAACAGGGGCGGGCGCGGACGTCTCGGTCATTTCGGGCTCTCCGGCGAGCAGATGCGCATAACGCTCCTCCTTCGTCCCAGGGCGGCGGGGAAGGCGCGTTACCAAAGGATCCATAGCGCGCTGCATCATGCCTTCGAGACACGCCTGAACTTCTTCCAGGTCCGAAAAATCGTACATCCGCGCGGCATGCATTCTCAGTTCGCCAAGGGTCTGCGGGCCGCGGAGCATCAGCTCGCACAGCAGCGCAAGCTCGCGCCGCCCGAGATTCAGACGGTCGGAAATGCGGTGCGCGTATTTCAGCGCGCGACTGCCTGCGCCGCTCACCACGGTAACGAACCCCTTTGTCTTGAGCGAATCGAGCGCGTGCGTGACGGCCGGCTCATCGTAGTGGACAACCGGATCGCGATTCGATCTCTGATTGCACGCGTTTACCAGCGCGTTCAGCGTCAGAGGGTAATACTCCGGAGTGGTGATATCTTTTTCCAGCAGCGAGCCGAGCACGCGGATTTCGGCCGGATGAAGGATAAAGTCCACGTTCCTATTGTCACAAGAGCGCCGCAGCGGCGTTTCCACCGCCTCATGCGAGGCCCGCCCTCTTCCAGAGCGCATCCACGCGGCGCTTTACCTCCGGATCCATGCGAATCACCTTGGGCCAGGGGCGCCGAAAGCCTTCCGTCTCCCATTTGCGCGTCGCGTCCACGCCCATTTTCGAACCGACGTTCGGAAGGCGGCTGGCATGGTCCAGAGAATCGACGGGACCGATCACGAATTCGATGTCGCGTTGGGGGTCGATGTTGTTCAGGGCCTTCCATGCGACCTCACGCACGTCCTGCACGTCCACGTCCTCGTCCACGACGATGATGCACTTGGTGAACATCGCCTGGCCGAGACCCCAGATTGCGTGCATGACTTTCCGGGCGTGCATCGGATACGACTTGCGGATGGAGACCAGCATCAGATTGTGGAAGACGCCCTCGGCCGGCATGCAGATATCGCGGATTTCCGGCAACTGGAGCCGCAGGAGAGGCAGGAAGATGCGTTCAATCGCCTTCCCCATATAAAAATCTTCCATGGGGGGCGGTCCGACGATGGTGGTAGCGTACACCGGGCGCTTGCGGTGCGTGATGCAGCGCACGTGAAACACCGGATAGTCGTCTTCGAGCGAGTAGAATCCGGTGTGATCGCCAAACGGCCCTTCGCGCCGCAGTTGGCCAGGATCGACGTAGCCTTCCAACACAATTTCCGCGTTGGCGGGGACTTCAAGATCGCAGGTTTCGCACTTGACCATTTCAACGGGCTTGCCGCGGAGGAAACCGGCGATCATCATTTCATCGAGATCGGGGGGCAGCGGAAGGACGGCGGAATACATGGTCGCCGGGTCCGCGCCGATCGCCACCGCGACATCCATTCGCGCCGACTTCCCTTCGGCCGCGCGACGTCGGTAATGCTCTGCGCCCTGCTTATGCGTCTGCCAGTGCATACCGGTCGTGCGGTCGTCATAGATCTGCATTCTGTACATTCCGCAGTTGCGCTTGCCGGTATCCGGATTCTTTGTGAACACCATCGGCAGGGTGATGAAGCGGCCGCCGTCGTGCGGCCAGCACTGCAAGACGGGGAATTCAAACAGGGAAAAATTTTTGTCGCGAACCACCTCCTTGCACGGCCCGTCGGAGACCATTTTTGGGAAAAACGAGCCCATTTCTGCAAGCTTCGGCAGCATCTTCAGCTTTCCGATGATGCCCTCGGGCGCTCGCATCTCGAGAAACTGCGCGATGCGCCGCGCCACATCCTCTATCGAATTCACGCCGAGCGCGAGCTCCATTCGGCGCATGCTTGCGAAGGCGTTGATGAGCACAGGAATGGAGCTGCCTTTGGGCTTTTCAAACAGCAGCGCCGGACCGCCGCTCTTTACCGCGCGGTCAGCAAATTCGGCGATTTCCAGAACGGGGTCCACCTCAAACGGAATTCGCCGCAGCTCGCGGCGCTGCTCGAGGGTCTTGATGAATTCACGAAGGTCAGCGTAGGCCATGATTCAGCCGGAACCTCAGTTGTACTACGGCGCGGATGCGCGGTCCAAACCGTGCGTCCGGGCGGCGATATCATAAGACTTCGCATGACAAACCGCATCGCTTTTGTCACCGGAGCAAGCCGCGGCATCGGTCGCGCCTGCGCGATGGCGCTGGCCGAAGCCGGAGCGCGCGTCGCGGTCGGGGCGCGGTCGGTTGAAAAGCTGGAGCAGGTGGCCGCAGAGATTCGTTCCCGGGGACGCGAGGCTTTCGTGGTTGAGCTCGACGTGTCATCGCCCGATTCCATTAAAGAGGCCTTCGCCAAGACGGCTAAAGAGTTTGGAAGAGTCGATATCCTGGTGAACAACGCCGGCGCGACACGGGACGGGCTTGCGCTGCGCATGAAACGGGAAGACTGGCAATCTGTACTGGACGCCAACCTGAGCGGCGCCTTTTACTGCATCCAGCAGGTGCTCCATCCGATGATGCGGGAACGCTGGGGACGCGTGATCAACATCTCCTCGGTGGTCGCCGAAGCGGGCAATCCCGGGCAGGCGAACTACGTCGCCTCCAAGGCGGGGCTGATCGGGCTGACAAAAGCGCTGGCGCAAGAGATCGCCAGCCGCAACATCACCGTAAACGCAGTGGCGCCCGGTTTCATTGAAACAGACATGACGGCTGTATTGCCGCAGGCATTGAAAGACGAACTGCTCGCGCGAATTCCGCTCAAGCGCTTCGGCGCGGCGGAAGATGTCGCAGCGGCGGTGCGTTTCCTGGCCAGTGAAGAGGCTGGTTACATCACCGGTCACGTGCTGGATGTAAACGGCGGCATGTACATGTAACCCGGACTGCGCGCCGGTGATTGTCACCGGGCGCGCGGGCGTGCAACAATAAAGCACAGGCGTGTTTTCGCGCTGATGGCCTTCCCGCTCGACATATCGCTCAACGTTGTATGGGCCGCAATTTGCGTCGCTGCGATCGCCTGGGCATTGTCGTTGGAACGGCAAGGCCGCCGCTGCTCGATCTGGATAAGAACGCGGCGTCTCGCGTCCGTCCTGCTGATCGCGCTCGCGCTATTCCCCAGCGTTTCGGTCAGCGATGACGAGATCAGTTTCTGGTTTCTGTTCGCGCCATCAAGCCACCGCAGCGGCAGCGCGCCCATCGAAGAGAGTAAAGAGCGGTCGGCCCAGCAACTGGCCCGGGTGCTCAATGCGCTTGAACATTTCCAGGTCAATGGCATCTGGACCTTCACGCTCACGCTCTTTTTTCTGTCGCTGGTTCTGATTCCTGTACCCGTCGCAACGGAGCGATTGCTCGTTTGCCGGGCTGGACGAGCGCCGCCCTCCGCGCCTCGCTTTTCCAACTAACTCCACTACTTCCGCCGCGCGACGCCGCGCGGCGCAACATCACTGATTTCTAGGAGGGTGAATGGCACGCCGTCACTGGCGCGCAGCTACGTTCTGGATATTGCTCGGCGCCTGCAGCCGCGCTCAGACCACGCTCAGTTGGGAGCAGGTCCGGGAACGCTTTCGGGCGAACAACCCCGCGCTCGCCGCCGGGCAGACCAGCATTGAGGAGAGCCGTGCGAACGAGGTTACAGCCGGCTTGCGCCCGAATCCCACTCTGTCGCTGGTATCCGATCAATGGCGCCTGTTTCGCGCTCCTTTCCGACCGTTCTCAGCGGCCCAAACTATTCCGGTGCTGTCACAGCAAATCGAACGCAGGAACAAGCGCGAACTGCGCGTGCAAAGCGCCCGACTGGCGACCTCAATCGCGGTCACTGACCAGGCCGATCTCGAGCGCCAGTTGCTGTTCACTTTGCGAGACGCGTTCGTGAAGACGCTCCAAGCCAAGTCGATTTTAGAACTCGCGGAAGAGAACATCAGGTACTACGACAAGACGATTGAAGTGAACCGGCGCCGCTTTGAATCGGGCGATCTTTCGCGCGCCGATTTCGAGCGCATCGAGCTGCAGCGCGCGCAGTACGAGAGCGATGTGGAAACAGCGCGGGTGAATCTCCGCACGGCAAAAATCACGCTGCTCGCGCTCATGAATGACCAGACGCCGGTTGACAGTTTCGACGTCGCCGGCGATTTCGATTTCAAGGAGACCATCCTGCTCCCGGATGAGTTGCACCAGGCGGCGCTCGAGGCGCGCGGTGACATCCGGTCGGCGCGAACGGCCATTGAGAAGGCAAAGGTCGATCACAAGCTGGCGTGGGCGAATGGCTCCTGGGATCCGAATGTCGGGATGGAGTACGGTCTGATCGGGGCGGACAACACCATCGGCTTCGACTTCAGCATTCCGATCCGGATATTTGACAGGAACCAGGGCGAAAAGCTGCGCACTTCTCTGGAAGTCCGGCGGTCAGAGCAGAACCGTACAAACGTTGTGGTGAACGCCTTTCGCGACATTGACGCCGCTTACGCCAGCGTAGAAAGCGTTCGGAAGCTGCTGCGGCCCTATCGCGACAAGTATTTGCCTGAGGCAGCGCGCGTCCGCGACGCCGTGTCCTTTGCGTATTCCCGCGGGGCCGCTTCGCTGCTGGATTTTCTGGACGCACAGAAGGCGTACCGGGACGCGCAATTAACGTACCGCAATCTGATCGCAAGCTATTTGTCGGCAGCGAACCAGCTGAATCTGGCCGTCGGACGGGAGGTATTGGAGTGAAACAGATCATATTTATTGTCACAACGTACCCCGGCGGGGCAGCGCCGAACTTCCGGGTCCTGCGCCGGCGGAGCGCGGACGTCGCCGCAGCCATTCTCGCGATCCTGCTAATTCTCTCCGGCTGCTCCCGCGAACAGCCGGTGAACGCCGCCACTGCCAACGTCAAAATGGAGCCGCCGCGCGATCCGAACACGTTTCAGGTCAACAATCCGGACGAGTTTCCGTTAGTTGAGGTATCTCTCCGGCCCACGCGCATCGACGTGTCGGCCACGGGCGTGGTCGCGCCGGACGTGAACCGGACCGTCGCCGTGAATTCCCTCACAGGCGGTCGCGTTATCGATATCCACGCCCGGCTGGGCGATGATGTGCGCAAAGGCGATGTATTGCTGCGCATCAGCAGCAGCGACCTTGCCGCCGCGATCTCCGACTACCAAAAAGCGGTTACTGACGAGATCCTGGCGAGGCGCCAGCGCGATCGCGTACGAGATCTGTACGAACATGGCGCTGCGGCCCTCAAGGATGTCGAAGTCGCCGAGGATGCCGAAGCGAAGGCGCTCGTCGATCTCAAGACCACTGCGGAGCGCGTACGCATTCTCGGCGGCGACGTCAATCAACCTTCCTCAGTGGTTGAGGTGAAAGCGCCGGTTTCAGGAACCATCGTGGAGCAGAACATCACTCCGGCTGCTGGGGTGAAATCGCTCGATAACTCGCCGAACCTGTTCACGATCGCCGATCTGTCGCACGTGTGGATTCTGTGCGACGTGTATGAGAACAATCTGGCTCAGGTTCGGCTCGGCGACTATGCCGAAGTGCGGCTGAACGCTTATCCTGACAAAGTGTTGAAGGGCCGGGTCAGCAACATTTCGCGCATTCTCGACCCGAATACCCGCACCGCAAAAGTTCGTCTGGAAGTGCCGAATCCCTCTGGAATTCTGCGGCCTGGCATGTTCGCGACTGCGCGGTTCATTTCACAAACCACAGTGAACCGCATGGTTCTGCCGCAAACGGCGATTCTGCGCTTGCACGATAAAGACTGGGTGTTCCGCCAGGTGGGGACGAATCTGTTCCGTCGCGATGAGATCCAAGGGGGGGAGGTCGCGCCGGACGGGTATCAATTCGTTTTATCCGGCGTGCGACCGGGCGAGCAGGTCGTAAAGAACGCGCTCCAGATGTCGGCCAGCGCAGAGAAGTAAGTCCGATGATCCGTCACATTGTCGATTTCGCCCTTCGCGAACGCCTGCTTGTTTTGGCGATGGGCATCCTGCTTCTGATCTGGGGCGTCATCTCCTTCATCAAGCTCCCGGTCGAGGCATATCCGGATGTCGCCAATAACTGGGTGCAGGTCATTACGCAGTGGCCTGGCCGCGCCGCCGAGGAAGTAGAACAACAGATCACCATCCCCATCGAAACGCAAATGAGCGGTCTGCGCGACATGACCAATCTGCGCAGCGTCTCGACGTTCGGGCTGTCGATCGTGACCATTCTCTTCGACGATGATGCAAACGACCTGCTCAGCCGTCAGCAGGTGCTCGAAAAGCTGTCTCAAGTGAACCTGCCGGCCAATGTCAGCCCTCAGCTCGGGCCGGATTACAGCCCGGTTGGACAGATTTACTGGTTTACCTTGACGAGCACGAATCCGCAATACGACCTGATGGAGCTGAAGAGTCTCGAAGACTGGTACGTCGAGAAGCAGCTAAAATCCGTACCGAACGTCGTGGATGTTTCCAGCTTCGGCGGAGTCACGCGCGAGTACCA
>Ga0209581_1002326_pt1 | contig 18492 bp, 16 predicted proteins | sample Coa_R2_FD_187160 | JGI IMG/M metagenome (GOLD analysis project Ga0209581, IMG submission 187160) | Surface soil microbial communities from Centralia Pennsylvania, which are recovering from an underground coalmine fire - Coalmine... | ecosystem: Environmental > Terrestrial > Soil > Unclassified ...
GCGATGATCTTCATCGCGTCCTCGACGGGAATCTGAGCGATGCCGTTTTTCTCGTCGATCCAGCGGAGGCGTTCGTTGGCTTCGGTGTCAGCCTTGATTTTATCGCGGAGATCCTGTTGCGGATCCGTTTCGTGTCCGGGCACGCCCTGTAGCCGGGGTTCGGGGGGATAGAGCATGCCCGCCTGCTGGCGCGAGGGAGGAACAGGACGGTCGTCCTCGGCGGCCAGTTTGGTCGTGTAGCGGTACACATAAACGCAGATGAGCAGGGAGACCGCGGTCACCACCGCCAGATAGAAAAGGTAGCGAAGAATAACGCCCGGACTGAGATCGCGCGGCTCAAAAGCAACGTCCTTGTGAACCGGCAGCTCGTTTGTGCCGTGGCTGGAGCTGTGCGTTTCAGTGCTCATCGTGCGCAATGGCCTCCGCCAATTTCGGATCGCCGAGCGGAAGCAACGGCATCTGCTTCAACTGGCGGGCAAAAAACCAAACCCATAAACCGCCGAGGGCAAGCAGCGCGCCGAAGTCCCAGAGAGTGGGAATCGCGCTGGCGGGCATATCGTGCGTTCCAAAGTCAGGGCGCGTCATCCAGAAAAGATCGACGCAGCGCATGAGGATCAGCCAGATGGCGACAGACGGGAGCAGGCGCTGGCTGCGCTTGACGTCCCGCGAAAGAAGAATGAAGAACGGGAGGAAGAAATGGAAAACCAGCACGATGACGGCGATGGCGCCCCAGTGCCCGTAGAGGCGCGTGCGGTAGAAAGAGATTTCCTCGGGCAGGTTGCCGGACCAGATGATGAGGAGCTGCGAAAAATCAAAGTATGCCCAGAGCATGATGAAGGCGAAAAGAAGCTTGCCAAGGTCGTGCAAGTGGCGGGCCTGAACGATATGAGAGAAGGGTTCGCTTCGCGAGAGCATAGTCAAAACGGCGATCATCAGGGCCATTGAGGAAATCAACTCGCCTCCGACGAAGAGGAAGCCGTAGATGGTGGAAGCCCAGTGCGGAGAGAGGGACATGACCCAGTCAATGGCGGCGAAGGTGATGCCGAAGACGTACAGGATGATTCCCGGACCGGCGAGCATCTTGAGGCGGGTTCGTAGACCGCGGTCATCCTTGTCCACATCCTGGCGTTTGGACCAGGAGTTAAACAAAAGCATCAGCGTCAGCCAGACCGCAAAGTAGATCAAAGCCCGGATATAGAAGCCGTCCTTGGTGAGGTAGTGCTTTTGGAAGTCGGACAGCGCGCCTTCCCCCGTGATGGGGGCGTTCAGCCAACCCGGGTGGTCGCCGTCGCCGGAATACAGGAACTTCATGCCGAAAAGAATCGGCACAAAGAAGAGGACCACAATCCAAAGCGCGCGCGAAGCGGCTTCCAGCGGGCGACGGATGAGAATACCCCAATGGCCGCCGGTGAGATGCTGCAGCATGACAAGTCCGAGGGAGCCGAGAGAAAATCCCAGAACCAGCATGAACGCAATCAGATAGGAACGAAAGAAATCTGCGGGAGACTTGACCCAGCCGAGGAGGCACAGGAGCAAGCCGACGACGCCTACGATGAGCGCGCGAGTTTCGAGGCGACCTACGCTCTCCGGCGCCTTGTAATCCTGCGCGGTCATTTCTGGGAGCCTCCCTGCATCAATTTTTGCCTCAGATCGGCCGGAAGATCGGCGGCTTTGGCATCGCGGCTGAGCTGCAAAGCGCGGACGTAAGCAATGATGGCCCAGCGGTCGCGCGGCGGAATCTGCGCGGAATAACTGTACATCGCGCCGAAGCCGTTGGTAATGACGTCGAAGAAATAGCCGACGGGGGCCTGGCGGAGGCGGTCGATGTGATAGCTGGGCGGGTGCTTCATACCGCGCATGGCGATCATTCCATTTCCGTCTCCCTGCAAACCGTGGCAGGGCGTACAGAAAATCTGGTAGCGGTCGCGGCCACGTTGGAGCAATTCCTGCGTGACCGGAAGAGGAAACGCGTTGGAGTCCTTAGGGATGACCAGCGCGTCATCGGCGATGGTGCCGCGCGGAACGGTGTGCTCGACCAGCGGGCGTTCGGAGCGGCCGTCGCCGAAAAAGTCGGTCGGCGCGAGGGGCTTGAACTTGGGCTGGTCGGCCATGTCCTGGCGGCAGCCGCCAAGAAACGCGAAGCAGAAAACCGCGCCCGCGCAGACGAGAATTTTCTTCAGCGAGGCGCTACTCATCGTACACCTCGGTGACGTTCTGCGCTTTCAGGCCTTGCAGGAACCGCGTGGTCTCCACCAGATTGAATCTGGGATCCTTCGCCTCGATGGAAAGGAAGAAGCGGTCGTTCGAAGCGTGCTTGTAGAAGCGCTCGGAATTGAAGAGCGGATGATGAGGCTGAGGAAGCTTGTTGAGCGCCAGCATGCCGAGCACCGAGAAGATGGAAGCGAAAAGAACGGTCATCTCGAAAGTCACGGGAATGAACGCGGGCCAACTGTTCAGAGGCCGACCGCCGATGTTCTGCGGATAGCTGAGGACGTTGGCCCACCACTGGAAGAAGAATCCGCCGAGGCCGCCGATCAAGCCGCCGAGAAGAGTGATCTGCGGAACGAGGTTGTCCCAGAAGCCGAGGTCCAGGGCTTCGGCGAGTCCTTCGAGGGGAAAAGGCGAAAAGGCGTCAATTTTCTTGTACCCTGCTTCGCGGGTTTTGCGCACGGCGGCCAGCAAGTCCTTCGGCGTTTCGAATTCGCCGACGAGACCGTGGAAGTGGATGCGTTGTTCGCCCGTCATTCCTCATCCTCCGGACCATGGGCAACCAGTTCACGCATCTCCGCGATGGAGATGGCGGGCAAACCGCGCACGAAGAGGAAGAGCAGAGCGGTGAACAAACCCAGGCTGCCGAGCAGCGTGGCGTAGTCCCAGAACGTGGCCGAGTAGCGGCCCCAGGCGGAAGGCGTGAAGTCGCGCGTAAGGCTGATGACGATGATGACGAACCGCTCGAGCCACATGCCGGTGTTGATGACCAGCGACATGATGAAGAGCGCCGCAACATTGGTCCGCACCTTGCGGATCCACAGCAACTGAGGCGTCAGGATGTTGCACAAAATAAGCGCGTAGTAAAAGGGCGCGTAGGGGCCGTGGATGCGCATCTTGACGAGATACAGATCGAACTTGTTGCCGCTGTAGATGGACATGAAGAATTCGAAGAAGTAGCCGTAAGCGACGATCAAGCCCGTGGCGAGCATCACCTTGGCCATGTTCTCGAGGTGGCGCATGGTGATGAAGTCCTCGAGCTGATAGGCCTTGCGGAGGGGAATGGCGATCGTGAGCACCATCGCGAAACCCGAGTAGATGGCGCCGGCGACGAAGTACGGAGGAAAGATGGTGGTGTGCCAGCCGGGAACGATGGCGATGGAGAAGTCGAAACTCACGACGGTGTGCACGGAAAGCACGAGCGGCGTAGCCAGGCCAGCCAGGAGGAGATAAGAGGACTGGTAGCGGTGCCAGTGGCGCGCGGAATTGCGCCAGCCCATTGCCAGCATGCCGTAAATGATTTGCGCGGGCTTGTTGACGGCCCGGTCGCGGAGAGTGGCGAGGTCGGGAATCAGGCCGACGAACCAGAAGATGAGAGAGACGGTGCCGTAGGTGGAGACCGCGAACACGTCCCAGATCAGCGGGCTGCGGAACTGCGGCCAGACTCCCATGGTACTCGGATAAGGAAACATCCAGTACGCGTACCAGGGACGGCCGGCGTGAATCAGCGGGAACATGCCGGCGCAAGCCACGGCGAAGAGCGTCATGGCCTCGGCGAAGCGGTTGATCGAGGTGCGCCACTTCTGATTCAAGAGGAACAGAATGGCCGAAATGAGCGTTCCCGCGTGGCCGATACCGATCCACCAGACGAAGTTGACGATGGCGAATCCCCAACCAATCGGGATGTTGATGCCCCAGATGCCGACGCCTTTGGCGAACAGGTAGGTGACCGCGACGAGCAGCAGCATTACGATCGCGAAAGCGAGGCCGAATCCCGCAAGCCAGCCCTTGGACGTGGGCCGGGTGAGAACGATAGAGGCGATTTTGTCGGTAACCGAAGCGTAGGTGTGACCCGGCTCGATCACCGGCGCAAGGCGGCGGATTTCGGGCGAGTTGACCGGAGGTTTGTTCCCGTTCATGCCTTATCCAGCTCCGGATTCGGATTGCGCACCGCCGCAAGATAGGTGGTGCGCGGGCGGGAATTGAGCTCGCCCATGATCGTGTAGTTCCTCTGTTGCGCGCGCAGCTTCGAGACGCGGCTGTTCGGGTCGTTGGCGTCGCCAAAGACGATCGCTTCCGAGGGGCAAACCTGCTGGCAAGCGGTTACGATTTCGCCGTCGCGCAGCTTGCGGTTCTGCTTTTCGGCCTCGATGCGGCCGTTGTTGATGCGCTGCACGCAGTAGGTGCACTTTTCCATAACGCCGCGGCTGCGAACGGTGACTTCGGGATTGCGGACTAGCTTGAGCTGCGGCGTATCGCCCCAATCCTGGAAACGGAGAAAGTTGAAGCGGCGCACCTTGTACGGGCAATTATTCGAGCAGTAGCGCGTGCCGATGCAGCGGTTGTACACCATGTCGTTCAAGCCCTCGGCACTGTGCACGGTGGCGCCGACGGGACAAACCTGTTCGCAGGGCGCGTTTTCGCATTGCTGGCAGGGCACGGGCTGGAAAAACGTGGGGGGATTGGCGAGGGCGGGGATTTGCTCCGGCGTGTCGTCCTGGGTGGGGAGGCCGGTCTCGTAGTAGCGGTCGATGCGGATCCAGTGCATTTCGCGGCCACGCATCACCTGGTCCTTGCCGACCACAGCGATGTTGTTTTCCGACTGACAGGCGATGACGCAGGCGTTGCAACTATTGCATTTATTCAAATCGATAGCCATCGCCCACTTGTAGCCCTGGTAGTAGCCCAGTTGCTCGAAGGGCGAGTAGAGCGAATTTGTTTTGGCCGGCGTTTCATCGCCTTCGTGGGCGAAGGCGGGATTCTTCTTGAATTCTTCGAGCGTGCCGGTCGCCAGGATCTTCCGGCCTTCCATGTGGTGGTGATATTGCGTGCAAGCGAGCGGATAGTCGTCGCCGGTCAGGGTAATTTTTCCGCCGGTCGCGGACCAGAGAGCATCGGAGGTGCGGACGACATACGCGTTGAAGCCCTTGTTCGTGCCGGTGTAGCCGGCGCGCTTGCGCCCGTAACCCAAGGGGAGCACGACGACGTTGTCGGCTTGGCCTGGCATCATCCAGGCCGCCGCAGTGACCTTGCTGCCGGAGAGCTCAATGTCCACTAAGGAAGTGCGAACGTTCCCGTGTTCGCCGCCACGGGACATAATCTTGTGCGTGACGCCTAGTTTTTCCGCGGTGCCGGGGCTGAGTAGCGCGGCGTTATCCCAGGTCAGCTTGGAAACAGGCTTCGGCAATTCCTGCAGCCAGCCGTTGTTGGCGAACCGCCCATCGTAGATGCTGGGATCCGGGCGGAAGATAAATTCGAGCTCGTCGTCCGCGGCCGTCTTCAGAGGAGGAAGCGATCCGGCATCGAACTTGGGAGCGATCGAAAGCGGCGCGTAGGCAGTCTTCGCGACGAAGCCGTCGTTCAGCGTCTTGCGCCAGTTCTTCTCGACGTCGCCTTCGCCGAGCACGGTCTTCAAGTGGTCGCGAATCGCGTCGTAGGAAGTCACGCCCGGCTTGTCGGTGAACGCCGCGAGCACATCGAAAGCGGATTTCGATTCATAGAGCGGCGCGATGAGCGGCTGAATGACGCTCAACGTTCCGTCGAAGGCGCGCGCTTCGCCCCAGAACTCGAGGTAGTGCGATTCCGGAATGTGCCACTGGGAGTATTCGCTCGTTTCGTTGTAATGAGAAGCGAGGTGCACGATGGTGTGCACCTTTTTCATCTTCGAGACGAAATCGAAATCGTGCGGCGCGTCGTAAACCGGATTGCCGCCGAGAATCAGGAGGGTATCTACTTTGCCGTGATACATGTCCGAGCAAAGGTCACGCAGAGACTCGATGCAGTTGACGGGATTCGCTTCGACGGGCTCGGTGTAGTAGAGCGTGGCGCCCACGTTGCCGAGCGACGCGTTGATGGCATGGGCCAGTGCATGGACTTCCGCGGGCTGCTGTTCGCCGGCGACAACGAGCGAAGCGCCGCGATGCGCCTGGAGATCCTTGGCCACCGCATCCAGCCACTTTTCAGCGGCGGGCGAGAGAGCGGCGGAGCCGCCGAGACTGAGCTTCGCCGCCATGGCGCGCGCGAACCGCGCCACTTCGGACGCCTTCAAGGGCAGCCGGTGATCGGCGCTGGCGCCGGTCACGGAAGGCGTAGGCTCGACGACGTAGAGCCGGTTCATTTCGTCCTGGGGGCCCGTCAACGTGCGCCGTTTGTAAAAGTCCTTCATGTAGCGGACGTGGCCGGGACCGCTGGCGAGGAAATCTGAGTCGAGGGAAAGGATGACGTCCGCCTTGTCCGGGCGAAGCACGGTATTGACCGCGCGCCCAAAGGCGAGCTTTGCGCCTTCGAGAGCGCCGTCATTCGCGGCGGGCTCCCACTGGTGCCATTTGGCTTGCGGGAAGAGCTTCAGAACATATTCGATTTGCGCGGCCAGCACGGGCGAAGTGACTTTGCCCGTAAGAATCCGGAGCGTGGAGCCGTTCTGCGCTTTCTGATAGGTAGCGAGGTCCTTCGCCGCGTCCTGGAACGCCGCCCAGGTACTAATATCGCCGAGATAGGTAGGAGTTCTCGCGCGGTCCGGATCGTAGAGATCCAGCACGGAAGCCTGGGCAAACGCGTCCGTCGCCCCCAAGCTACCCGGGTGGTCGGGATTGCCTTCGATCTTGGTGGGCCGTCCTTCATGGCTTTCCACAAGCAGACCCAGTGCGTCCGCGCCGAAGGGCATGACCGTGGCGTAATACTGAGGCTTGCCGAGCACGAGGCCGTCGGGCTGGCGAACATAAGGAACGATGTGATAATCGATCGGCTTGCGGCAACCGGAAATTCCCGCGAGGGCCAAAGAGGCGGCCATCAATTTCAGGAAGTCGCGACGATCCACGGAATCGTCCCATTCGGAGGCAGCGCGGGGAAATTCGCGATGGAGCAGGTCTTCGAAGTGCGGATCCTCCGCGAGCTCTTCGAGAGTACGCCAATACTGCTTGCCACTCGTGGTCTTCAGCTTCTCGCGGACCTTGGCGAGGTCCAGAGAATGCTCGCGAAGGACAAGCTCCTCCCCTGTGGGAGGATGATTGTCTTGATCGTGCTGGTGTTCGTGTTCGCTCATACCATCCATTACCGGTGACAGGTGGAACAGCTTGTCAGTTCCGCCACGGTCCGGATATTCCGTTGCTTTGCGAATGCCTTGCCGATGTCCGCCTGATTCGCCGGGGCCTTCCAGTCCATGTTGTAAACCTGATCCAGGGGACGCAGCGCCATTTCGGGGTTGCGGTGGCAGGAGAGGCACCATTCCATCAGCAGGGAATTTGCCTGAAAGATCAGGGGCATTTGATTGACGGAACCGTGGCAAGTGGAACAGCCGACGCCTTTGTTCACGTGAATGCTGTGGTTGAAATAGACGAAATCCGGAAGACGATGGACCTTGATCCAGCGGATGGAAGTGTTGGTGCGATAGCTTTCGCGAACCGGCTCGAGATAGCCCACGTTGTTAAACAGCACAGAGTGGCAGTTCATACAGGTTTTCGTGGGAGGAATCCCGGCGGTCGCGGAGGTTTCCACCGCGGTGTGGCAGTAGCGGCAATCGATTCCGTCGTCTCCCGCATGGTGCTTGTGACTAAACTGCACGGGCTGCTCGCGCGCGATGTACTGGTGTGTGAAATAGGGGGACCGCGCCAGTCCGATGATCGCCGTGAGCGCCAATCCAGCTATGAAAATAGCTGAGAACAGACTGAACCTTGCGATGAAATTCGTACTGCGGTGAAAAATCTGGGCCATATTTGCTTTGCGCCGTGGCGGAGCTCCTCCATGTAGGCGCATTCTGTGAGGAGGAACCACCGTGCTGCTCCGGGAAGCGCGCGCCCGGGTCGTGTAATTGACGCGATAGTTTCCAACAAAACTTTTCGAAAAGCAACCTTCTTGGGAAATTTTCTTTCGCCGCGTGTCCGAGTTGCATTCCGAATCACGCGAAGAGAGCGCGAAAGTTTTGAAAGAAACGATTCGGATGAAAGGGACGTGCGCGCCGGATGGGCGGCTCGCGAAACAAATTCGCGCCATCAAAATTTTAAATTGGGCGCGGCTCCGGCGGCGTTTGGAGAACTCTGCCGCCGTGTTATCTTAAGAGGACGCTCCGTTGCTTTCCTTCGCGCCGGAGCTTCTCTGCTGGTCCAGCCTTGCGCGATTCCGAGGTTTTCCGCAGGTGCGGCACAAGAGCAGCGTTAACTTCTGGGGCGTGGTCCAACCGGTAGGACACCTCACTGTTAATGAGGATGGTGAAGGTTCGAATCCTTCCGCCCCAGCCAATTTTTGTTTATTGAGGAACTAGCGGCCTTCGTCTTTCGCGGTGGGCAGGCCCGCGGCGAGCCAGCCCCGCCAGCCGCCGTCCATCGACTCCACGTTGGTGTAACCCATCTTCTGCAGATTGTCCGCGGAGAGAGCCGAGCGGAAGCCGCCCCCGCAATAGAGAATCAATTTTCTGCCCGTATCCGGCACGCACTGCTCGATATCGCGCTCGATGATTCCGCGACCCATGTGAACCGCGCCCGGAATATGTCCGTTGGCCCATTCGTGGTCTTCCCGGATGTCCAACAACATGAAATCCTCGCCGGCTTCCATGCGGCGCTTCACTTCCGCGACGCTGGTTTCCTTCACTCGGGTTTTTGCGTCGTTGACGAGCTTCAGGAATTGCGGGGAGTGGTGCATGCGGGGTCTCCTCGGTCGCCGTCCGGCGGCGAAAGCCTACCACAACTCTGCTGACCGGCCGAAGTCTGAGGCTGTTTAGAATCCCTAGAAACGCACGTCAGGATTTTGGTTCGGCCGGTTTTTCCGCGTCCTTTTTCGCGAAAGACCTCACGTAAGCAACTAGACCCCAGACGCGCTCCGGCGCAGCGCGCTCTCCTTCCCCGGGCATCTTTCCCTTGCCCTTGGAGATGACGTCAAATAATTCGCCGTCGCTCAGGCCGGCAAGAGACGCGGGATCGCGCCAATCTTTCAATTTCAAGTCCATGGAAGCGACAAGATCGCCTTTGCCGTCACCCAGTTCTCCGTGGCACATCGCGCAGTCGTAACCGAAAGTCTTTTTTGCCATGGCGAGCACTTCCGGAGTCGGCTTGACCGGATTCTTGCGTTCGTCGGTCTGGGCGGGCTTGGCAGGTTCTGACTCGGGCGGCGCTTCTTTCGGCTTTTCAGGGGCCGGGTTCTGTTGCTGCGCAAAGACCCCCAGAACCGCAAGCAGAATCGCGCCCAGTAGGGGGAACGGAGTTCGCATGGATGCCTCCCGTTGGGATGATCTGCCGATAGAGCGATTTCGGCCGTCTTTGAGGCGGATTCTACGCCCGCTACTCGCGCAGGAAAAGGAAGAAAATTTTCGAGAAGCGGAACAGGACCCCGCGCACGAGGCTTTGGAGCGCGGCCGTCGAAACCGGGGTAAGCGCAACCAGCTAGAAGGCGGCCGCCCCTCGCATTCGGCTTCGAAAAAGTGCGCGGCTAGTCGAGGTCGCGCCAGTTGGGTCCCGTACCCACCTCGACGACGAGCGGCACCGCCAGCGAATACACGCCTTCCATTTCTTCGCGAACGAGTTTTTCCAGAGCCTCGCGCTCTTCCGCGGGCGCTTCGAACAGGAGCTCGTCGTGCACCTGCAAAATCATGCGCGCGGCGAATTTTTCGTCGGTCAGCCGCTTGTCGATGGCGATCATCGCCAGCTTGATCAAGTCCGCCGCCGTTCCCTGCAGAGGCGAGTTCAAGGCGGTGCGCTCCGCGAAATTCCGCAGTTGCATTTGCGGCGAATTGATCTCCGGAATCGGGCGGATGCGCCCGAAAAGCGTCTTCACCTCGCCGGTCTTGCGCGTTTCCGCGAGAATCCGGTCCAGATACTCCTTGACGCCGCGGTAGCGCGTGAAATACGCGTTGATGAATTGCGCCGCTTCCTTCTGCTCGATACCGAGCTGCTGCGCCAGTCCAAAGGGAGAAAGCCCGTAGATTATGCCGAAGTTGATCGCTTTGGCGGCGCGGCGGTGCTCCGGAGTCTGCGCCAGCGGGCCCACGCCAAAAACTTCCTGCGCGGTGCGCGCGTGGATGTCCTCTCCCTTGCGAAACGCCTCGAGGAGGACGGGGTCCTGGCTGAAATGCGCCATGATGCGCAGCTCGATTTGCGAATAATCTGCGGAAAGCAGCAGCTTGCCCTTTTCGGCGACGAACGTCGCGCGAATCTGCCGGCCCAGCTCACTGCGGATGGGAATGTTCTGCAGGTTCGGATGGCTCGAGCTAAGCCGTCCCGTAGCCGCGGTGGTCTGACTGAAGCTGGTGTGCAGCCTGCCGGTCTCCGGATGAATCAGTTTCGGCAAGGCATCCACGTAAGTGGATTTCAGCTTGGTGATTTCGCGGTACTCGATGATCTTTCCGGGAAGTGGATGCTTGGCCTTCAAATCTTCCAGCACGTCCACCGCGGTCGAGCGGGCTTTGGCTTTGCCGCGCCTTCCGGCAGGCTGCAGATTCAGCTTGTCGAAAAGGATCTCCGCCAGTTGCGAAGGAGAGTTGATGTTGAATTCCTGGCCCGCCAGATCCCAGATTTCCTTTTCGAGCCGCCGTACTTCCTTTTCCATCATCTGCGACATGGCGTCGAGCGCTTTGGGATCGACGCGCACTCCCACGCGCTCCATCTCCGCGAGCACCGGCGCCAGCGGCAAGTCGATCGTTTCATAGACCCGGTCGAGCTTCTTCTCCTCAATCTGGGCGCGCAGCGCGGCGGCGAGCTTGTGCAGCGTCTCCGCGTGCTTGCCCGGAGCGGCGCCAACGGGCGCGTTGAACTGGCGGAAGACCACGTCGCCGAAGTTGTGGTTCGCGGTGGTCGGGCGCAAGAGGTAGGAATAGAGCTGCGTTGCGTGAACGACGTTGTGCGCGCGGCCCGTGAGAAGCTGGAACAGTTTCGGATCGTGAACAATTTTTGCGCGCTTTGCATCCTGCAAAACCGGAGCGAGCGCCTTCAGCGCCTCTCCGTTTTCGTCCGTCCACACCGAAAAGCCTTCGCCTTCTCTGGACGACACTTCGATGGCCGTGACGCGCGTTCCGAAGCCTTCCACTTCGCGGTCGCCGGTGTCGAGGACCAGCCACACCCCCAGCGGCACCGTGGCCGGAAGTTTCCCCAGCCAGGCGCGAAACTCCGCGACGTTGGCAAACTGCGTATAGCCCTTTTCCGTCTCGCCGCCTGAAGCACTTTCTCCTTCCTTGTCCGCCTCCAATTCCTTGAGCAGGGAATTGAAGCCCAGCTCGCGGTACAACGCCGCAAGCGCCGCGACGTCCGGCGGCTTCCGCTCGAGCGCGTCCAGGTCGAGGGAAACCGGCACGTCGGTCGCAATCGTGGCCAGTTGCTTGGACATCAGGACCTGTTCTCGCTGTTCCTGAAGCGCTTCGCGGTATCTTTTGTTGCCGACCTCCGCCGCATTCTCCAGTGCTTTTTCCACGCTGCCGTATTTCTGAATCAGCTCTTTCGCGCCTTTTTCGCCAATGCCTTTCGCGCCGGGTATGTTGTCCACCGTGTCGCCCATCAGCGCCATTACGTCGATTACTTTCTCCGGCGGGACGCCGAGAATTTCCTCGACCTTCTCCTCGTCCACAAGGACGTCGGCCTTCGCGCCGCCCGAACCCGTCCGCAACGTGCGGACTCCGTTCCCCACGAGCTGCATCATGTCCTTGTCGTTCGAAACGACCACGACCTCAAGGCCATTCTTCGAGCCCTGTTTGGCCATCGTTCCGATGACGTCGTCCGCTTCGTACCCTTCAAATTCGAGAATGGGCAACCGCATGGCTTCGCACAGGCGGCGCACGTAGGGGATCTGCTGGGAAAGCTCGTCCGGCATCGGCGGCCGCTTCGCCTTGTATTTCTCGAAGAGTTTGTCGCGAAACGTCGGACCTTTGGTGTCGAACACGATGCCGAGATACGCCGGGTCGTAGTCCTTGAGCAAGCGGCGGACGATGTTGGCAAAAAGGAAGGGAACCTTGGTGGGAATACCGCTGGGCGCGCTCATCCGGACCATCGGCGCGTAAAAAGCGCGGTAGATGTGCGCCATCGCATCGATCAGGAAGAGCTTCTTCCGCGGATGGGAACGCTCGGCGCTCATCCGGCGAGTATAGCAAACGTGGTATGCGCGACCTCCGCGGCCTTTCCATCCGCACCGGGAGACTCGCGCGAAATAAGAAGGCCGCCCAGAGGGACGATTCCGGACGGCCTCATTACTTTAGATGTAGCGGTTTATTGACGGCTGGGCTGCTTCGGTGAAGGTCTTGGTTCGGACTTCGGCTCAGGCTTTGGCTCGGATTTCGGCGAAGCGCCCTTTCCTGAGGATTGGCCTTCGCCCGCTCCCGCCTGCGTTACGAGCAGCATGCGCGTTCCGCTTTCGAGATGAACGGTTTTGCCGGTCGAAGTAATCAGCGAACCTTGTGCGCTGCCGGAGCTTGCCGCGCTCAGATTCAGGCCGTTCAATCCGAAAACGCCGTGGCTCGCCGAGGTCAATTGCCCCGCAGCATTCAGGCCGCCAACCGCGCCATTCGCGGCGCCGGTCGCTCCTATCGTGGAGCGCTCCGCGGCATTCACGGTGCCCCCGGCGACGTTGCCGGCGTTTGCCGCCGTATTTGTCACGCCGCTGACTGCGCCTCCTACGCTGGACGTTACGCCGCCCAGCGCGCCGCGACCTGCGCCCGTCGCGGAACCACCGCCGTAGGCGCCCGCGCTTGCCATCGAGTCCACATCGTTATCGGCAAAGCCTGCGGCCGTTTGCGCGGAAGCCAGCGCCTGAATGCCCAGGTTCAGCGGCATTTCCTCGCCGTGTTTCAGAATGGCGTGGTCAAATTGAATTGCCAGCGCGGATTGCGCATCGCCCTTCGCGCGCGCCGAAGCTTGCGTAACGTGTCCGACGAGCTTCGTCCCCTTGGGCAGAACGGTCTTGCCATGTTCTTTCACAGCTTCCGTTGTGTGCGCGATGACCTGATCGCCCGGCTTTGCTTTCTTGGAATCCACGGACGTGTTCAGCGTGGCGCTGATCGCGGTGCCTTCGGCGACGGTGGCGCTGCCGCGCGGTGTGTTGACGGAAGCGTTCGACGCGGCTGAACCGTTCGCGGACGCTTGCGCTCCCTGCTTGTTTGCCTGTACGGAAGCCTGGCTGTTTGCCTGCGCTCCGGCTTGCGCGCCGGACTGCGTTTGCGCCGCCACGCCCGCGGCGAAAAGTACGCAAGTGACGAGTGTGAATGCACGAATCATCGTTCGCAACCTCCTTGACATATGCGACTGCCTGCTGCGCAGTCCTTCCCTCTAGAAAGAGGGGTAAAAGACCCGAAGTTTGATTGTGGCAAGTGCGGTGCCAGAACGTAACTTCTTGCAGATAAATGGTTTACTGAGATTCTTGGAAGAAAGTCCGCAAGGACCTCCGGGCAAAAACGTTGAGCCAACCGGAAGGTTTTACCAAGCTCCCGACCGGCACTGGGGCCCGCAGGGCTTGTTCAAAGTTTTCAGATGATCCCCATCGGCTTCCCGACTTCCGCCAGGATGTCCGCTGCGCGAAGCAAATGCTCACGCTTATGCGCGGCGCTGACGATGGCGCGCAACCGGGCTTTGCCTTCGGCCACAGTCGGATAGCCCACGGCCGGCGCAAACACGCCCGCGTCAAACAGCTTGCGCGAAAATTCAAATGCCTTCGCCGCGTCGCCGACGTGGATGGGAATGATCGGCGTTTCACTCCCCTTGAATTGGAAGCCGCGCTTCTTGAGCTCGCGCTTGAAGAATTTCGTGTTGGCCCAGAGTTTCTTCACCAGTTTTTCGCCTTGGGGCGAATCGAGCAGCGTGAACGCCGCCATGCACGCGGCGGCAGTCGCCGGCGGATGCGACGTCGAAAAAAGGAACGGGCGCGCGCGCAAATAAAGGAAATCAATCAGGTCGCGCGAGCCGCAGACGTATCCGCCCATCGCTCCGATTGCCTTGCTGAGAGTCCCCACCTGAATGTGCAGGCGGCCGTGGCAATTGAAGTGATCGATGGTCCCGCGCCCGCCGCGCCCCAGCACGCCCGAAGCGTGCGCGTCGTCCACCATCATGATGCAGTTGTATTTTTCGGCCAGGTCGCAAAGCTGAGGCAGCGGCGCGATGTCCCCGTCCATCGAAAAAACGCCGTCCGTGATGATCAGCTTGTGGCCGTTCCAGTTGGCTGTTTCCTTGAGGATGCGCTCGCAATCCTCGAGATCCTTGTGCTTGAAAACCTTGATCGTGGCTTTCGAGAGCCGCGCGCCGTCAATGATCGAAGCGTGATTGAGCTCGTCCGAGACGATCAAGTCTTCCTTGCCGAGCACCGCGGAGACGGTCCCCGCGTTCGCGGTGAACCCGCTTTGGAACACCACGCAGGCTTCCACGTTCTTGAATTTCGCGATTTGTTCCTCGAGCTGCATGTGCAATTGCATCGTGCCGGCAATGGTGCGCACGGCGCCCGCACCGGCGCCGTATTTTTTCACCGCGTCCAGAGCCGCCCGGCGCAACGCCTTGTGGGTCGTAAGGCCAAGGTAGTTGTTCGAGGCGAGGTTGATGACCTCCTTGCCGTCGAAAACACAAACCGGCTTCTGCTCGCCTTCCAGCACGCGCAGCCTGGGCGCGACGCCCTTTGCGCGCAATTCGTTCAGTTGATCGCTGACGTACTGCAACGGATTTTGCTTGGTCATTTGCGTTCCCATCTCGTTCATAACGAAACTCCTGATCCTGCCCTATTCTTTTCGGCCGAATCCTTAGCGGCGAGCCTTCTTTTCACTGTGCTAGGCGGAGATTCCGTTCGGATACAGCAGGATCTTTCCCGCCATCCCGGTCTGAAGCTTTTTGAATGCGTCTTCAAATTGGCTTAGATTCATGCGCTCGCCGAAGAGTGGCTCGAGATGCAGGCGCCCCGCCTTCAGCAGCGCGGTCATCTGCACCCAGGTTCCATACATGCGCCGTCCATAGATTCCCTGCACGGTGGCGCCTTTGAAGATTACGTCGTTGACCAGATCCAGCGGCACATTTTCCGTGGGAATTCCCAGGAGCGACGCTCTCCCGCCCGCTCGCAGCGCCTGGAATCCCTGCTGAATCGCGGTGGGATTCCCACTCATTTCCAGGAGCACGTCCACGCCGGTGCCGTTCGTATCGGCGAGAATCTCAGCGACGGCATTTTCGACGGCTGGATTCAAGACGATGTCGGCGCCCATTTTCCTCGCCATCTCGCGCCGGTGTTCGTTGGTTTCCGTGGCGAAGACGGTCGAGCTGCCGCACGCTTTCGCCACCGCAATGGACATGAGGCCGATCGGACCGCATCCCGTTACCAGCACGGTCTGGCCGGCGATTGCGCCCGCCAGCGCCGTGTGCACGGCATTTCCAAGAGGGTCGAGAATCGCGGCGTAATGTTCGGGAATGGTGGGGTCGAGCTGGATGATGTTGGAAGCGGGAATTTTGACGAACTCCGCGAAAGCGCCGTCCAGATCAATCCCGATAATGCGCAGGTTCTGGCAAATATGCGCCTCGCCGAGCCGGCACTGATGGCAGTGGCCGCAATTCACGTGCATTTCCGCGCTGACGAAATCGCCGGGCTTGATCGCTCCGACTTCGCTGCCCACGCTTTCCACGACGCCACAGAATTCATGCCCCAGCGTTACCGGCGGCTTGATGCGCCCTTGCGACCAGCGGTCCCAGCCGTAAATATGAAGATCGGTTCCGCAAATGGACGCGGCCCGCACGCGCACAAGCACATCCGTTGGGCCAATCGCGGGAACCTGCGCCGCCTGGTAGGAAAGGCCCCGCGCGGCTTGCGTCTTTCGCAAAGCTTTCATGGTGGAACTGGAAATGGAGGGCATTCGAGAAGGCTCCCGCTGACCGCGCAAGGAGCCGATGGTAGCACAGACAAAAGGCGCGAGCACTCGTGCCCGCGCCTGGATAGGAATTCCTCGTGAGGTGGCTTCAGATCAGTGCGACGCCGCGGATTTTTTGGTGGTTCGTCGGATGATGCTACCCAGCGCAATCATGCCCACGCCGAAGAGCGCCAAGGTCGAGGGCTCCGGCACCGAGCTTATGGATAACCGCAGCGGGGTCCAGGTGTAGTCGTTCGGAAAGTTTCCGCCGCCGAGATAGGTGGACTCCATATAGGACGTGCCATTCCAATAGATGTTCGCGGGATTCGTGCTGGATCCCTGAATATTGAAAAGCAAGCCGAGGCTATCCAGCAGCGGAGAGGAAGCCGGATAAATCAAGTTGTCGTAGGCGTAGTAACTTCCGTCGGGCATGTAGTAAGCGTCCCAGGGAACCGTGGGAACCATGCCAAGAATGGACTGGCCGTTCTGGCTGCCTGTGATCGAGGTGACCTGAAACACTCCGCCTCCCAAAGAATTCGTCGTCAGGTTCAGAATCCCGGAGATGCCAGTGCCCGTGTAGGTCAATTGAATGGAGTCCGCCTTGGCAGCATTCGGGAAAAAGAACAACCCAGCCAGTGCCAGAACTACTGCACTTCTTAGCCAAAACCGCATAAGTCCTCCGGGGGCCCGATGTGATCCATCACGTCAAATCAGTAGAGTTTTGTGCAATTTGGAGGCCAAATTAGGCGGCTGAAAATAAAAGACTTAGGCTGTTCTTTTGGCGGGTATGCGCAAGCACTTTCCCTTTGTTTTTAGTTACTTGGCAAGCCTGTATTCCGGCCGCTTTCTGGTGACGAGACGCACTGTATCAGCAGAACGGCCGCCGTGACGTCCGCGCTCTCGCTGTCCTCCGCCAGCACCACAGGCTCCGCCTCGTAGCTCGCGATCTTTTCCTCAGAAAAGTCCAGACGGAACCCGGTACGACCACCACTAATTTCTGACTTGTAACGGAGTGGCCTACCCTTAAGCTCCCAAAGCTCTCCAACTTCCGCGTCCCACGCCGGCCGCGACCTTTGCGTCCCATAGAAAATCTTTCCATCCGCGGGGAACTGCAGAATCGCCACGTCGCTCAGCCCGTACGCCCTCAGCCGCTCGGCCACAAGTTCCGCGGCTTCATGAAATCCCTTCGACCCGCGCTGCCGGTGGAACCGCGCAATCCCCTCCAGGTTCCGCTTCGCAATCTCCCCGCTCAGCTCATTCGCCAGCGCCGCCACATCCTTCTCTGGCAATAGCGGCGGCTTCTGCGCAAAGACCGCAGCGCCGGCGAGCAGCGCCCCAAGTAAGGCGACAATATTCTTCATCCCTTTCTCCGTGCTGCTGCGATGGCGTAATTTCCGTCGAGCAAACTATTTTTCATCGCGATCTTTTCCGAAGACCTGGCGGAATGCATCCTCCAATTCCCGCAGTGCCCGCGCCCCATTTCCCTGGTAACTCGAACCGTGCATGATGGCCAGCGTGCGCGGCTCAAGCGCCGCCAGCTTGCGCAAGTTCCGACCGGTAAGCGGCGTGTACGGGACGTAGTCCGCAAGAACGCCCGCCTGATACTCCTGCATGGCCCGGTGCGACCGGCCCACCACATCTTCAGTCGTGAGCGGCTCGACATCCCCCGTCTGATGAAACAGGTCGGAACAGAGCAGAGTCTTCTGCGTCTCCTCGAAGAGCACGCCCGCGTCCCAGCCATGGGGCAAATGGGGAGTCTGGCAGAAACGCAGACGGTACTTTCCGGTCGCGAACGTTTCCCCGTCCGCCAGGGCACGCGCCTCGCGAGCAATGAAATCGTTCACGCTCACCAAGGCGCCCACCTGACTGCAAATCACGTCCGCATTTGGCGCTACCGCCAGCCACTCGTTCAAAGCGCCGCATTCGTCGGATTCAAAGTGGCTGAAGCTGATGTGCCGCAAGTCTTCGAGAGGAATCAGTTTCGATACCGCTTCGCGCAATTCCGGAAACATGCCGCGGAGACCGGTGTGGAAGAGCAGCGGCTCCTCGTCACGAAGAACAAAATGATTAAACTGCAGATTTCCCCATTCCGCAAAAATCGAAATGCGAAACAGGTCCGGCGCAATTTCCGTCGTCTTTGCCACGGTTCCTCCTGTACTGCCGGTTCTTCAACTGCCAGGGCTGTTTCCTCGCAGGTTCCACAGTCCTCGTACCGCGAGGATGAAGAAAAACACCCCCGTCACCCCGAGCTCTTGCAGTATCCAGACGAAGAGAAAGGCCGGGCCGGGCTTGGCGATCTGCCCGCGAAAAACGCCCCCCGCTCCCATCACGTGGATAACCGCCATGCCCATCGCTAGGAGCGACCCGACGAGCATGATATGTTCTCGGTCTCGGGTTCCCGTTTGCCTCTCTCAAGACTCCTTTTCTTTGTTTCGTTACTTCATTGTCTGCTTCTTCTTCATTCCCACGAGCATCCCTTTCGGCGGAGCCTTCTTGTTCAGCTTTGC
>Ga0209581_1002329_pt1 | contig 18476 bp, 22 predicted proteins | sample Coa_R2_FD_187160 | JGI IMG/M metagenome (GOLD analysis project Ga0209581, IMG submission 187160) | Surface soil microbial communities from Centralia Pennsylvania, which are recovering from an underground coalmine fire - Coalmine... | ecosystem: Environmental > Terrestrial > Soil > Unclassified ...
CACTTTCGCTGCACGGAGCTTTGCGAAGGCGACTCATGCTGCGTGCTCCGGCTCGACCAGGCCGAGTTCGCGCCAGCGCGCCTGCATCGCGCGCGCGAATAACCCAGCCTCGAACGCGCGCCCGGGCAATTCGCGTACCGGCAGGATGCCGCGCACGCTGGAGCAGAGGAAAATTTCATCCGCCTGCATCAATTCATCGCGGCCGATATCGCGCACTTGCGTCTGCGGCAAGGCATTCAGCACTTCCGCACGCGCGACACCGGCAACCCCGCAGTGGTCGAGCGCCGGCGTGCTCAGCCGCCCATCGCGGGCGACAAACAGGTTGGCGGCGGTTGCGCAGATCACGTGATCTTCCATATCGAACAGCAAGGCTTCGACAATTTCCGGATCGTTCCATTCCGCACGCGCCAGCACCTGTTCAAGACGATTCAGATGCTTGATGCCGGCCAGGTGCGGCTGCGATGCCAAGGTCAAGTCGGCGAAGCGTACCCGGATTCCGCGCGCGTACCAATCCTGCGCGATCGACGGTGGCGCAAATGCCGCGACGACACGCGTGCACTCGGGATTTTGCGGCGGCGCATAGCCGCGCACGCCTTTGCCGCGCGTCAGTGTGATGCGCACGATCGCACGCTCCATGCCTTTGATCACCTCGGTGGCTTCGCGCGCGAGCGTCGCGATGTCCGGTGCGGGCAACAGCAACCGTTCGCAACCGCGCAGCAGGCGTTGCATGTGCCGCCGCCACAGCGGCGCCACACCGCCGACGAACAGGATCGTTTCGAACAGACCGTCGCCGTAGAGCAATCCGCGATCGTCAGTGTCGATGCGCGCGTCAGCGCTGCCGTTCACCCACACGCGAGAACTCATGCCAGGGATCCCAGCGCGCGCAACAAGCCGCGCGCCTTGGCGCGGGTTTCTTCCAGCTCATGGAGCGCGTCGGAATCGGCAACGATGCCGGCGCCGGCGCGAAAAGTGACTTCGTTGCCGCGCAAGTGCAGCGTGCGGATCAGGATATTCAAATCCATGTCGCCGTTTTTGCAGAGATACCCGAGCGCGCCGGTGTATGGCCCGCGCGGTACGCCCTCCAGCTCGGCGATGATTTCCATGCAGCGCACCTTGGGGCAACCAGTGATGGTGCCGCCGGGAAAGACCGCGGCGATCGCTTCGCCCGGCGTCACGCCTTCGCGTACGCGTCCGCGCACGTTGGAAACGATGTGGTGCACGTGCGCGTAACTCTCGACTGTCATCAACTCATCGACTTCGATCGTGCCCGGAACGCAGATGCGGCCGAGATCGTTGCGCTCTAGATCGATCAACATAACGTGTTCGGCGCGCTCCTTGGCGTGCGCGAGCAATTCGCAGATGCGCGCGTGTTCGTCATCGCCATGCAGACGCGGTCGCGTGCCGGCGATCGGGCGCGTCTGCGCGATGCCGTAGCGGATTTCCAGCAGCCGCTCCGGTGAGGAGCTGGCAATCGCCCAATCGTGGTACTGCAACAGTCCTGCGAATGGCGCGGGATTCGCGCGCCGCAGGGAATCATAGATCGCGATCGGGTTTGTCGGCGAAGGGTAACGTGCGCACCATTGCCGCGAGAGATTCACCTGGAACGTGTCGCCGCTACGCAGGTAGTGGTGGATGCGTTCCACACCGGCAAGAAAACTCGCGGGATCATCTTCGAGGATGTCCAGCGGCTGCGGCATCGAATCGGGCATGCGCGAATGAGCGCATGCGGATCCCAGATCGCGCTGCATCGTGTCGAGCAAATCCAGATGCTCGCCATCTTCCGCGACCAGCCAGGTGCGCTCGCGCTGGCGATCGACCAGGATCGCCGCGGGACAATGCAGCGCCAATGCAATCGGCGTGCTCGAATGCGGTTCACGCGGCAGGCGCAGCGTGGGTTCGATTTCACCTGCCAGTTCGTAACCGAGATACAGCAGCCAGCCGCCGGTGAATGGCAAATCTCGCGGCGAATCGAATTGCTTGCGATTGCGTGCGAACGTCCGATCGAGCGCTTGCAGGAATCCGGTTCCGCAATCGGTGCCGGACGCATCGCGCACCCGTCCATCCGCATGCAGCGACAATGTCTGCTGCGGAAACGCGAACAGGATGTCCCAGCGGGCCTTGGCGCCGCAGGCTGCGCTTTCCAGCAGGCACGGATAGCGGCGGGGATCGGCGGACGCGAGCGGCAACAAGTCGCGGCAGCCGGGCAACTCTCGAAAACGCGGCGCCTGCTGTTTTCGAACCCCCGCTTCCGCGTCCCGGGCGGCGAACATTCAGAGCTTGCGGAACACCAGCGTACCGTTGGTACCGCCGAAGCCGAACGAGTTGGACAACGCGATGTCCACCTTCGACTCGCGCGCGGCGTTGGGCACGAAATCCAGGTCGCAGCCTTCGCCGGGTTCATCGAGATTGATGGTCGGCGGCACCACCGAATCGCGCATGGCGAGAATGGAAAAAATCGCTTCCACTCCACCGGCGGCACCGAGCAGGTGTCCTGTCATCGACTTGGTGGAACTGACCATCAGCTTGTCCGCATGCGCGCCGAACACGCTGCGAATGCCTTTCACTTCGGCCACGTCGCCGGCCTGCGTGGAGGTGCCGTGCGCATTGATGTATTGCACGTCTTCCAGATTCAATCCCGCATCGCGGACCGCCGCGGCCATGCAGCGCGCGCCGCCCTCGCCGTTCTCGGAAGGCGCGGTCATGTGATAGGCATCGCCGCTCATGCCGAAGCCCGCGAGTTCGCAATAGATGCGCGCGCCGCGCTTTTTGGCGTGCTCGTATTCCTCGACGATCAGCACGCCGGCGCCGTCGGACAACACGAAGCCATCGCGATCCTTGTCCCAGGGCCGGCTCGCTTTTTCCGGTTCGTCGTTGCGCGTGGACAGCGCGCGCGCCGAGCAGAAACCACCCATCGCCACGCCGGTAGTCGAATACTCTGCGCCGCCGGCGACCATCACGTCGGCGTCGCCGTACTGGATCATGCGCATCGCCAGGCCGATGTTGTGCGTCGCCGTGGTACACGCCGTGACGCATGCGATGTTCGGCCCTTTCAAGCCCAGCATGATCGAGAGATTGCCCGAAGCCATGTTGATGATCGAACTCGGCACGAAGAACGGCGAGATCTTGCGCTGCCCGTGTTCGTGAAACGTCACCGAAGTTTTCTCGATCGTGCTGATGCCGCCGATGCCGGCACCCACCGCGCAGCCGATGCGCTCCTCGTCGTGCTCGTGCGGATGCATGCCGGCATCCGCCAAGGCCTGCACCGAAGCGGCGATCCCGTAATGGATGAAGGGATCCATCTTCTTGACGTCTTTCGCCGGGATGTACTGCGCCGGATCGAAGTCGCGTACCTCACCCGCGATGCGGGTCGGGAAAGTACTGGCGTCGAAGTGCGTGACCGGGCCGATGCCGCTCCTGCCGGCGAGGATGTTGCTCCACGCGGTCGCGACGTCGTTCCCGACCGGCGAAACCATGCCGAGTCCTGTTACCACTACCCTTCTTTTCATACGAGCGTTTGCATGGTTATAAAACGAAAGCTGCGCCTCGTGGGCGCAGCCTTGCAATGCATCGAGCCCGAAGCCACTGCGCGGCTTGCGCCGCCGGCGGCCGCATCAAGCTTTTACATGAGCCTTGATGTAATCCACGGCCTGCTGCACGGTGGTGATCTTCTCGGCCTCCTCGTCCGGGATCTCGGTCTCGAACTCCTCCTCGAGGGCCATGACCAGCTCCACGGTATCGAGCGAATCGGCGCCCAGATCGTCCACGAACGAGGCGTTCGGGGTGACGTCCTCTTCCTTGACGCCAAGCTGTTCGACGACGATCTTCTTGACGCGCTCTTCGATGCTGCTCATGTGGGTTAACCTCCGGGGCCAAAGCCTGCATATTGTAGGGGAGTCCGTGGCGAGGTGGTAGCCCGGATGGAGCGCAGCGAAATCCGGCTCGCGGCCAGCAAACGGTAGGCTCTCAGGAGCGGATTGAAAGCGTAGCGAGCGAAGGCAGGTTGCGCGCGCCGGAGCGCAGGTCGAAGCCATTGCGCCTACGCTATGCCACGAAGGCATAGCGTGCAATGGCTGAGGGTGAGGCATGGATGCCGATCGGAAAACGCACCATGGATGGTTGCTCGCCTATCTGCACCGCCGCGCGCGAGCTGTCAAGCGCAGTAGCTTTCAACCGCTCCTTAAGACATGTACATGCCGCCATTGACGTGCAATGTTTCGCCGGTAATGTAATTCGCGGCCGGTGATGCCAGGAAGGCTACGGCCTTGGCAATATCGCCCGGTTGGCCCAGACGGCCCAGCGCGATCGTGCCCTCCAGCGCCTTGCGCTGCTCTTCGCTCAGCGAGCGCGTCATGTCGGTATCGATGAAACCGGGCGCGACCACGTTGACGGTGATGCCGCGCGATCCGATCTCGCGCGCCAGTGATTTCGAGAACGCGATGATGCCGGCCTTGGCTGCGGCGTAATTGGTCTGGCCCGGATTGCCGGTCACGCCCACGACGGACGCGATGTTGATGATGCGGCCCTTGCGCGCCTTCATCATCGTGCGCAGCACGGCTTTGCTGGTGCGATACACGGATGACAAATTCGTATCGAGGATGGCTTGCCAGTCGTCGTCCTTCATGCGCATCAGCAACTGGTCGCGCGTGATGCCGGCGTTGTTGACGAGGATCGACAGCCCCCCGTGCGCTTTCACGATGTCCTCGATCAGCGCATCGACCGCCGCGCCATCGGTGACATTCAACACGCGGCCTTGGCCGCCGTGGGCGCGCAGCCGTTCGCCGATGGCGTCCGCACCGGATTGCGAAGTGGCCGTGCCGATCACCTTCGCGCCTTGCGCCGCCAATTCGTCCGCGATCGCCGCGCCGATGCCACGCGACGCGCCGGTCACCAGCGCGACCTCGCCCGTGAGTGTCTTGTCCATCGTCATTCCTTTGCAATCATCCCTGATTGCGAAGATCAAAAAGCAGGCCTCCCTGCCTGCACTTTTCAATGAAGGCGCAGACCTTACATGGGATAGGATCGCGCAGCATCTCAGGTGTGACAACACGCGGCGGCGTGCATGTCCTCGTACTCGTCGTGACGCCGCCACCACAAGCCACCCTCCTCATTGCGGCCCAGCGGCGCGCGGTCCAGCCACTGGTACATGCCCCACAAGCCGTCCAGTCCGCGCGCATAGGTCGAATACGTGTGGTACGCGACACCGCCGTCCAACACGAACGCGCTCATGCCGGGCCGCTCGCGGATGTAGGTGAACGGATCGGTGCCGCACATTTTCGCGAACTGAGTGACCGGATGCTCGCCGCCGAAGCGCGTGCTCGGACCTTCGGGAGTTTTCGCATCCGGAGGCATGCCGGGTTCGCGTCGGTAGTTGTATTCGGCGCCGCCTTCGCGCTGCTGTTCCTCGGTGATGCCGGCCGCGAAATCGAAATTGAAATCGCTGCCGAACGAGGAAGCCCACGGGAACGTCCAGCCCATGCGCTGCTTGCACGCTTGCAACTTTTTCAGCGGCGCGCGCGACACCGCCCACAACATCACGTCGTGATGAGCGAGGTGCACGGCGAAACCGTTGAATCCGTCCGCGATCGCCGAGCACGACGGGCACGGCGCGGTGTAATCGGGTCCGAACATCAGGTGATAGATCAGCAATTGCGAGCGGCCCTGGAACAAATCGGCCAGTGAAGCGCTGCCTTCATCGGTATCGAAACGATATTGCTTGTCGATCCGCACCCAAGGCAGTTCCTGCCGCTGCAGCGCCAGTTCGTCGCTGCGGCGGGTCAGTTCCTTTTCCTTCTCGAGGAGTTCCAGCCGGGCCTTCAGCCATTCGTCGCGAGAAGCGACCTTGTGTTTCGGCATTTTCGTTTCGGATTTCATTTTCCATCTCCCGTCTTTCGAGTTTGCGGAGCGGATTGGGGCGTCTTTGTGCCGCTTCACGTGCAGCTTCACGGCAACGAACGCAGCCAGCCCGCCGGCGGAGCCCGAACCGGCCATCGTTGCGAGCGCCGCGGCGCTGATGCAGATCGGACACATGGCGTTCTCCTGATTGCCCCGATCAATTGGCCAGGCGCTCGACCAATGTGTCGAGAAAATGCGTCCAGCCACCCGTGTGCTTGGTCGCCGATTCCTCGTCGGGCAGACCTTCCTGGTTCAGACGCAATTCTGTCTGGGTGCCGCGCGCGGTCAATTCGATCGTGACCACCGTTTCCTTGCCGCGCGTGGTTTCGCTGACCCAGGTGAACTCCAGCAGACGCGGCGGTTCCACCCGCAGATAGCGGCCGTAGTGCGGCATGATGCCGCCGTTCCACGCCATGCCAAGATAGAAGAGGCCGTCGGGCCGCGGATCGATGCTGGCGTCACCGCCCATCGCCAGCCACACCTTTGCGCTCTCCGCATCGGTCCACGCACGGAACACGCGCTCCGGCGAAGCGTCGTAGGTACGCGGCAGGCTGATGCGGAACGGGCCCATCGCGTTCTCGTTACGGCCTTTCATGGTCTGTCTCCTTTTGCTGATCGAGGAATTCGCCCAGCGCGTCGAGGCGCTGATTCCAGAAACGTTCGTACTGCGAAACCCAGTCCTGCACCTGGCGCAGCGGCTGCGCGCGCAGGCGCAGGTAGTGCTCGCGGCCTACACGCGTGCGCCGCACCAGGCCTGCGCGTTCCAGCATCTTCACATGCTTGGAAACCGCGTTGAGCGACATCGCGAACGGCTGCGCCAGATCGGTTACGCGGATTTCTCCGCGCGTCAGCCGCGCCACGATGCGGCGGCGGGTGGGATCGGAAAGCGCGGCGAAGGCGAGATCGAGGTTGGACATTGAGGGAAAACATTCAACCTTATGGTTGAATAATACACCGGTGAAAACGCGTGTCAAGTACGCGCTTCGAAAAATCCGCTTTTCAGTGGGCGGTGCTCAGCCGCGGCTTTCCTGCAACGCGGCTTGCAGCTCAGACTCGCTGCCCAGCGCGCGCGCTTCCAGTGCCTTGTCGATGCGCTTGTTCAAACCTGTCAGCACCTTGCCGGGGCCGCATTCGAACAGCTTCGTCGTGCCGTTTACGGCCAGCCGCTGTACGCATTCGCTCCAGCGCACCGGCATGTAGAGCTGGCGCTCCAGCGCGGCGCGGATGTATTCGACGCTCGAATGCGCGCGCGCATCGGCGTTCTGCACCACCGGAATCTGCGGCACCTTCCATTCGATCTGCGCCATGCGTTCGCCCAAACGTTGCGCCGCGTCGCGCATCAGGATCGTGTGCGACGGCACGGATACCGCGAGTTTCACTACCTTGCGCACGCCCAGTTCGGCGAGCCTGGCGATCGCACGATCGACCGCCGCGGCGTGGCCGGCGATCACCAGTTGTCCGGGCGAGTTGTAATTGGCCGGTGCGACCACTTCGCCACCGGAAACTTCATCGCATACGCGTGCGATCTGCGCATCGTCGCCGCCGAGCACCGCCGCCATCGCGCCCACGCCGGCGGGCACGGCATCCTGCATCAGGCGTCCGCGTTCGGCGACCAATGCCGCGGCCTCATGCAGCGACAACGCGCCCGCGCAAACAAGCGCGGAGTATTCGCCGAGGCTGTGTCCGGCCATTTGCGAAGGCATCGCGCCGCCCAGCTCGCACCACACCCGCCATACCGCCACGCTCGCGGCCAGCAACACCGGTTGCGTGTTCTCGGTGCGATCCAGCTCCTCGACGGGACCATCCTGCGCCAATGCCCACAGATCACGGCCCGCGCCTTGCGAGGCTTCATCGAACGTCGCGCGCACCTGCGGATGCGCCGCCGCCAGATCGGCCAGCATGCCGACGGACTGCGAGCCTTGGCCGGGGAAAACGAACGCGAGAGTCGGGACCGGGGACCGGGGACCGGGGACCGGTTCGTAGCCGCGGACGCCTTCAGCTATCTCTTTCATCACAAGGACATCGCACAAGCATCAAGGGAGTCCGCTCGCTCATTGCTCTTGATCCTTGGTCCCTGGTCCCTGGTCCCTAATACCGGATCATCGCCGACGACCAGGTAAAACCGCCGCCGAAAGCCTCCAGCAGCAGATTCTGGCCGCGCTTGATCCGGCCCGAGCGCACGGCCGCATCCAGCGCCAGCGGCACCGAACCGGACGAGGTGTTGGCGTGCTTGTCCACCGTCACGACCACACGTTCCATCGGCAGATGCAAACGTTGCGCGGTCGCCTCGATGATGCGCAGATTGGCCTGATGGGGAATCAGCCAGTCCACCTCGTCTTCGTGCATCCCGGCGGCCGCGATGGTTTCGTCCACTAGGCGCTCCAGCGCACGCACGGCGACGCGGAACACCTTGTTGCCTTCCATCATGATGGTGTTGCCGTGGCGGCCGTCGTCCTTGAAACCCGCCGAGACGCCGACCGGGTTGTAGAGCATGTCCTTGAAGCTGCCATCGGCATGCAGCAACGTGGTGATGACACCCGGCTCGTTGTCGGCTTCGAGCACCACCGCGCCCGCGCCGTCGCCGAACAGCACGCAGGTGTTGCGGTCGGTCCAGTCGGTCATGCGCGACAGCGTTTCCGAACCGACCACCAGTGCTTTTTTCGTCTGTCCGCTGCGGATGAACTTGTCGGCGATGCCGAGCGCGTACATGAAACCGCAGCACGCCGCATTGACGTCGAACGCCATGCAGCCGTTTGCGCCCAGCCGAGCCTGCAGCAGGCATGCGGTGGAGGGAAAGATCAGATCCGGCGTGGTGGTGCCGAGCACGATGGCATCCAGTTCGGATGCCTTGACGCCGGCCGCTTCCAGCGCGCGCGTCGCCGCCTGGAATGCCAGGTCGCCCGTGGTTTCGCCGTCGGCGGCAATGCGCCGTTCGCGGATGCCGGTGCGAGTGGTGATCCACTCGTCGCTGGTGTCGACCATCTTCTCGAGGTCGGCATTGCTCAGGACGCGTTCGGGCAAATAGCTGCCGGTGCCGGTAATGCGGGCAAAGGTCAAGAGGCGTTCCCCGAAGTTTGACTGGCGCGTGGAAACCGCACGCCGGCGCCGAGCATAACGGAAATCCGCACGTCTTCAGCAGTGAGTCCGCTCCGCGCCCCTGAAACTCTTCGAGTCGAAGCGCAGCGGATCGGTCGCTCGTCAGTCTTCGTCGGCAACCGCGGCCTGATCTTCGATCACCTTGCGACCGCGGTAGTAGCCGTCCTTGGTGACGTGATGACGGCGATGGATTTCGCCGCTGGTCGGATCGGTGGCGAGCTGCACTTTCGTCAGCGCGTCGTGCGAACGCCGCATGCCGCGGCGGGAAGGGGATTTGCGACTCTTGGCAACGGCCATGACGGCTCTCCAGTCCTGAATTCTCAAAAACATGCGGCGGGAGCCGCGACTACTTTCGATCTCGTTTCAACCGGTCTTGTTTCAACTCGCGCAGGATCGCGAACGGATTGTCTGCGACCGGCGGAACATCCTGCGCCTTCTCGTCCGGTTCTTCTGCCACCGCTTCGCTGCCCGGTTTCACCGGAAAGGCCGGCAGCGCCAGCAACAATTCGTCCTCGATCACCTGCGCCGGTTGCAGCGTGCCGTTCTCCAGCAGCAGAGGTTCATAACCTGCCGGCAAGCCCGCCTCGTCGCGTTCGTGCCCGATCAGTCCCAACCGCACATCCACGTCCAGCGGATGCTCGAAAAGCTCGAGCGTGCGCTGGCATTCCAGGCTCAACCGCGCTTGCGCGTGCACCGCGAGGTATGGAACCCCGAGCGGCTCGCGGCCGAATTCCAGTTCATAGGCCACTTCGCCGCGGTCGTCCTTGATCGCGTCCGCCAGCCGGCGCAGCGAAGACACCAGCAGCCTGCCGCGGAACACTCGCCGCGCAGCCACCATGCGCCCTGCATCGACGCGCTCCGGCAGTGTCGCGGACATAAGTGAGCAATTTTAACCAGTTGACGGGCCGGAGTCCACGCCGGATCAGGGGTGCGGGTCGCAGACGCGCTGGCGCGGTTCGTGCAGACTGTCCACCGGCCGCCGCAGATTTTCCGTGACCCCAGACTTCTATACCCGCCTGCTCTCCCTGCTGCCCGCCCTCGCCGGCTTGGGCGTGATCGTGGCGTTGCTGGCCGTCGTCATCTTCATGCGGCTTCAGGCTCGGCGCCGGCGCGCGCTGCGCGCACTGTATCGCGGTGCCGATGCTTTGGAGCACGACCTGAAAGAATGCCGCGCGCGCCTCGAACGCGCGCACGCCTCGATGAACGTCGCCCCGGGCGTACCCGCTGCCGGCGAAGCGGACGCGCGTACGGCGGTGGATGCAGCCCTGCGCGAATTGCTGGAACACCGGTTGTGGCTGCGCGATCAGGCGGACGAAGCCAACCAGCATGAACTGGATGCCGCGGTGGCGGCGCTCGACAAGGCGCGCGCCACCCTGAGCGAACAACTGGCTGCGCTGGATTCGGCGCAGCGCGCGCTGGAAACCGCGGTGCGCGAACGCATTGAGGATCTTTCGCAGCGATGAGTGCGCAAGCACCGCGCGTGGTGCTGGCTTCCACCTCGCGCTACCGCGCCGAACTGCTGCGCCGGCTGCTTCCGGAATTCCAGCAGGCGGCGCCGCAGGTACTGGAAACCGAAATCCCCGGGGAAACGCCGCGCCGCCGGGCGGAGCGGCTCGCGCTGTTGAAAGCCGCGGCGGTCGCGGGCGGGTGTGATCACTCGCTGGTGATCGGTTCGGATCAGGTCGCCGAGTTGGACGGCCGCATTCTGCGCAAGCCGGGCGAACTTGTGGTCGCACGCGAACAACTGCGCGCGTGCAGCGGGCGCGAAGTACATTTCCACACGGCGGTATGCGTGATCGATACGCGGCGCGCAGACCAGCGCTCGCTCTTTACGGATCTGACGCGGGTGCGCTTCCGCCCGCTCGACGCCGGTGAAATCGAACGCTATCTCGAACACGAGCGCCCCTTCGATTGCGCCGGCAGTTTCAAGGCCGAAGCGTTGGGCATCGCGCTGTTCGAGAAGATCGAGAGCGAAGACCCGACCGCGCTGGTCGGTTTGCCGCTGATCGGGCTGGCTCGGCTGTTGCGCGAGGCGGGTTTGAACCTTCCATAATTGAACGCACACAACGGCGTTACCGCGCGTAGACTGGATTCCTGCGAAGATCACCGGCATCGATGGACACCACCGTTACCGCACCTGACGTATCCGCGAAAGCGCAGCTCGAGCCCGATCTGCGCAGGCGGCTGGATTCGGCGCTGGCACAGGTGAACAGCATACTTTTGGGCAAATCGCATCAGGTGCGGTTGGCATTCGCCTGTCTGCTCGCGGGCGGGCATCTGCTGGTCGAGGATGTGCCGGGCGTGGGCAAGACCACGCTGGCGCACGCGCTCGCGGCGACGCTCGGTCTGGCATTCCAGCGCATCCAGTTCACCTCGGATCTGTTGCCTTCGGACATCATCGGCGTCAGCGTCTACGAACGCGAAACCGGCACGTTCCGCTTTCATCCCGGACCGGTGTTCGCGCAACTGCTGCTGGCGGACGAAATCAACCGCGCCACACCGAAAACCCAAAGCGCTTTGCTGGAGGCAATGGCCGAGGGTCAGGTCACGGTGGACGGGATCAGCCGCGCGTTGACGCAACCGTTCTTCGTGGTAGCCACGCAAAATCCGCAGGATCTTGCGGGTACTTATCCTCTGCCGGATTCGCAGCTCGACCGGTTCATGTTGCGCCTGTCGCTGGATTATCCCAACGCCGATGCCGAGCGCGCGTTGCTGACGGGCGAGGACCGGCCGCAGTTGATCGGCCGGCTGTCGCCTTCGCTCGGCGTCGCGGAAATCGACCTGCTGCGTGCGCAGGCGCGTTCGGTGCTGGCCAGCCCTGCCCTGCTCGATTATCTGCAAGCGTTGCTGGCCATCAGTCGCCGGCATCCGGAGGCGCGCGTAGGCCTTTCGCCGCGTGCAGGCCTGGCGTTGCTGGCTGCGGCACGTGCCTGGGCCTTGCTGGGCAACCGCGCCTACGTGATTCCGGAAGATCTGCAAGCCGTGTTCGTCGCCGTGGCCGCCCACCGGCTGGTGCCCGCGCGTGGTGTCGATCGCGATGCGCTCGCGCGCAAGTTGTTGGCGGAAACTCCGGTGGAATAATCATGGCTTTTGCGCAGGCGCTGGTCGCGCGTGCCGAACGGCGGTTGCCGTCCCTGACACGCACGCGCGCAGCCGAATCGCTGCCCATCCGCCTTCACCGCCGCCGCATCTACATCCTGCCGACGCGCTCCGGTCTGGGTTTCGCTCTGCTGCTCGTCGTGATGCTGCTGGGTGCATTGAACTACCAGAACAATGCCGCGCTGTTGCTGACCTGCCTGCTGGGTGCGGCGGTGGTCAACAGCATGCTGGTCGCGTTCCGGGGGTTGAACGGGTTGCGGCTGACGCAGTTGCGCGCAGATCCCGCCTGCGCGGGCGATCCGCTGCCGCTGCATCTACAATTCGACGCCGATGGCCGCCCGCGACACGCGCTACGCATCGACATCGACGGCGAGGCATTTTCATTTTCGCTTGATGGACACGGCGGTGAAACAACTGTCGGAATGCCGACCGAGCGTCGCGGCTGGATGCGCGTGCCGCGCGTGCGCATCTCCAGCACGCAACCGTTCGGATTGTTCCGCGCCTGGAGCTGGGTCGCGCCGGAGCAGGAAGTGCTCGTGTATCCGCGGCCGCTGCATGGGCCGCCCGCGCCGCCGGGCGCAGAAGATGGAAAGCGGCGCGAGCGAGGCGAGGAAGACTACGCGCAGTTGCGCGAATACCGTTTCGGCGATCCGCTGAAACGCGTGGCCTGGAAAGCCAGCGCGCGTCACGACCGGCTGTTGATCCGCGAACTGGATAGCGCGGCGCACGACGCACCGCAGCGCTTCGAATGGACCATGTTGCATGGCGTGGATCGCGAAACGCGCATCGGCCGGCTGGCGGGCTGGGTGCACGAAGCCCACGCAGCGGGCCGCACCTGGACTCTCGTGCTGGAAGATGCGCGCGCGATCGGTCCGGGTGCGGATCATGCGCATTACCACCGCTGCATGACGGCACTGGCACTGTCATGAGCGCATCGCTGCGCGGTGAAAGCGGCCAAAGCCGCCATCCATGGTCAAGAGCTCCGTGGCCGCACTTTTCACAAGAGCAAACTTCGGCGGGCTCTCTGACACTGGATGCACGCGCATTCGACCTGTTGTGCCTCACCGTCGCCTGCACACTGGCCGTGCACCTGCCGCACATGCCGGCATGGCTCGGTGCGGCGCTGGCTGCGCTGATGCTGTTGCGCTGGCTGCAGCGGCGCACCCGCCGCGGTCACATTCCCGCGCTGGCGCGTTTCGCCTTGTTGATCGCGCTGCCGCTGGCGATCGTCGCCAGTTATCACACACCGTTCGGGCGCGCACCGGGAACGGCGCTGGCGATCGGATTGCTGGTGTTGAAACTGCTGGAGAGCGAGCGCGAACGCGATGCGCGCATGACGGTCGGCTTCTGCTGTTTCGTGTTGATGAGTGCGTTGCTGTTCACGCAGACCTTGGCGATGAGCCTGCTGGTCGCGTTCGCGCTGCTGCCGGGTCTCGCCACGCTGCGGGCGTTGCAAGCCGACGCGCCGCAACGCCGCGAGCTCGGGCTATTCAAGCCCGGTGCCGGACTGCTGCTGGCCTCCTCGCCGCTGGCGCTGCTGGCATTCGTGTTCGTGCCGCGGCTGTCCGCGCCGTTGTGGGGCGCACCCGGCGCGGATGTGGCGCGTACCGGCATCAGCGATCGCATGTCGCCGGGCGACATGCGCGATCTGCTGATCGACGACAGCCCGGCGATGCGGATCGGCTTCGATGGTGCGCCGCCGCCGGCGAATCAGCGTTATTTCCGCGGCGTGGTGCTGTGGTACTTCGACGGCCGCGCCTGGTCGCGCGGAGTGACCGGCATCCGCAACGAGGTACCGCAAGCCGTGACCTCGCGTGGCGGATTGACGCACTACGAAGTCACGCTCGAACCCACGCGCCGGCGTTGGCTGTTCGCGCTGGACGTGCCGGTGCAGGCGCCCGATGGCGCGCGGTTGGGCGCCGACCGCACGCTGGACCGCAGCCGTCCGGTGGATGAAACCGCCCGCTACGAAGTCACTTCAGCGACGCATTACGTGCTGGCACCGCAGATCGATCCGGCGCTCGAACGGGCGGCGTTGCAATTGCCGGCCGATTACGACCCACGCGCGACCGCGCTGGCGCGCTCTTGGCGCGCGCGCTTCGTGCAAGATGACGCGGCGATCGTGCGCGCCGCGCTGGATCTGTTCCGCAGCGGCGGTTTCGCCTACAACCTTGCCGCACCGCCGCTCGGTCGGGACAGCGTCGACGATTTCCTGTTCGACACGAAACAAGGTTATTGCGAGCACTACGCCGGCGCGTTCGCTTTCCTGATGCGTGCGGCCGGTGTGCCTGCGCGCGTGGTCGCGGGTTATCACGGCGGCTACTGGAACGACTACGCGCAGTACCTGCTCGTGCGCCAGTCCGAAGCGCACGCCTGGGATGAGGTCTGGCTGTCCGGCCGCGGCTGGGTGCGCGTGGATCCGACCGCGATGGTGCGGCGCGTGCTGTTCGCGGGAACGGCAGACGGCGGCGACGGCAGCGGCGAAGATGCCTGGTGGCTGAGCTGGAGCGACAGGCTAGACGTGGTCAACCGTTTGTGGGATCGCAGCGTTATCGGTTTCGATGCGCTGCGCCAGAGCACGATGTTCACGCCGTTCGGCATTCCGCATCTGGAATGGGGAGAACTGGCGATCGGTCTCGCCGCGGGGATCGTGGTGATGCTGGGTCTGGGGCTATTGGTCGCTTTGCACAGACCCGGCGCGCCGCCGCGCGATGCGCTGGATGCAGCGCAACGTCGGCTGCAGGAGAAACTCGGGAAGCACGGCTTGGCGCGCCAGCCGCAGGAGGGACCGCGCGATTTCTTCGCCCGCTGCATGCTGGCGCTGCCGGGCAGCCGTCCCGAACTCGCCGCGCTGGCGCGCACCTACCTGCAATTGCGTTACGGCCATGCCGCACCGCCGGCTGAACCGGTGCGCGCTTATTCACGCGCGGTACGCAATTTCCGTGCGCGCCGCGTGGTCAAATAGAGTGGCGAGGGTGGTAGCAAGGATGCGACAACCGACTGCTACGCGCTTGCACGCGCATTGTGAGGCAATATGTCACGCCGAATATTGATTCCCGCCCTGCTCACCCTTGGTCTGGGGGCCTGCGCCACCGTCCCGCAGCAACTGGCCGGGACCTACCCGACGGTAACGCCCGACTCCGCTCGCGCCGGCGCCGCGCAAGGTACGCGTGTACGCTGGGGCGGCCGCATCATCGAAACCGAACCGCAGGAAGCGCAGACCTGCTTCTTCGTGTTGAACCGGCCGCTGGATTCGCAGGCGCGCCCGGAACGCGAAGGACAGAGCAACGGCCGCTTCGTCGCCTGCAAACAGGGCTTCTACGATCCGGAAGTCTATGCCAAGGGCAAGGAAGTGACCGTCACCGGTACGCTGGACGGCACCGTCACGCGCAAGATCGGCCAGTACGATTACACCTATCCGCGCGTCGCCGCCGACGTGGTGTATCTGTGGCCCGAACGGCCGAAATATGTGGCGCAACCGTATCCGTTCTACGATCCCTTTTTCTGCGATCCGTTCTGGAGCCCGTGGGGTTGCGGCGGACCGTGGTTCTATCCGCAGCCGGTGATCGTGGTGCCGCCACCGCCCCCTCCACCTCCGCCGGCGAAATCGGGACATCATTGACGTCTGCGTCGGGTTCGCACGCAGGAGCGACGGCCGTCGCGGCATGCTGACGCTGCGCACGCACTCCGCGCTCGACGCATTCGATGCGCTCGAGTGGGATGCGCTGGCGTCGAGCGACAATCCGTTCGTCTCGCATGCTTTTCTGTCCGGGCTGGAGACGCACGGCTGCGTCCGCGAAGTGTTCGGTTGGCGCGCGCAACATCTGGGCTTGTACGAAGGCAGCGCGCTGACCGGCGCGCTGCCGTTGTATCTGAAAGGCAACTCGCACGGTGAATACGTGTTCGACTGGTCCTGGGCGCACGCGTGGCAGCGCGCCGGTCGCGATTACTATCCGAAGCTGCTGTGCGCGGTGCCGTATTCGCCTGTGACCGGCCCGCGCCTGCTGGCCGGAACGCCCGCGCAACGGACGCTTCTGGTGGAGGCGCTGGTGCAGAAGACGCACGAGCTGGAACTCTCTTCCGCGCACGTCAACTTTCTGCCGGAAGACGAACTGGCTGCGTTCGACGAGCGCTGGCTGACGCGCTTCGACTGGCAATTCCACTGGCGCAACGATCGCGGCTGGCGCGATTTCGCCGATTTTCTCGACGCGCTGAACCACAAGCGGCGCAAGGCGATCCGCCATGAGCGCATGCAGGTCGCGCGCGCGGGCGTCGTGTGCGAATTCCGCGATGGCGGCGCGCTTTCCGATGTCGAATGGCGCGCGATGCACGATCTGTATCTGTCCACCTTCGAGGAGAAAGGCAACACGCCTACCTTGACGCGCACGTTCTTCCGCCAACTCGGACGTGCGTTTCCCTTGCGCTCGCACGTGGCGTTCGCCCAGCGCGACGGCAACATCATTGCCGGTGCCTTGTTCCTGTCCTCATCGGATACGCTGTATGGCCGCTATTGGGGCGCGCGCGAACAGGTGTCCGGATTGCATTTCGAATTGTGTTATTACCAGGGGATCGAATACTGCCTGCGCGCCGGATTGGCCCGTTTCGAACCCGGTGCTCAGGGCGAGCACAAGCTCTCGCGCGGATTCCTGCCGGTGCGCACGCATTCGCGGCATTACATCGCGGACGAACGTTTCCGCGATGCTTTGCGGTCGGCGCTACAGCATGAAGCGACGGTGATGGAAAGCTATGGCGAGGAGTTGCTGCAACACTCGCCTTTCGCACAACGCGAGGCGCGCGCTTGATCCGCATCGCGCAACTGGACGGCACGCCGCCGGAGGATTTCCCCGATCCGGCACTCGCCTTGCGCGATCCCAACGGCCTGCTCGCCTTCGGTGGCGATCTCTCGCCCCAGCGCCTGCTGTCGGCGTATGCGCGTGGCATCTTTCCATGGTTCAGCCACGGCGATCCGCTGTTGTGGTGGTCGCCCGATCCGCGCTGTGTGTTTCGAACGGACAACGTGCACATCTCGCGCAGGCTGGTGCGGACGCTGCGCCGTTCGCACTGGACGCTGAGCATCGATCGCGCTTTCGATGACGTGATGCACGCCTGCGCCGCGCCGCGCGGAGCCGATCCGGGTACCTGGATCACGCCGGAGATGATCGACGCGTATGCGCGGCTGCATCGGCTGGGGCACGCGCACTCGCTGGAAGTCTGGAGCGACGGCGAACTGGTCGGCGGAATCTACGGGGTTTCGATCGGCTGCGGTTTCAGCGCGGAATCGATGTTCTCGCGCGTCGATAATGCATCGAAGGCCGCATTGATCGCGCTGTGCGGGACATTGCACCACTGGGGTTTTCCGCTGCTGGACGCGCAGGTTCCGAATCCGCATCTGTTGCGCATGGGCGCAATCACGCTGCCGCGCGCGGATTTCCTGCGACAATGGCGCGAGCTGACTTTGCTGCCGGGTCCGATCGAATGGCGTCCGTTCAGCACGCGCGTCAGCGAGTTCGCATGAATTTGCCGCACAATCAGCGTATCGTTTTGCCCAGGGAAAGGAGAACGCGATGAGCAACAGACCGAAAGACGAAGACAACGCGGACCGCAAGAGCGCCGAACAGACCCGTGCATTCGGCCGCGCGATGGTGGATTCCGCGCAGCAGATCTGGCTGGCCGGACTCGGCGCATTCGCGAAAGCCCAGAAGGAAGGCAGCCGTTTCTTCGAAACGCTGGTCGAGGAAGGCGCGCGCACGCAGGAGAAGACCCGCGCCTACACACAGGCGCAGTTCGAACAGGCGCAACGCAAGGCAGGCCCGTGGATCGAGACCGCGCGCCAGCGCACCAGCGAGGCTTTCAACAAGATCGAGCAGGCGTTCGACGAACGTATCGCGCGCGCGGCGCAGCGCATGCAGATGCCCACGCGTGAAGACATGCAGCGGTTGCACGAGCGGCTGGACGAGCTGACCCGCGAAGTGCGCGCCAGCAAGGCGGCGCCGCGCAAACGCGCGAGCAAGAACACGTCGCAGGGATGACACGCGCCAGCGCCATGGCCGATCTGAATGCCGAATTCGAGCAGGCGGCTTCCGACGTCAAGCAGCTCGCGAAACGCCCCGACAACGACACGCTGCTGAAGCTGTACGCACTCTACAAGCAGGGTTCGCAGGGCGACGTGTGCGGGCCGAAGCCGGGTTTCTTCGATTTCGTCGGCACCGCGAAGTACGAGGCCTGGGCGCAATTGCGCGGCACGTCCAGCGATGAAGCGCGGCAGAAGTACATCGAACTGGTGCGCAAGCTGGAGGCGGAACCGTAGCGCGCGCTGTGCCGAACCTCTGAATTTCCCGGGCAAATCGACAACCATCCCCACCCAACCCTCCCCTTGAAGGGGAGGGTAA
>Ga0209581_1002331_pt1 | contig 18462 bp, 18 predicted proteins | sample Coa_R2_FD_187160 | JGI IMG/M metagenome (GOLD analysis project Ga0209581, IMG submission 187160) | Surface soil microbial communities from Centralia Pennsylvania, which are recovering from an underground coalmine fire - Coalmine... | ecosystem: Environmental > Terrestrial > Soil > Unclassified ...
GAACTGAACGCCAGCACGCAAGGTAACGAGATTGTCAGTATTACCTGAACCACCATTACCTGTGCTGTAATCAGTATCATGATCCCATTCCAGACCAAGGTTGGTTTTCTTCCACAGCTCAATTCCGTACCCAACCAGCCAGCGATTTTTTGGTAAACCGATACCAACTGCTTCGCCTGATTGCTGATAGCCGAGGAATACATTGTTGCTGCGGCCACCAAACATTTCAAAGCCGTAACCAGCCTGGATTCCAACTGCCCATGGTTTTGCACCGGATGCATCAGCATTGATGACGTCATCTGTTCCTTCATCAGCAAAACCGTGTTTGGGTAAATCGCTGGGATTAAAACGTTGCACTGCACCTGTCCAACGGGCATTAACACTGAAAGGACCGCTGTTAATATCAGCATAAAGAGCAGCAGCTGCCTTACGGCTGTTATAACCGCCGCCAGTGAAGTTGGAAACACCATGAGCAACATCTTCTGCAGCCATCATGTTGTATACATAACCAACGCCGAGGTCCCAGCCGAATTGGTCGCCTGGTTGATCATAACCCAAGGTTGCACCATAGTCAGTTGTTCTGCTGGTTTTGCCAATCTTCTTGATTGGGTCATCAAAAATATACAACGAACCATGGAAGCCCATCGGAACAATGAAACCAAGTTTACCAGAGGTTGGTAATGCTTCTGACAATACTTGTGTCATGCTGCGAGTGATAGGATGGATTTCATAGCGGCTGAAATCAGTGAATTGCTTACCAATCTGAACAAAGATTGGAGAAACATCAAAGTTTCCGACAGTGAAATAAGCCTGTTCAAGCGATAATGTGTTGTTATTGTAAACACTGCTGTAACCATAGTGGTCAGAATCACTGCCTCCTGTGGATGAAGTGTTACTATAGCTGATGCTGGCAAATGCTTTGGTCCAGTCATTGATATTTGCGCCTATGTTGACGTAAACATCATTGAGGGAGAAACGATTATAGTTTTCACCCTGGAAATCAGCATTACGATTACCCCATTTGCCCAGGTCTACATTCATGCCGCCACTGACCATGATGCGGTTGTACCAGCCTGGATTGCATGGATTTGGCAATGCACGGCCCAAATTTTGGGTTGCTTCATCAAGAATGATAGATGTTTGGCTGACAGAGCAAACTTCAACAGGCGACATTTCACCCTTATATGAAATTCTTTCAGCTTCAACTCTTTCTTCGCGGCGTTCTTGCGCCAAAGTTTCATGATGTTTGACATGGTGTGCCATCATTTTGTGATGACGTTTGTGCTTGACAGTGGTGGCAGTTGCAGTTGTAGCAGTAGCAGATTCAGCAGTTGTGCTGGTTGCTGTTGTTGCTGCAAACACCGGGCAGCTGACCAAACCAAGCAAGCTCATTGATGCAACAACGAGTTTTAATTTCATTTATTGTATCTCCTTGAAATATATAATCCGGACGAGTATTAAAATTAACTCAGCGTTGTTTGTCAATGCAAGCAAATTTTAATGCAAACAATGAGAAGCTGCGCATTTTAATTTACATTATTGCAAATATTATCCAAAAAATTTGAAAATGATTTTTTTTACGCTATATAAATAGTGACTCAACAAGCAATTTTTGTAGAATTAGTTTTACAAGAGAGCGGAACATAATACGTCGACTGTTCAGCATCAAAAAACAGGGAGATTCACAAAATCCGAGTGAGCCAGTCTTATGCGGCCAGGCACGGTTTTGTGAATCTCTCAAAAAAAACAGGGTGAGCTTTGGAAGCTCACCCTGTTTTGGTATTGCTGGAGATTGAAATTTTTTAGTCGAACTTAACACCCAGGCGCAAGGAAACGAGATTATCTGAATCACCAGAGCCGCCATTACCTGTGCTGTAATCCTTGTCGTGATCCCATTCGAGTCCAACCATGGTGTTTTTCATCACCCAGGCATTCGCACCCAGTACGTAGCGATTCTGTGGCAAGCCGATACCTGCTGCCTGGCTAGATTGCTGATAGCCAAGATAAAGTGTATCGGACATATTCCAGAACTCAAATCCATAACCGCCTTGAATTCCGAATGCCCATGGTTTCGCGCCTCTTGCATCTGGCATGACTTCCCATGTATTGGTTAAATCTGCCCAGCCATGTTCTGGCAAATCAAGTGAATTGAACCGTGAGGTTGCGCCAGTCCAGCGTGCGTTGAGTGAGAATGGTCCAGTGTTGAAATCGCCATAAAGAGCAACTCCGCTGATGGAGGTATGGTAGCCTTCATCATTGAAGAGCTTCACAGCATGCGCGATATCGTTTACACCAATAATATTGTTGATATAACCGATACCGACGCCCCATCCAAACATGTCACCCGGCTTGTCAAATCCGATGGTGCCAGCAAAGTTGAGCGGCTTGTTGTTTCGGTTGTCTTCAAACTTTTGCAAGCGGTTGTCGAATAAAGCCACGGACGCATGGAATCCGTTATTCAGAATCAATCCCAGTTTGCCTGACGTATCGAGTGTTTCTGTCATTACCTGATCAAAGCTGCGAGTGATTGGGTGGATTTGATAACGGCCATAATCCTGGAACTGTTTACCAATCTGCAGATAGAATGGGCTGACATTAAAGTTACCAATTGTAAAGTAAGCTTGTTCCAGCGAAAGTTTATTTGAGTCATAAACGTTGCTGTAGTTGTACTGCCAGCTGTTCATGCCCCAGCCATAGTAGCCGTAGTCGTGGAAGCTGCCATCACTGCTGGTTGAGGTGTTGCTATAGCTGATGCTGGCAAATGCATTGGTCCAGTCGTTGATATTTGCGCCAACATTGACATACACATCGTTTAGTGAGAACCGGCGATAGTTTTCACCTTCAAAATTGGCGTTACGGTTGCCCCATTTGCCTATGTCGACATTGACGCCGCCGACAACATGAATTCGGTTGTACCAGCCAGGATTGCATGGGTTTGGCATTGCACGGCCCAGGCTTTGTGTCTGTTCATCGATGATGATGCTCTGCAGACTGGTTGAGCACACTTCAACGGCTGGCATTTCTCCCTTGTACGAAATACGTTCTGCTTCCATTCTTTCTTCACGTCGTTCTTCCGCTTTGGTTTCATGGCGTACGTGATGGCGCTTCATCTTGTGATGGTAGCGGTGCTTATGCCGGTGATGCTTTTTTGCAGTTGTTGACGTGGTGGATGAAGTTGATGCGGTTGTTGCTGTTGCTGAAGTTGAACCAGAGGTTGTAGTGGCTGTATCAGTATCAGCAAACACTGGGCAACTGATTAAACCTAGCAAGCCCATTGATGCTACAATGAGTTTTAATTTCATATATAAAGTCTCTCCTTGAGAATTTTATCCGGACGAAATTAATTTACTCAATAACATTCAATATGCAAGTAAATTTTCTGGAATTTTTAAAAATATGAAGAGCCTAGGGTGGATTCTGGTTTTTTTTATTCAAAACATCATTTAGTGCACAATAGATAGATGTGCTAACGCAAGTTGAATATATCAGGGCATAAATAAAAAACCCGCCAATCCGGCGGGTTTTTTTGTTTGCAGATACAGTGAATTACAGGGATTGAGCTTCCTGTGCGAGATAATTTGCAATACCTTCTGCAGTTGGTTTGATGCCGGTTTTACCCTTGGTCCAGCCTGCAGGGCAAACTTCCCCATGCTTTTCGTGGAATTCCAGCGCATCGATAAGCCGCAGTAATTCATCAACGTTGCGACCCAATGGCAAGTCATTCACGATTTGTGAGCGTACAATACCCTGCTTGTCGATAACGAAAGCGCCGCGCAGCGCGACATGAGCGGTTGGGTGTTCAACGCCATAAGCCTGGCAGATTTGATGATTAACGTCAGCAATCAAAGGATAACGAACTGGCCCGATTCCGCCATTGGCAACCGGTGTATTGCGCCATGCGTTATGGGTAAACTGGGAGTCAATGGAAACGCCCATTACCAGTGTATTGCGGGCAGTAAATTCATCAATGCGGTTGTCTAATGCGATTAATTCGGATGGGCAGACAAAGGTAAAATCCAATGGGTAAAAGAAGATAATTCCATATTTTTTTTCGATGGACTTGTGCAGGTTAAAGCTGCTGTTGATTTCGCCATTCGCCATCACCGCTGCTGAAGTAAAGTCTGGAGCTTTTTTACCAACTAATATAGTCATGATGTTTCCTCTTGATCTTAAAGGATAAATATCGGATAGGTTCAGGTGCTTTTGCACCCCGAGCATTAAAATGGCGCCCATTATAACTTATTTTTCAATGAAATGGGTAGATCCAATCCCCGGCATGTGTAAATTGACGGAAAATTTTGTATACTCTCTGCACTCGCAAACCCCATCTAAAGAATACAAAGGCTATCGTATAATGATGATATTTGTTCTGATCCTGAGTGGTGTTTTACTGAATGCTGGTGCGCAATTGCTTCTCAAGGCTGGCATGAGTCAGATTGGTCATTTTGAGTTTACTCTGGCAAATGCTTTTCCTATCGGAATTAAGGTAATGGGTAATCCGCCTATAATCACAGGCTTGTTTATGTATGTGGTGAGTGTGGCTGTCTGGCTGCTGGTTCTCTCCCGGGTCCAGGTCAGTTTTGCCTATCCCATGCTGAGTATTGGGTATATCGTGAATGCCCTGGCCGCCTATTATTTGTTTGGCGAGCCTCTAACTTCCATGCGCATGCTTGGCATTTTCATTATTATAGCGGGTGTATATCTTGTAGCTCGCAGCGCCTGAACACCAATTTGAAGGGAAAGCTTTATGTCTGATGATTTTTTACCCTTTTCCCGGCCTTCCATCAGTCAGGCGGCGATTGATGATGTGGTCGCCTGTTTGAAAAGCGGCTGGATTACGACCGGACCGCGTGTTGCAGAGTTTACTGAGGCCCTGAAAGAGTATTTCAGGGCGCAGCATGTCTTGCCGTTGATGTCTGCTACTTCGGGGTTGCATCTGGCTTTGCTGGCAATGAATCTGGAGCCAGGCGATGAGGTGATTACCACGCCGCTGACGTTTGCTGCCACATTAAATTCGATTGTTCTCGGGGGTGGAAAGCCGGTGCTTGTGGATATTGATCCGCATACATTGAATATGGACATCAGCCAACTGCAGGATAAAATCTCTGACCGTACCCGGGTAATCATTCCCGTTCATTTTGCCGGTCTGCCAGTCGACCTGGATCCGATTTATGAAATAGCAAATCACCATGGGTTACGTGTGCTGGAAGATGCTGCCCATGCGATTGGTACAGAATACAAAGGTAAACGCATAGGTAGCTTCGGGGATACACAAGTATTCAGCTTTCATCCCAACAAAAACATGACGACCGGCGAAGGCGGCTGTGTTATTACGAATGATCAGCAGCTGGCTGATCAGGTTGCACGTTTGCGCTTTCATGGCATAGACAGGCAAGCCTGGAATCGCTACGGGAAGAGCGGCAGCCAGGACTATGAAATCGTGCTGCCTGGTTACAAGTCCAACATGATGGATATCCAGGCCGCTATCGGAATTCATCAGCTCAGAGAGCTTTCGGGATTTATCGCACGGCGTAATGAACTGGCAGAACGATATCAGGAAGCGTTGTCTGATTGGCCGCAATGGAATTTACCGCAACGTCCCGCGTATGAGCATCTGCATTCCTGGCATCTTTACACACCGCTTATTAATGAAGATGCTGCGGGCATGAACAGAAATGAATTTATGCTGGCAATGAAAGAAAAAAATATTGGCACAGGCCTGCATTATCGCGCAGCGCACTTGTATCCATATTATCGTCAGGTGTTCGGATTTAATCCTGGAGATTTCCCGCGCGCAGAAGATGTGTGTGAGCGAATTGTCAGTTTGCCTTTGTTCCCAGGCATGACGGATGCGGATCATGACAGGGTGCTGGATGTCATGTATACAATATTCAACTAAACCGTATAAACATTAATTAATATTATTATATTCAGGAAATCATATGAACGTTTTAATTCTCGGGGCTAATGGCTTCATTGGCAGCCATTTAAGTGAAACCATACTGGCGACAACCGATTGGCAAATTTATGCGATGGATCTGGCAGAGGACAAGCTGGGTGCATGCCTTGATCATTCGCGATTTCATTTTGTTTCTGGCGATATGACGAGACAAAAGGAATGGATAAAGGAACATGTCAGAAAAAGCGATGTTGTTTTGCCGCTGGTCGCCGTTGCAACGCCAGCACTTTATGTGCAAGACCCACTGCGCGTATTCGAGCTGGATTTCGAGGCTAATCTCGAAGTAGTCCGTCTGTGTGCCGAATACAAAAAGCGTGTTGTTTTCCCTTCAACTTCAGAAGTGTATGGCATGTGCCCTGATGCGGAATTTGATGAAGAAAAAAGTTGTCTGGTTACCGGGCCCATCAGCAAGGAACGCTGGATTTATTCAACGTCAAAACAATTAATGGATCGTGTCATTTACGCGATGGGCAAACATAAGGATTTGTCTTATTCATTGTTCAGGCCTTTTAACTGGTATGGGCCGCGGCTGGATAATGTTTTTAATCCCAAGCCGGGTGGTTCACGGGTTTTAACGCAGTTCATTGGCAATATCCTGCGCGGTGAAAATATCAATCTGGTGGATGGCGGCAAGCAGCAGCGTTGTTTCACCTATATTGATGACGGCGTGAGCGCGTTAATGCGCATTATCGAAAATAAGGATAATGCCGCGCATAATAAAATTTTCAATGTCGGCAATCCCGACGAGAATATTTCTATCCGTCAACTTGCCGAGACATTAATTCATTCCATCATGACGAATTATCCCAAGTATGCAGACAAGGCCAAGGCGGTAAAGCTTATTGATATAGATGCAAAAGCCTATTTCGGCGAAGGTTATCAGGATGTCTCCTTGCGTGTGCCATCTATTCGTCACGCACGTGAATATCTTGGCTGGGAGCCGCAAGTGAATATCCAGGCAGGGTTGCGCAAGACACTGGATTTTTATCTGGCATAGACTTTCTGTCTTTTTGCGACAGATCACTTGCAAAATTCACCTCATCGCACGTGGGCTGCCTGCAGCGACAGAGCCCCGTGCATGAATTCCGATCACGAATGCCGATCATCAATAGATGCATGTCACGAGCGAGGATTGGGAATTATAACTATCCGGCGCAGCTTACTTTCGTGTCAACGACAGATTCATACCCAACGATATCAGTGGTGATTGTATTGATAAAAGTGGTGCCTGAGATAGTGGCTTCAGTGAAATTCGACCTGGTCAGATCCGCCTGGTTGAGATTGGCGCAGTTTAAATTTGCTTTGGTGAGTATTGCCTGTTGCAGGTTTGCCTGCGTCAGATTGGCAAAATTTAAATTTGTGCGGGAAAGATCCGTCTGCAGCAATTGAGCACTTGTCAGGTTGGCGTGGTCAAGGTTCGCGTCAGCCAGGTTAACCTGATTGAGTTTGGCATTCGACAGATCGGCAAAACTTAAATCTGCGCCGCCCAAATTCATCTTTGACAGATCAACGCCGGACAGGTTGGCATGCGATAAATTTGCCTTCTGCAAGTCAATCTTTCCGGGAATAAAACTATAGTTGCGTAAATCAGCGTTGGATAAATCAAGATGTGCTGTCTTTGTCTGATTTGCCTGCATTAATTTTGCCAAATCTTCCTGGTTTGCACCGAGCGCAAGTGCGGGAGCAGACAGCAATAGCAAAACGAGTGCGCTGTTTCTCATTCCCGGTTCTCGGATGGAATGCGGTGAATTTGCGCGCCTAACTGTTCCAGTTTTTCTTCAATGCATTCATAACCGCGGTCAATGTGATAAATACGGTCAATGGTGGTCTCACCATGAGCAGCAAGTCCAGCAAGAACCAGGCTTGCTGATGCGCGCAAATCAGTCGCCATGACAGGTGCGCCATGCAGATGGTCTGCGCCTGTGCAAATGGCAGTATTGCCCTTGAGAGCGATATTTGCACCCATGCGCTGCAATTCCTGTACGTGCATGAAGCGGTTTTCGAAAACATTTTCAGTGATGACGCCGGTTCCTTCGGCGACAGTATTGACAGCCATCATTTGTGCCTGCATATCGGTCGGAAATGCAGGATAGGGCGCAGTGCTGATATTGGCAGCGCGTGGCCTGTGGCCTTTCATATCCAGTAAAATCCAGTCTATGCCTGTATCAATGATGGCGCCGACTTCTTCAAGTTTGAGAAGCACGGATTCGAGCAAATCCGGCCGGGTATTCTTGAGTTTGATTTTGCCGCGGGTAATCGTGGCGGCTGCAAGATAGGTTCCTGTTTCAATCCGGTCAGGCAATACGTGATAACTGCCGCCACCGAGACTGTCGACACCATCAATAACAATTGTAGATGTGCCGGCGCCGCTGACTTGCGCGCCCATTGTATTCAGGAAGTTCGCCAAATCTTCAACTTCCGGTTCGCGGGCTGCGTTATGAATGATGGTTTGTCCTTTTGCGAGTACGGCTGCCATCATGATGTTTTCTGTGCCGGTGACGGTAACAATATCCAGGACGATGGTTGCACCGTGAAGTTTGTTTGTTTTCGCTTTGATATAGCCATTCTCTATACGGATTTCTGCTCCCATGGCTTGCATGCCTTTAAGGTGCTGGTCTACAGGTCGAGTACCAATGGCGCAGCCGCCAGGTAATGAAACTTCTGCTTCACCAAAACGACTCAGTAACGGACCAAGCACGAGAACGGATGCTCGCATGGTGCGAACTAGTTCGTAAGGTGCATGGAAAGATTCCAGATGGCTGGCATCAACTTCGATATTGGAGCGCTCATCCAGGGTGATGCGCGCGCCCATTTGACCCAAAAGACTGACGATGGTTGTAACATCCTGTAAATGTGGAATATTGCTAATCTGAATGGGTGCGCTGCTAAGAAGTGAGGCTGCCAGAATAGGCAGTGCGGCGTTTTTTGCTCCTGAAATCTTGATTTCGCCGTTTAAAGGGATATTTCCTTTGATAATTAGCTTTTCCATGTTTATTCTTTCCCGTCACTGTTTAATTGTTGCTCTAATTTTTCCCATTCTTCCGGCGTAAAAGCTTTGATTGAAAGAGCGTGCAGTGTTCCATCCAGGAGCTGCGCTCTTACCGTATCATATACTAATTGCTGTTTTTGCAGGCGTGATTTGCCGACAAATGCGGGACATACAACGATGGCGGTAAAATGTGCGCCGTCACCTTCAACATGGGCCTCGCTATTCGCAAGACCGGCCTCGATTAAACGTCTAATTTCTTCAGGCTGCATGGGGGTCATTATCTATTAATTATCAAAAAATATGAAGGGTGCCATTTTTTACATATTTTAATCATATTTGCAATGAGAACATGCAGGATGAGCCGGTTTTTACCGGAATCCTGCCTTGCCTGCTGCATTCTGGCGTCAATGACAGAGCGGAGCGGCTAGTTTCAAGGTGTAAAATCGATATTCATGGATTATAATGCCGCCATGAAAACCACCCTGAAAATTAATTCTGATACCGGATTGCTGGAACCGGTAATCTACCGTTCATCGCCTCATCATGATGAACGTCCGCAAGGTATGCCTGTTGATATGATAGTGGTACATGGCATCAGTCTGCCTCCTGGCGAATTTGGATCAGATACGATAGAAAATTTTTTTTGCGGCAGGCTGGATATGAACTCCCATCCTTCATTTGCCGATATTGCCTCGCTCAGGGTTTCTGCTCATCTGCTGATCAAAAGAACAGGTGAGATTATCCAGTTTGTGCCATTCACCAAACGCGCCTGGCATGCGGGAGAATCATATTTTCAGGGCAAGACACGCTGTAATGATTTTTCGATTGGGATAGAATTGGAAGGAACCGATCATACACCGTATGAACAGACACAATATCATCAGTTGGGTAACGTGATTGCCTTGCTTATGCAGGCTTACCCGGCTATCACGCATGACAGAGTCGTTGGACATGTTGATATCGCGCCTGGACGTAAAACAGACCCTGGACCTGCATTCGACTGGGCATATTTAAAAGGAATACTTGCATGACATTTGTAGTAACATTGATAGCGCTGCTGATTGAGCGTTTTTTTGACTGGAGCCATTTGCGCCGCTGGTATTGGTATGCGAATTATCAGGGTGCGGTCATGCGGCGTTTCCCAAGGCAGTCTTCATACACAATTCTTGCCTTAACCACCATTCCGTTGCTCATTGCGGTTGCCGTCATTCAGGTTATCTTGAAAAATCCGATGTATGGATTTCTTGAATTACTGTTTCAGTTACTGATATTTCTCTACTGTCTGGGACCGCAGAATTTATGGGCGGATACGTTTGCCTGCATCAATGCGTTGGTGCATGGTGATTCGCAATCAGCCGCGGAAAAATTGAAAATTTCCTTTGGCGTGACAGATGCAGCCAGCATGCAGTCATTGCATGGCCAGCTGCTTGACAATATTTTTATTGCTGCAAACAGAAGAGTCTTTGCGGTGGTTTTCTGGTTTATTGTGATTGGGCCGGTGGGTGCGGTGTTATATCGTGCTGTCACTCTGTCTTCCTCAGGATTTCCAAAGCATGAAGCTGTTCCTGAACTGGTGCAAAGTGCGCGTTCAGTTGAATCGGTGCTTGACTGGATCCCGATTCGTCTTTTTACCTGGATGTTTGCCCTGGGGGGGCATTTCGTGAAGGTTGTTTCCTGCTGGCGTAAAAAAGCGGTGTTTACACTGGACGTGAATGAAAAATTGCTGACTGATTGCGGAGCTGCCGCGCTTGGCAGTGATGACAGCGAACATGTACGCGAAGATGGTTCAGTGGAGCGAAGCGCCGTGGGATTACTGGATCGTGCGTTTGTCATTACGCTGGTCATTATTGCGATTGTTGTGCTGCTGATTTGAAAAAGATCCTGAGCGGCTTAACAGCCTGTTTTTTGGGAAGGGTGTCCGCCGGATCAATTTTATATGCGATGCTGATTTCAGGCGCCCACGCTGATTGCCGGGTTGTCGATGACAAGGGTGCTTTCATTCATTTACAAAATCCGGCACAACGAATTATCAGTCTTGCTCCGGATATTACCGAGATCTTGTTCAAGGTCGGTGCCGGCAAGCAGGTTGCCGGTGTGATCCAGGGAAGTGATTATCCGCAGGAGGCAAGACACATTACTCCGGTCGGGTCATATACTGGTATTGACCTTGAGAAAATAATCTCTCTTCATCCTGATCTGGTGGTGACATGGGGCAACACTTTTTCACGCCAGATTGAGGCGCTCAGGAAGTTTGCTATTCCAGTCTATGTCAGTGAGCCAGAACAGCTTGACGATATACCAAGAACGATGAACAATCTTGGTTGTCTTACGGGCAACCGTGCGATTTCTCATCGCGAGGCAGAATATTTTTCGCGGCAGCTGGAAAGGCTGACAATCAAATACCGGGACAAACAGCAAATCAAGGTATTTTATCAAATTGGGTCTTATTCACTTTTTACTGTCAATAAAAGCAGCTGGATCAATCAGGTAATCCGGCTTTGCGGAGGCATGAACGTATTTGCGGAAGCCAGGCTGCCTGCGGCGGAAGTCAGCTGGGAAGCAGTGGTGACAGCAAGCCCTCAAGTGATCATCAGTGACGCAGAGGATGCAAACTGGAAAGCGCGCTGGCTGCAATGGAGAAGTATCCCTGCTGTCAGAAATAATTACTTATTTTCCATTAATCCCGATTTGATTGAGCGTGCGAGCCCCCGCCTGCTCGAAGGCGCGGAGCAGATGTGCCAGATGATTGAAGCTGTGCGCAAGCGGTAATATGCCGTCATGCAAGTCCGCCGTGCATGACTGTCCCGGGCGGCTATTTTATCAATTGATTTAGCCGCCCGTTTCATGGATACTGCAACAATTTTCAGAAATATTCTGTTTTATGAAATTTATGAAAGGATGCGATCACTAAACGTCTTATGTCATCATCGAGTAAATTATCAACCACACAAATGTGCTTTCAATTCAAGGCGAGTTTTTCTCCCTGTATTATTTTTGAATTGTTTCGCTATGACATTGGTGAATTAAAACTTCAGCTTGCGGAGACCATACACAAGACACCAAATTTATTTACCGGGTCCATGGTTGTTATTGACATGGAAAAGCTAAAAGCGTCGGAGCGGGTGAATTTTGAAGTCCTGAAACAGTTGTTCCTTGCTCATGGCATGACGCCGGTGGGGATCAGAGGCGGAACCGCAGAACAGCAGGAAGACGCGATGTCCGCGGGGCTGCCACTGACAAACATAGGAAAATCAATGGTCAGTGAGAATGCAAAAACCAAAGTCGCTCAGCAAGTGTCTGTTACGAAATTAATCACGCATCCGATACGCTCCGGCATGCAGATATACGCGAAAGAAACCGATTTGATTGTTGCTGCCCAGGTAAGCCCTGGCGCTGAACTGATGGCTCACGGCAATATTCATGTTTATGGCTGTCTGCGCGGCAGAGCATTGGCGGGAATACATGGCAACAAGGAAGCAAGGATATTCTGCCGGTCACTGGAAGCCGAGCTGGTTGCCGTTGCCGGATATTATTTGACGCGAGATGAATTTCCCGCTATGCGTGAACAGAATGGCATGATACAGATTTTTTTAAAGAATGATGAATTGCAGATAGAGATGTTGTGAATTTTGGAGAGTATTCAAAGAATGCTCCCATTTTAAAGAGGAAACGAATGTGACAAAAATTATCGTCATTACATCTGGCAAAGGCGGAGTTGGCAAGACAACCACCAGTGCATCTTTTGCAGTTGGGTTAGCAACGCGTGGATTCAAAACAGTAGTGATTGATTTTGATATCGGACTGCGGAATCTCGATCTGATCATGGGGTGTGAACGCCGGGTTGTTTACGATTTTGTTAACGTGATCAGAGGCGAAGCCAGTTTGCAACAAGCCCTGATACGCGACAAACACGTCAAGGACCTCTATATACTTGCCGCATCTCAAACGCGTGACAAGGATGCGCTGACATCAGAAGGTGTGGAAGCGGTATTGAAGGAATTAAGCAAAACGTTTGATTATATTATTTGTGATTCGCCTGCAGGCATTGAGCGCGGCGCGCAGCTTGCCATGTATTTCGCTGATAGCGCGATTATTGTGACGAATCCGGAAGTTTCTTCGGTGCGCGACTCTGACCGAATACTCGGGTTACTGGCAAGTAAAACACTGCGCGCCAAGGAAGGACGTGAACCTGTCAGCGAACATTTATTATTAACTCGATACTCTCCAAAGCGTGTTGCCAATGGAGACATGCTCAGCCTGTCAGATGTCAATGATATTTTATCGATTCCCCTTTTAGCAGTCATTCCGGAATCACAAGCTGTTCTGCGTGCGTCGAATTCAGGCGTGCCGGTGTTGCTGGACAAGGAGAGTGATGCAGGGCAGGCATATCATGACGCTGTCGCACGTTTTCTTGGCGAAGAAGTGCCGCATCGCTTTATCAGTGAAAAAACACCCTGGTTTAAACGACTATTCAGCTTCAAGGAAAAGGAGGCGGTATGATTATTCAGGACCAGCTCAATAAAATTCTAAATTATTTCCGCCGTCCGGAAGCGACTGCGCAATGCGCGAAAGAGCGTTTGCAAATCATTATCGCGCATGAGCGTGATGAGCGCGGCAACCCTGATTATCTGCCTTCTCTGCAAAAAGACTTGCTTGATGTGATCGCAAAATATGTAAAAATCAAAAGGGATGATGTGAAGATCGAGCTGGAACGTCAGGACGGATGTTCCATTCTGGAATTGAATATTGTTCTCCCTTCGGCACAAGAAAAATCATAGAAGCCCGGGTATCCCTTATCCTCACCTGTTCCCGCAGACGGGAGCAGGCGAGGTGCGGAAGATTTAGACTTTCTTTACTGCAGGCGGATTCCATTTGCCATCAATAAGCGCTTCTTTAGGCCAATAAAACCGGAACATCAGAATAAAATCGCCGTCAGGAGCAGGCAACCAGTTGGATTCCTTGTCTTTATCCGGTGGAGTATTCTGGATGTAAATATCTACAGAGCCATCCTTGTTTTGTTTGAGATGACTGCGCTCATTCAGAGAGTAGCGTTTGATTGGATTTTCAACAAAAAAGTATTTGTTGTCATACATGGTGAGCGACCAGAAGCCTCTGACGGGCGGTAGCTCATTTTTGGCAAAATGAATGATGTATTTATTGGCGCCATTTAATTTTTTGCCAGCGCTGTCTTCCAATGCTGTAGGATAAATTGCATCCTGGGGCCGGTTGGCACCCAAACCAATGGCGGCAATAAACGCCCGCTGCAGGTAATTCGTGCCATAAAGTCCGGTATTTGTCGTGTATGTCCAGCCATTCTTGACTTCACCCGCGTTTTTTACTTGCGCCAGGATTTGTTCCTGGGCTTTTTTGACAGCTGCTTTCAGGCCATTTACTTCGGCGGGATCCATCTTGGTCAGATCAAAATCCCGGCCGGGCAAGATTCCCAGTCTGGCTAGTTTGGCTACCATGGGGGCATCCGCTTTTGATGGCGGGTTGTCTTTCATGAGAGCAGCCAGACGTTTGAAATAAGTACCAGCGTCGAGGGCATTTACCTGGTCACGGACTGGTGTATTCATGTCAATGCCGGGATTGACGACATTGGCTGGCGGTGTGTAAGGCTTGCCATAATAACTGAGAGGCATGATGGTATGTTCATCCTGGAGTTTTCTAACGGCTGCGTAATCATCCTGTGTCCCGGCGCAATAGATTCGTTCCAGTATCCATACCATACTGGTGGGAGATTTTATTTGCGTCAGACCTTGCGGCAGGGTTCCTTTCCAGTTTGGGCCAACAATGGCGTAGTCATGTGCTTTTGCTCCTGTTGTGCGTGTTCCCGGAACTTCGAATACATCAGTCCAGGCACTCAGCATGGGCATGGAATAATAACGCCCGTTTTCATCAGGGGTATGTATGACGTACGGTTCTTTGGAAACATCTATCCAGGCGACAGAATATAATGTGTCGGTATTCGGTGCGCTGACATTACGGGAAGCGGCGTCAGGGTATTGTCTTATGCTGCTGAATTGACCCATCGGCGCGCGGCCGGCGTCAGGGGTGACAACATTGGTCATGATTTGCCTGGTCAAGTCCATGGTAATCAGTGGATAGCCATAAATGTATGCTTCGGTACCCAGTTTTAAGGCTTCTGCCTCAGTAATTTTGACAGGATGGCTGATTTTTTCAGCAATTTTTACCAGCTTTTTTGGGATTGCTGAGGCAAGTTTGGTTGGTCTGGTTGCTTCAGCTGGCACGGAATGAGGTTTGGCTGCCTCCACGGCATTTACATGCGGTTTGGTAGAGGCGGTTATCTTTTCCGGATGTTTTTCTGCTGCAACGGTATTCAGTGCTAAAACTGAAATAGCAATCGATGATAATGCCAGTGAATATGTCTTCCTTTTCATAATCACACTCCTTAATGCATATACCCTTGAAGAAAGGGTTGTAGAATAGATAAACCGGCATTTTATCATATCTGTTAGCAGGATTTCCCTGTTGAAATAAACAACTTCCGGTCAGGGATTGTTCGAAATATAAATAAGTGATGAATCAGAAATGATGTCTGTGCTTGAAAAACAGATTAAATAATTTATGGTCGCCCAGGGCTTGCGAGGTTTCGAGTACCGCGAAAAAGAAGATGAAAACATAAAACATGATGATGGTTCTCGCGATGGCGATGTTTAAACGTGTTGAAATCAATTCCTGGACAATATCGTTTATGTATTTTCCGTGCATTACACCTCTGACAATATGTTCGCAAAATGACAGAAATAGTGTCAGCAGGCAAAAAAGTATTGTCTTGTGGAGAACAGGAATGATTAACGGCTTCGTTGAAAATCGTTGGCCCAGTCTCATTTGCTGCCCAATGATAATAATCTTGGCCAGTATCAATGCTTCAATAATACTATATCCATAAGGCATTTCCCGGCTGCTGAATTCTCCAAGCAATACTCGTTCATAGATATTGAATGTTGTAAATAGCAGGGTGAGAAATATTGTGTAATAGATAAAGCGTCGTGTCTCATGAACCAGAACTTGATTGAGAGGTTTTTTATGCGGATCAGGGGTAGTCATTATTGGGACTCATATTCCTTAGTCGTGCAGCAGTAAATCCATTGTGCTAACTATCTTACCTTGTGCCTGAGGAGATTACCTAGAATATTATTGTTATCATTCCTGATCAGTTTCAATCAGGCAAACCAATGCGATGCCCTGTATGTCAGCTTCTCTCTGAATCCGGATTGCATGATTGCGGATTAACAGCACAAGCTGGCGCAATTTTTATCGATATGCTAATTTCTTGTGATAAGATGTGATTTCAGATGGCTTGCTAATCAATGTTTTGCGAAGGAATGCAATCATGAAAAATTTAATAAGAATGTTAGTGACAGGTATCTGGCTGGGTTCAATATCATTAACAGGATTTGCCGCTCATTGGAGTTTTTTCAGCAACTCGGCAATGAGTTATTTTACAAAAGAAGACATACATTTATTCAAGATCGCAGAGAAAGACGCGCTTGAGCATGGCAGGGATGGCACAAAAATTGCCTGGAATAATTCACGTACAGGAAGTCATGGTTACTTTGTGCCAACGAATACGACCACTTTTCATGGTATCAGTTGCCGTAAGGTTAAAATGTTTAACTCCGCCAATCTGATAAATGCCAAGGCAACTTATAAATTCTGCAAGTTTAATAACGAATGGAAGATTGTCTGAACCATTTTTCCGCTGAAAAACCCTCAGGGTTTAATCTGGTGCGGAAGTATCTTATCGGAACATGATTTCTTCCCTGTACTCTTCGATGAATGCGCTAACACCCGCCAGCTTTTCAAAGCTGGCAATGTGATACAAGGCATCCCCCTGGCTTGCTAATGGTTTTAAAGCCTGGCCAATCACAATTCCGGCGAATGGCGCGACTACTTCCGTTGATTTGTTCATGAGAAACGGATCATGAATATGCGCCAGCAGGTCGCCTTTTTTAACCGGTTTTGCTATGACATCACTCGATGGCTGAACGAGACCGCTGACGGGTGCGCGTACCCATTGGCTGGATTGCGAGATGACGGGTTTATGATTGTGCGAGCGTTTTTTTCTTGTCTGAATCATTTTCAGATGCGACATGACATTCAGAATGCCATGTACGCCTGCCCGAATACAAATTTCGTTATATCGTAAAGCCTCCCCGCCTTCATAAACAAGCAAGGGAATACCCAATTCACTGGCAGCCTGACGTAGTGAGCCGTCACGTAGTTTGGCGTTTAATATGACTGGTGTGTTGAATGCCTGCGCCATTTCCCTGGTGCCTGGTGTTGAAAGGTTGACGCGTAATTGCGGCATGTTTAGTCTTCCGATAGCCCCCGTATGCAAGTCAATACCATAATCGCATTGTGAAACCACCTGCTTGATTAATCCATGAGCTAATTGCGCTGCCAGCGAACCTTTTTTTGATCCAGGAAATGACCGGTTCAGGTCACGCCTGTCGGGCATGTAGCGAGATTGCAATATAAGTCCATAAACATTGACCACAGGTACCGTGATGATTGTGCCGGATAGTTTTTTCACGCTGATGTGCTGATGGACTCTGCGGATAATTTCTATACTGTTTAATTCATCACCGTGTATGGTGCCGACGATGAATAATTTTGGGCCCGTTTTTTTACCATGAAAAACATGGATGGGAATTTCAAATTGTACCTGTGTATTGATATTGGGTGCCGGAAGTCTGATCGTTTGAGATGTTCCAGGTTCGATTTCAGTACCGGCAAAAGAAATCGTTTTGTTTGCCATGCAGTTTTCTTCCTCATTCCTTGAGAATAGCGATGAATCTGGGGCTGATAGATTATTGTTACATAAATCAGTCGAAGCGTCATTGCTGAATGGTGTCTGTTACAGTCGTTATGAAAATCGGGCAGCCTGTAGGGGTCTGGAGCTAAAGTCATGCGGCTTAAGCGTATGCTGTTAGCGCCGGCAGTCATAAAAATAAATATGTATATAATAATTATAAAAAAATTGTATAAATCGCGAGCCAATTCTGGCGGGAGTCCAGCATCAGGCTCCTGAGATGAGTTACAATATATAAAGGTTTTATGGATGAAATAGAAGCAATTCCCGTGCGAGTGCCGGGCTAGGCTTTGGATTTTAACCAGTTTCGAGTAAACTTAGCCACAAATTAGACTAATAGGAAAAAAGTAATGTCGAAAGCGTGGAGCGATAACGATCCTATCGAAACGAAAGAGTGGCTAGATGCACTTGCTTCCCTTGTTAAATACGAAGGAAAAGAGCGTGCTCAGTTTGTATTGCAAAAATTACTTGAAGAAGCCCAAAAACAGGGTGTGGAAAGCGGTATCTCGCAGTTAATCACACCGTATGTTAATACCATTACTCCGGACAACCAGCCTGCCTATCCGGGCAACCTTGAACTCGAAGCAGCGATTGAAGCATTGATACGCTGGAATGCGATTGCCATGGTCATAAAAGCGAAAAATGGGGCAGGTGGTATCGGCGGGCATTTGTCTT
>Ga0209581_1002332_pt1 | contig 18458 bp, 27 predicted proteins | sample Coa_R2_FD_187160 | JGI IMG/M metagenome (GOLD analysis project Ga0209581, IMG submission 187160) | Surface soil microbial communities from Centralia Pennsylvania, which are recovering from an underground coalmine fire - Coalmine... | ecosystem: Environmental > Terrestrial > Soil > Unclassified ...
TCATTGGGTGAACGCCCGTGTACTGATTGGTCACTTTGCGAAACTGATCGATGTCCTTCTCAGCACCACATTGCGCGCAGGTTTTCCTTTCCATGTCATCTCCTCCCAGCTCCTCACATCATTTCTAATAAAGATTATCTGTTTCACCTGCCTCTAAGCGGTCGAGAACATAATGGCGCGCCGTCACTTCAATCGATTTATGGCCCAGGGCCAACTGCGCTTTACGAATATCTCGCCGGGTCAGCTGCGTTCCGACAAATCGCCTGAAATCGTGAGGCTTGACATGCTCCAGCCCTGTCTGCTTCGCATACTTCTGCACAGTCAGCCACACGGCTGTTTCACTCATCGCTTCCTCAGTCGCCCGGCCACCGCGACCGGCGAACGAGGTGAAAATGTAAGGCGAGGTCACACCGGCGGCAAGCCGTGCATCGATCCAGGCCATAATCAGACTATGAGCCTCCCGCGAGAGGTGCGCGTCACGGTAGTCGATATCCGTCTTTCCCTTGACCTGCAGCACATAGCCCTTGCTGCCCTGTTTCCTGACTTGCCCTGATGTAAGCGTCGCCAGCTCGGAGGCGCGCAGCCCGCTCGATGCCAGCGTCGCAAGCAGTGCCGCGTCACGCTTACCGACCAGCGTACTCTGATCTGGAGACTCGCACAAGCGGCGCATATCATCCGGTTCAATCCGGGTCCGAGCGTGATCTTTCAATCGCGTTTTGAGCGCTTTCACCTTCACGCCCCGGAGTGTCTCAAACTGCATCGCGACCTGGCTGTCAATCATACCCTTGCTGGAGGCCTGCTTCACCACGCGCTTGACGGCGCTGATCATCCGATTAATCGTGTTGGGCGACATGTCGCTCCGGAGCGCCAGATCGTCGCGCCAGTCGGCCAGCGTCAACGGATTCAGCGTGTCGAGGCCCCGGCCAGCTGCCCACTCCTGATAAGCGGCCACGTCGCGGCGATACATATCAATCGAGGATTGAGTGAGCTGGCCAGCAAGCAACACCTGCACGTCGAAAGGTGATTGTGTGGCAGGCACCTGGTGCTGATCATCGTGGTGTGTGAGCGCTTGATCTGTCATGGCTTCCTAACTCCTGAATTGCTATAGGCTCTTGCGCGGCCAGGCGTAGCACCAGTTTGCGCAGTAAGGCCGCGGTGCTATCCTTTTCGCTTATCGTCGCACCACAGGCCACACAAGCTTTTTCAAGATGTTCGCGTTCGTCGAGGCCTCGACTATCCACCTCCAGAATGCGCGTCCAGGCCCTGCCGGTGCGAGCATGATAGCTATAGCCGCGTGGCAGCGTTTCTAGATTGGCGCTGCGCTCTCGCTTTGTTCCACGGCTGACCGCATGATAGACAATATCTGCTGTGACCTCTGAGACCATGAGCACAAAAGGAGGTGGAACGAGTGCAGATGCTTGCGGACTGATGAGGTGCTGAAGTTCAAAGACATCTGCTTCTCTGGCGAGTTGCTCGACCTTGCGCTCCAGCTCGCCGGTGACCAAGCTCATGACCTGGTAGCCAGTGAGTAGGTAGGTCTCTGGCTTCCACCACTCAATGAGATGCTTGTTTGTCGCCTGATCATAATAGCAGTTGGGAGCGCTGCCCAGAAACGCGATTGGGCGGACCGCTGGCTCGGTGAAAATGTCGAGGATAAGCGGCTGCTCGACCACCAGGCGGCGCGCCCAATCGATCAACTGATTCCAGGACCTGGCAGCACTTTGACAGCGCGAGCACACGCCGTCACGAAACCACCGCTGATCTTCTTTGCGGTAGTAGGTATCGCAGAGGCGGCAGCCATAGCGCGCTCGCATCGTCGCCTTTTGCTTGTCGCGAGCGGCCAGCTGCTTCTCAGTCAGCGGTCGGTGTTCTGCCTTACGTTCATCATAGAGCAGCCGGTAGTAGGGCGCTTTGAGAATGCGATAAGCGCCGTCCCATTGCTCCGGATCCGGCGGATACTTGCGCTCGCGCTCCAGAGCCGTCAAGGTTTTCAGGTAAGAGGGCGTCTCCTCAAACGGATAAACTGGGACGCCAGGGCAGGCAGAGCGGACGTCATAGCTGGTCCAGGCCTGCCCACAGATTGTACAACGGGCGCGCAGGTTGCCCTCTTTGATCTCTTGCAGTCGGTGTTTCGTGAATGGCATGGCTAATTCTCTCTTCAACTTTCCAGCAACCAATCATACCCGTGATGAGTGGCTGCGATCGCTTCAATGCGCTGAATGTCGAATGGTGGAAACGCCTCTCTCTTCTCCAGATCGCCATTATTGCGCCATTCACTGATAAAGTGATCTTGGTAGATGGCCAGAAGCTGATTGATCTTGCGTCGATTGTAGCCCAACTCTACAAGCTGGAGAATAATCAATGTTGCCTCTGTTGCACCATGCTGCCATCCACGGCGGTAAGCCGCTTCACTCTCTTGACGTGTCTCACTCATGCTCTGCTCTCGCTTTCTTTCTACTCTTCATCATTCATGTGCTGCACTGTGTAGACTGCCTTATGTGCCTGGTACCAGGCGATGCACTCGCGCCCAGTGTCGTCATGATCATTGGGGCATTCTGGCCGATCAAAGAGCAGATCAAAGCTATGGCAGTGGCCACAGTAACCACAGAGCACGCTCTCGCAGGCTTGGCAGAAAGCCATGCCGACGAGAGTGAGCGGCATAGTATCAATATAGCCGTGTATCATTGAAGCGAGAGGTTCATCAAACTTGAGCGCCTCCGTTGCCCATTGCTTCGCCCGCTCGCGGATTGCGATTTCATCACTCATGCTATACCTGCCCTTTGCTAAATTAAAGTGACATTTACTTAACCTATTCTCTACAACGAACCAAAAGCGGAAAAGGACCTCTGAGCGAGAGCGAACCATCGCTCAGAGGCCCTTTTCCGCGTCCCGGAGGGATCACCGAGTGAGCGGACGCAGATCGCTATACTTGCGCCAGCCGATCTGCAGACCGCGTGTCTCCTCCGGGTGCGCGAAACGCAAGCTGCACTTATTCGCGTCGCTGCGTTGGCCCAGGTCGGTGATCACACATTCGTACCACTGGCCCGTGACCTCCGCCAGCACATGCAAGCCGACGTGCGCATCGTTGCGAGCGACGCAGCGCCCAGCCTGCGCCTCGGCCTCAACGTAGATCGCGACTTCGCGGTTCGTCGCCACGAGCTGGCGCACCAGGTCAAGCACTTCCTGCCGCTTGATCGGCGCACAGTAGTCTTGCAGCGTGACAATCAAATCACGCATCTTGCGCTCTGCCTCCTGCTCCTGCTCCTGGAAGGCCTGCCGGTCGCTGATCGTTCCCATTTTCGACATTGGATCCTCTCTTTCGTCGGCGGGGACCTGCACCGCACGCAGGCCCCGCCTTCCTCCTCTCTATTGACCAGATACGTCGTCGCTACGCAACTGCTGCTCCAGCGCATCGAGCGAATCGCGCAGCCGACGGATAGCTGCGCGTGGCGCGGAGATCATATCCGGAGTGACCGGCTGGCTCTCGATCAGCGCCAGATTGAGCGGATCGAGCGCATGGCCGATTTCCTCAGCCTGGCCTTCGATGAGCAAAGTGAATTGACCGATGGTTTTGGAATTGAAATTCATGTGTGATACTATCCTTTCGAGTGTCTAACTTCAAAACGGTTGACGCTTGTGAAGCCTCGCGCCAAGGTTCGCAGCCGGAGCGAGGCTTCATTTTTGCTTACGCGATCAATCGCGCCTCGATCAATGGGACGGAGATCTCGCGTCCTGCCAGATGGAGTACCAGGCTCGCCATATCCTGCTCCAGCAGGTCCCGGTACGTCTCCACGCTGCCAGAGGCAGCCGCTGCGGCTACCTCCTCGTGCAGATCGCTCGCCAGGGCCACGTAGTCGGCCACGTCTTCCTGGTGGCCGCAGTGGCCATTGACGCAGCCGCTCGGGCATGTGCAGCGGAAGGCCTCGCCGTCCCAGCGGACCAGGAAGTAATATCCGAGATGCTCGCTGGCCACCAGGTGGAGGACCTCGCCGGCGGCGATCTGGTGGGTGAAGCTTCGAAGTTCGACCAGGCGGTCGGAGCGGATATCGGCTTCGATCATAGTGATGGAGGAAGCCTCCAACTCGACGATCGGCGCGTCGGCCCAATCAATCTTGGCGACGTAGCCGCGATGAGCGGAGCTGGTGCCGAGCGGCAGGCGTGGGGAGCGCTTGAGAACTGCACGGCCCTGGCGGCGGGCGATGCTCTGGCGGCTAGTCAGCATTAGAGCACCTCCTGGCAGTGGCAGCAGTTCTGCATCGCAGCGGTCTCAGCGCGGCGCGGGCTGTCGGAGAGCGTGCGCTCGATGGTCTCGACGTGGCCGCAGAGGCGCTCGACGGTGAAGGTCGGCTGGCAGGCGAGGCAGGGCTGCTCGCGCAGGCCTTCGAGGCGGCGGATGGTGGAGGCGTCAACGACGATCGCCTCGCTGTGGCCGCAGGAGCGGCGGATGGTCTTGGTTTCAGTGCTCATTGTAGGTCCTCCTGATCTGATTTCGAGAGGTACTTCCAGTTCCCCCTCACTGATGATATTATAGCCGATTGGTAACTGAAAGTCAACACTTTTGTAACAGATATCTGGCAATCTCAGAAAATTCGTTGTAAACTCATTGACAGGCAGTTACCCACGTGTTACCATAGAACTGTGATCGGTTGTGGCAACCACAAAGGAGGAATAGCCAGATGTTAGGTGAGTTTAAAGTTTACAAAGTCGAGGGCGGCTATCAGATATTCTGGTGTCCATCGGCTCCAATGCATTATGCAGACCGAATAGCACATGATGAGCGTGTGTACACGAAGAAGCAGGCAGCCTACAGGCGAGCAAAGCAGTTAACTGAGGAGCTGGCACGGAGGCGCGGCGGAGCAAAAGAGAGTGTAGCATGAGACAGGGCGATGGGGTGTATCCGACGCGACCAACGTGAAAACCCCATCGCCCTGCGGCAATTGAATCTGCCTATAGCTATCATATCACCCTCACTGGCTATAGGCAATTGAAGGAGAGAAGTTGACCTATGGCTTGTATGACTACAATCGTCATTGACCAGGCTGCTGACGATTGCCAGCGCGAAGCGACCTGCCCGATCTGTCATGAATCCATCGCTATTGTCCCTGGCCACCGCCGACGAGTATACTGCTCTGACTCCTGCAAGCAGCGTGCCTACCTGGAGCGCGAGGCGCAAAAGATAAGAGAGACCCGGCGCTCGCAGCTGCGCACCACCTACCCTGATTTCAGTGAGGAAACTATAGACCTGCTCGACAGCTTTGCGGCGATGGGCAATTATGCGACGGTGGAACACCTCGCCGCGGCGATCGTCGGCGAGGTGGAGCGCACAACCGCGCAACTTCAAAGCAAGATAGAGCGGCAGCGGGCGCGTATCGACAAACAGAACCAGCAACATCACAACCGCGCCAGCGAACTGGAGCAGGCCCGCGCCGACCTCACACGGCTCTATCAGGAACGTGCACACGAGCAGGAAGAAATTCACCAGTTGACCCTGCGCGTTCATGAACTTGCGGCCAAGCTCCAGGCGGCAAAGCGGCGTATTGAGGAATTAGAGCAGGCCCCGGCGCGCCCGGTCATGCTTGCCGATCTGCTGTTTGAAATGGGCCGCGAGCGTGGCTTCCCGCAGCTCTGGTTTCCGGTTGATGGCAGCCAGCACAAGATTATCGAGGGTGAAGTCTACTGGCAACGGTTCTGTGACCGGGCCGCAGCTATGGACGTGAAAGCAGCTTATGAGATGATCAATCGTCACCAAACTGTTTGACGATTGCAGGAGGAAAAGCAGTATGGAGAGCGTGTATGTGTTCCTGAGAAACACCGCCCTCACTCGAATGCTAGACGCGGCGCTCTCAGAGGCTGGATATCAGGCAGCAGCCGTTGAGTTGCTGCTTGATGGGATACTCTCTGTCACCCCGCTTGACGATGAGGAATGGGACTACCAGGTGAGGGTCGTTTTCGAGGCAACAGAGGGCCGCTATATTGTCACCGGCAAAGTAGAAAATTGAGGCAAGCTATGAACACACAAGAATCGCGTACACTGGCCGAATGGCTGCGCGAGGCTGCCTACATCCAGCGTAACGCGGCCTGGCAGGGCTGGAGCGGCGCTATGAAGTTCGTAGCGATCCGGAGCATGCTTCGTGAGGCCGGGATCAGCGGCGAGGCCTTCGACAACTGGATGGCCAGGATCAACCACCAGGCACTGACGGCGACACAACTCAACCATAACATTTACACAAGAATGCAGCGCGGCCACGGCGACGCGAGCCGCTGACACATGAAAGGATAGATCAATGGCAGGAAGCAAACCCGACTTCGATTCGATCAAGCAGGTGAACGTCTACGGTGAAGAGTATTGGAGTGCTCGCGATCTCATGCCACTCCTGGGATATGGCCGTAAATGGCAGAACTTCGAGAACGCTATCAAAAGAGCGATGACAGCGTGTGAAGAAAGCGGAAACATCGTCGGGTATCACTTTACTGACGCCAGTAAACCGATCTCCGGCGGCAAAGGCGCTGTTCAGAACGTGAAAGACTACAACCTTTCACGACTCGCCTGCTACCTCATTGCTCAAAATGGCGACCCGCGCAAGCCGGAGATCGCCGCTGCGCAAGTCTATTTTGCCGTCTCTACCCGCGCAAACGAGATCCACCAGCTGCGCAAAGAGCAGGAAGAACGCCTGGCAACCCGCCTCAAAGTCTCTGACAGCTACAAGGCGCTGGCTGAGGCTGCTGCGCAGGCAGGGGTACAATCTGAGTTTTTCGGCATCTTCATCGATGCTGGCTATCTCGGCCTGCACCGTCACACCGTCGATGAGTTGAAGACGCTCAAAAACGTACCAGATGGTGAAGATTACCTCGATAATATCACCCGCGAGGAACTCTCTGCCATCGACTTCAAGAACGTGCAGACCGAGGGCAGGCTCTACCGAGATCAGGTATCCGATCAGGAAGAGGCAGCCCAGACGCATTATTTCGTCGGCGACCAGGTACGCAAGGCTATCGAGGCGATTCACGCTCCAATGCCTGAAGACTTGCCGTCGGCACCGTCGATCAGGAAGATGGTGGAGGAGCGGCGACGAGCAGCGAAGAAACGCAAGCTGAAGGCAGCGCCAGCAGACGAAGTGCTCTCACTCTTCGACGAACCGGCTGAAGACGAAGATAGCCAATCCTAAGCTGGCAGGTTAGCCATTGCTTCCTGGCTGGTTAGCCGTTGTTTTCGGGACAAACGAAGGCTACTATTTCAAATGAACGTGAATTTTCGTGCATATAGCGCAGAACCCTTGCTTAAAGCTTGCGGCTGTGCTATGATTTCTTGCAACAGTTGTCGTACTGGGGGCGACGGCTGCGAAACGACATGGGAAGCGAAGTGGGGAAGTCGTGGCAAGAAATACCTCACCCCAACACGTCCAAAACCAAATATTAAAGCCTGCGTGATGATTGTCTATCACTCGCGAGGGCTTTTTTGCATTTTTCCGGTGGAGAGTATTACCTGGCATATTTTTGCCAGGCCAAAAATGGAAGAAGGACCAATCATCTCGCCAGCCACAGTCTGATGATTGATCCTTCTAAGGAGAAATCTTATGTTGAGTCATAAGGTCAGCTTTGTAGTTGACATAATTATAGCACGAGGCTGTAGTAATGTCAAAATAGTTCCTCCGCTACACAGGATAATACCAGCACAAAGCGGCATATGTCAATCACTTCCGACATTTGTCCATCGTGTCCATCACCAGCCCCCCGCTTTTAAAGGGGCTCTGCGTGGCGCATATTTAAAAGCTTTGTCATTTATTCATCAACAAGGCTTCGCTGAAAGCGAGGTGCAGAGATGAGCAAAAGCTCCACGGCAGCCACGATCACTCCTGCACTTGAGGCCCTACAGCCTGGCCAGCAATGGATATGCTATAGAGCAGATAAAGTTCCCTTCTCCCCCTTTATGCCATATAAAGGCGCAAAAGCCGATGATCCGGAGACATGGGGAACCTACGAGCAGGCATTGAGGACCTGGAAAGCCTACCCCCGGAAGTACGCAGGCATAGGTCGCGAATTTCTGAAGGCGCAAGGAATCACTGGCGTTGATCTTGATAAGTGCATCGATGAGCGCGGCCAGATCGCGCCCTATGCCCTCGCCATTGTAAAACGGCTCAACACCTACACTGAATACTCACCCAGCGGACGAGGGCTGCACATCTGGGTGTACGGAAACATCCCCAGCAATGTCGGATCCGACATCGATGGCGACGGCGATGAGCGCATTGAGATGTATGACAATGGCCGCTATTTTACCTGGAGCGGCATGCACCTGGCTGGGACTCCGACCACGATTGAGGACCGGCAAGAGGAACTGCTCGCGCTCCATCGAGAAGTGAAAGCCAGGCGCGCAGCTGCGCAGGAGCGTAAGCGACAAGAGCAGGCCAGCGCTCGCGCATCTCGGCAGAAAACTACACAAGATAACGGTGACACGCCCGGTGACACCCCCTATGGGCTGGCCGCGCTTGATGGTGAGTGCAGCGATCTCGCCAGTACACCAGAGGGCGGGCGCAATCAGCAATTGAACAATGCCGCTTTCAAGATGGGACGTTTGATTGCAGGCGACGAACTCACTAGAAGCACAGTAGAGCAGTCGCTGAGCGCAGCCGCTGAACGGGCGGGCCTCGACTCACGAGAGATAGAGAAGACGATGCGCAGCGGGCTCGAAAAAGGTCTGTTAGAGCCACGATCGGCGCCACGCACTCAGGAATACAGACCTACCGCACTCGTATCACATTCGCTGAATGGCAATGGCGCGGGCGGTGGTAAATCCGATGATGGGCAAGCACCAGTAAGTGAGACACCGGGCCGGTTTAACCTCACCGACTACGGCAATGCTGAGCGCCTGGTGGATCTCTATGGTAGCGAGCTGCGCTACTGCCATAGCATGAACAACTGGCTTGTGTGGGATGGCAAACGATGGGCAGAAGACAAGAGCGGGCAAGCTGAGCGCATGGCGAAGAAGACCATCAGGGCTATTTATGGAGAGGCGGCAAGCATTCCGGTAGAGGATAAAACAGGTAAAGCTAAGGCTCTGGCCTCGCATGCTATCCGCTCTGAGTCGAAACGCGCTATACGTGATATGCTCATCCTCGCTCAGAGTGAAGAGAGCATACCACTTACCCGTGAAGAGTTGGACACAAACCTCTGGCTGCTGAATTGCAGCAATGGCACAATTGATCTACGTACTGGCGAACTGCGCAAGCACCGGCGCGAGGACTATATCACTCGATGCATCGCTACCCGCTTTAATCCAGATGCGCCGCGCCACTTGTGGGAAGCATTTCTCAAGAAGATCTTCAATGGCAATACTGAACTCATCGCATTCTTTAAGCGAGCGCTCGGCTATGCCCTCACCGGCGATACCTCAGAACAATGCTTCTTCCTGCTCTATGGCTCAGGCAGCAACGGCAAAAGTACGCTGCTCGAGGTGATCCAGGCCATTCTCAGCGACTACGCGCAAGCTGCTGAATTTAAAGCGTTCCTATCGAGGGATAACGAGGGCATACGCAACGATATCGCCCGCATGAACGGGAAGCGCCTGGTCGTCGCGAAGGAAGCAGATAAGGGCAAGCAACTGGCTGAGGCCCTGGTGAAGACACTCACCGGCGGCGATACCATCACGGCGCGTTTCCTCCATCAAGAATACTTTGACTTCAAGCCGCAATTCAAGCTTTTTCTGGCGGCCAACCATAAGCCAGAAATCAAGGGTACTGACCTGGGTATCTGGCGGCGCGTGCGTCTAGTCCCCTTTGAGGTGACTATTCCTGATAAGGATAAGGATAAGAACCTGTCGAAGAAGTTGTTAGAAGAGGCAGAGGGCATTCTAGCATGGTTGGTCGAGGGCTGCCTGGAATGGCAACGTGAGGGCCTTGGCGAGCCTCAAATTGTGCGTGACGCCACACAAGCCTATCAAACTGAGATGGATATAGCTGCACAGTTCCTCAAGGACAATTGCAGGCTGCAAAAACCGGCTCCAGGCCAGGGAAAAAAAGGAGAATTCAGCACGAGTACCACAGACCTGATGCAATGTTTTACCGCCTGGTGGAGCGAAGGCGAGAAAGCCGATACAAAGCTTCTGAAAACGAAGCTGAACGAAATGGGCTACTATAGCAGGCGAGGCACGGGTGGCCGCTTCTATTGGCAAGGTGTGGAACTGATTGAACCGCAAGATTCCGACGATCCAAAGTCAAAAAGTGAAGGTACTCCCCAAAAAAGTGAAGGTAGTGAAGGTAGTGAAGCAGAAAAGGGTATTTCTCTCACGAAGACCCAAAATAGTGAAAAAAAGGGAGATTCCACTTCACTACCTTCACTACCTTCACTTTCTCAAGAAGATGAAGCATCGCTGGGAAAACTCGCCGACCTGCTCAACAGTGGCAAGCTTCGCGACAAGAAGCAGGTGTTCAGCACACTTCCTGAACCCAACTATGGACATCTCCGCAAGGAGCAATATCTGGCGGCGATCCGGGCGGGCCTCATCAGCAGTGATCTGCGAGTGCAGCAGGCAGCTCGGGATGAACTCGATAAGCGTTTGGCAGCAGCGAGCTAATGAAGAGAAAAGAGGAGGTTGATGGAAGTGAAAGATACCAGGAAGCTCAGGCGACGCAGGCGGTCGCGCCCAGAAGAGCAAGAAACGCCCCTGCCCTCGCTGGATGAGGCTCTGGCCTACATCCAGGAGCACCGGCTGTTCCTGCACTTTGACGAGATGCGTGATATAGACCTTTGGAGTCCGCATCACAAAGTACCGATATCTGTTCGCCGGTCGCTGCGGAAGCACCAGGTGGAAGTGATGTCTTTGCTGCTAGCGGGCGACCATCGTGTGTGTCCTGCTCCGGATCTGCACCGGCGGCGCTCCAGGGCTCGCGATCGTCGGGCTGGCCGCTGCACGGTGTGTGTGCAGATCATATCAAGCATGCTCAATCTGAGCGGTCAAGTGGAGAGACGAGAGGAGTTGAAAGCGAGTTGAGCACTGTCGAGAAGGAAAAGAAGAACGGCAGCGAGGCCAGAACTGCCATCTCGCACGAATGCCAGTGTGAGGCTTGCGGTCGGCGCGCCTGGCGGTTGCCGGGTGACGCTTCTCCCTGTGCGACCTGCGGCGGGACCTGTAAACAGACCGGTCGCCACATGTTAGCACCACCGAATAAGTTTCCCCAGGCGATGCCACAACCACGCTCTGGTGATGGTGGAGTGAAAACCTACCCGGTGTTTTTACCGCCGGGGAGTAAATCGTATTAGTCCACCAGTGGAAGAGGAGGAAGATGGAGAGGAGGAATGAGACGGCTGGCGACGGTGCGCAGGCGGAGCTGGCGCGCATCGAGGCCGATATCGGCTTGCTCCAGGCGCAACGAGATCATCGCCTTGACGAGCTGGCCGACCGTCGCAGCAATGTTCGGGCCTTGCAACTCCTGGTCCAGCAGACAGCAATGCTGGAGGCCTTCAGCGTCAACGGCCAGCTTCAAGCGCCGTCGCCGGTTCTGAAGGCCCACTGGCAATATCTACAGAATGAGGAAGAGGCCCTGGCTGCCGCCGAGCGGTTGGCAGTGACAGAGGCCAGAATCAAAAACGAACGCCTGGAGCAACTGCGCATCAGGCGTGCCGAGTTGATCGCCAGTATGGCGAAGAGAGAGGATGGTAGGGATGACTACAAAGACACGCTTATCACACAAGGAGATCGTCGCGAAGGCCGAGCAAACGTTCGCGACGACTCAGCACGAGCAGGACGAGGTGCGCGCAGAGCTAGAGCGCATCGCGGCGGAGATCGCCGATCTGGAGAAGCGCGTGGACCAGCGTGAGAATGACCTGGCAGCGCGGCGGGGCAAGGTCGAGCAACTGCGCGAGCAATTCCTTGAAAACACCACTTACGAGGCCTTTGCGGAGAACGAGATCGCGGCTTCGCAGTCGCAGGCTCTGCTGGCGCAAGAACGCTATCTACGCACTGAGGAGGCTGCTCTGATTGCGGCTGAGGAACAGGCGGCGGCTGAGGAAGCTGTTGATACAGAAAAACTCGACGCGCTGCGCGCACTCAAGGCAGATCGTGAGCGCCGCCTGATCGAACTCGACCGCCAGCGCGAAATCACGCAGACGGTCAAGCGCCAAGCCATCGAGCGTGCTGGTCAGGAAGCCTACGATGAGATTGTGACCCAACTCGGTCTGTTGCAGGCCGCTTATCAGGAGCGTCTCGACGATGTGAAGCTGGCCGAAGAGAAGATTGGCACATTTGCAGCCAACGCTTTGCAGCAGCTTGCAGAATTTCCCGATTTCCTGCCCCAGCTGGGTCAGGTCCTGCCTGTTCGTGACGCAGTGACGAACGTCCTGGAGGCGGAGATTGTTTATATTGAAGCGATGCTGTATGAGGGCAAGAAGCTGCCTTCAGACCTTGCGCTGCCTAACACGTATGAAAATCTGTGGTCGCTGCTGGTGATTCCGGCACCGGAGATTTATACACATGAGCACTTAACCGATCAGCCCATGCGGCTTCGCTGTCGTCTGGAATATGTGCAGCGCCTTCTGAGCTATTATCGTGAAGAGTGCGCTAGGAGGACCGCATGAGCATGACGCTGGAGCAGTACCGTAAGGCCCTTGGCCTCACTCACGGCCAAATGTCGAATGAGAGCGGCGTGCGACGCTCAGTGCTGGAGCAGGCCGAGGACGGTGAGCCGATTGCGCAGCCGCTGGCCGAGGAGATCTGCGCATTCCTGAGCAAGCGCTTTAAGCGTAATATCATTGTTGGACAAGTCAAGGATCTCAAGACGTGCTAAGGCAAACGGGATATGCAGGAGAGAACGTACTCCTGCATATCCCCCTAACTGAGGTGGAGGTGTGGATGATGATGGATGGAGAAAATAGCCGCAAAAAACCGCAAAATGCCGCAAAAGAAGAGAAACTGACGCGAAAGCAGCAGGCTTTAATTGCTGCCATGCTCAGTAGTCCATCTCTGATTGAAGCTAGCCGGATAGTTGGAATCAGTGATGATACTGCCCGACGCTGGCTGGCCCTGCCGCATGTCAGGGCAGCCTACAATGAAGCCTGCAATCAACTGCTCGATACCGCGCTGACGGGCCTGGCGCTCACCGTGGAAAAGGCGATAGAAACGCTCAAGCGCAATCTCTCAGAGGATGCTCCGCCGCCGACGCAGGTTCGTGCCGCGCATATCGTGCTTGAGCAGACACTTGCCATCCGCAAAATGGGAGAGCTGGAGCAGCGCCTGGCTGACCTGGAAGATCGATTGAATGAGAATGCCTCATAGCTGGACGAGAAGAAAGGAGGAGCTAATGAGAGGACTTGAGCAGTTAGCGCAGCGGGTGCGGCGGATTGAGAGAAGTACCAATCAATCCAGTCTTGAGACGCGATGGCAGAATGCAGTGCATGGAGCAAGAGATCGGCTGCTCGCCGACCTGCGCAGCCGACTTCCAGCCGATACGGTCGAAGAGAGCTTTGAGAGCTTCTCATCGTCGATGACTCCGCATGAATGGGAAATGTATCAAGGTTTCAAGTCCTGGCTCGCCGATCTGGCGATGCAGGCAAAAGCGATCTTTATGCGACACGCACGCTAGAGAGTGCGTGTCGCACCATGCATGTGTATGGACTCTCACACTTTTTAGCCTACGCGTGCGTAGTGTGTTACTTTGTCACCTTTGCTTCTGCTGGTCTCGCTCTAGAGGCGCGAGCAGGAGCAATCGTCTTTTTAGAGCCTCAAGAAGGAATCCCGGTTCTTACCAACAAATTTTGCTCATTTGGCCCAAAAAGCAAGAAAAACCGACTGCTGGAGGGCAGCAGCCGGTCGTGACAGAGGCAAGTGAGGTATCTGCTAGAGGTCGATGTTCAAGGCTATCTGGCCGACGCGCTGATTGTGCAGTTCAATCATGCCACTGAGGATCTGCGACATGGCGTGCAGGCCCCATTTCGGATTGACCGTCTTAGGCAGTGGGACGGCAGGATCAGCGATTTGCGCCCAATGCGAAGGGTGCATGTCCTCGCGCAGCATGCGGGTGATTTCGTTCTCGCGGCGAGGAGTCGCCTGGCGCTGTTTGACCAGCTCCAGAAGCTCATTCGCCTGACGCTGGAAGTCAGCCTGCATCTCAGCAAGTTGCTGTTGGAGCTTGGCCTGCTCTTCGGCCAGGATGCGTTCGTAAGTTGCGCGTTGCTCTGTGAGAGCGCGCTCGCGCTTGCGGCGCTCAAGCTCTTGTACGGTTGTGATTCCCAAGGTCTAAGTTCCTTTCCGTGCAGCGCGGAATCGATTCCACGCTGCTCATCTTTCACTTCCACAAAGTGGTACTACTGAGAACATGCAGCTCGCCGGGGAGGGACCTGCATGTGAAACGGGGGAAGAAATAACCGCATGGTGGCAGGAAGGGAAGAGAAATAAGGCAGCACGAGAGTTAAGGAGCGGCTCAGCATGCTGCCTTGTGGAAAGTGAAGCAAAGCCGGAAAAGCTATCGGGGAAACGTTGGAGTGTCACCGCGGCAGAGCGGTCCCGGTCAAATCACTGGGGTGAAAGGGGGACGACGCGGGACCGCCCCTAAGTAAGGATGTTATTGTAATACATACCATATTTTTGCCCAAAAGTCAAGCTGTCTTGGCTTCTAAAGCGGCTTTATGTGGATGTGTTAGAAAAATCCCTATAGGGGGTAAGTAACCTATTTGTCCTGTTTCCGTGTTCGCTGCTGTTTCTGAAGAGATCTGGCATATTCACGAAGCAATTTGGTTGCTCTATCTGTCAGGCGGATTGATTCAAGAAGCTGATTGCGGATGTATTGGTCATTGTCGTAGGCTCTGGTCTCAATGATGGTAGAGCGGATTTGACTCGTGAGATCGGTCACTTGTTGATAGGTTTCCATCGTAAAATCTGGAGCATCGAGAAGTTCTTTCACTTGCCTGAGTTTATCATCAATCTGTGCTACCTGCTCGTTTCTGCTCAATGGCTGCTGATCTGGCATGTCGCTCATTACATTATCTCCTTCCAGGTTCTCATAAACTCTCAAGAAGATGCCTGGCCTCGCCGACAACGAGGCCGGGCATCAGCGTCTGTCTCCGCATGCGGGTCGAGGCAAGCAATTTAGAGTTCAGATACTTGCATGATAGCAGATTTTAGAACGTTTGTAACCTATCGGCCAATCAATCGTATTACTGGTGTCTTTGACAGTGTGGCCCAACTCGCCTCCGGGCAAATCGGGCTGAGGTTCGTCGCCTCTGGGTCTGTCTGTCGCTGGGGTTTCTCGCCGGGACCTGAAATGACGAGGAGTAGTCACCTGTGGTGTGGCTGTGACTTGCTCACGACACCCAAACGATGAGGAGTGGTTTCCTGGGCCTGTCTGGCTGAGTCATCGCCGGGGCTGAATTAACCAGGTCGCTCACCTTGACGATGCGGTGGTTGAGCTATCGCTCCCCTGATCGCCTCAAAGAGCAAGCGTCTATCGTTCCTCGTAGGGCATGATTGCTGTAGATCGTGCTTGTAGCTTCCTCTTGTAGCGCCTGCTGGTTGTGCGTTTCTTGTGGCAAGTCCTCGTAGCGCCTCGCTGGTGTGCATTCACGTACTGCGTCGCTGTAGCGTGTCTCTGTAGCGCCTGATCGTCGTGCCTGATTGTTGTGTGGCTTCGTAGTGCAGGCCTGCTCTGGGTGAGAGTCCTTGAGCAGGAGCGTAAATCGGTCTGTAGTGCAGCTTTGTAGCGTGGTTCCTCTTCGTATAGTCGGTGACTATCTGACGGTTAGAACTCTGCCGTAGTGGAGTTCTAAACAGTCAGCGACCCACGGATGAAACAGAAGAAGAGGAAAGTGAGGTCCCGTATGCGCCTCGCTGGTTGCGGCCAGCGCTGCATCACGTACAAGTTTGAACCTTAACCGTCAGCATTGGAGCGCATCTCTCAGCACAGTAAAGAGTGAATGGGCCAGCACCGCAAGAGCATTGTCAAGGAAGCCGTCGACCGGCTGGAAGGCAAGATGGCGATAGGCCAGAGCCGTGGCGAGGCAAAGAAGATAGCGCGTGAAGAAGCTGGAGGGCATCTCTGGGCCTTCAGCACGGGCCAGATTCACTCCTTCAAGACACGCACGATCTACCAGCAGCACGTGGTACGCTTCGTGCGCTGGGCCAGGTCCTCTTATCAGATCAAGTGCCTGGAGCAACTGGATCCACGTGCCAACGAACTGGCAACGAAGTGGTTGTGCCAGCAGCTCACCGAGGGCAAAAGTCCCTATACGCTTCAAGCGGAACGGGCAGCCCTACGTCTCTTTTTCGATAATAGGACGCTGGCCAGCGATGTCGCTATCCCCCGGCGCGCCAGAGAGCAGATCACGAGATCGCGCAGCGGGGTGGTCTACGACGAGCATATCAATCCTGAGAGTGTGCAATCGCTTATCGGCTTCATCAAGGCGACGGGCCTGCGTCGTGAGGAGGTCAATGCCCTGCATGTGGCTGATATCATCCGCTTGCCAGATGGACGGTTAGAGGTGTACGTTGCGAATGGCAAAGGTGGCAAATCACGCAATGCGCCGGTGCTGCCAGGTCGCGAGCAGGATGTATTGCAGGTGATTGAAGGCCGCGCTCCGGATGCAAGGATATTTTCCCCGATCTCCAAGCACTTCTTTCCTCATGTGTTGCGCCGCCAGTACGCGCAGGCGCTTTATCTCCACTATGCACCTGGCCGCGCACTTCCACCGGCGACAGGAAGGCTGCGAGCTGGTGACTATGATCGCGAAGCAGCGCTGCGTGTTTCGGGGGCGCTGGGCCACAATCGCATCGATGTGGTGCTGCGCCATTATTTGAGATGATTTCTGTACGCACAAAAACAAAAGCTTCTTTTCTCTTGACATCCTCCGTTATTGTGTGTACAATAATAATATATGTACACACAATAACGGAGGATGGAGGGAATAGTCATGGCACGCCCAAAATTAGCTCAACCTCGCCAGCGTAGGGATTATCGATTCTCCTCAGCAACGCTGCAGATCATCGAGCAGGGTCGAGAGCTTACTGGCAAGACAGAAACGGCCTTCGTCGAGGCAGCGATCTGCCACTATCGCGATTTCCTGAGCAGAGAAGAAACTGAGGCCAGTGAGGTTGAACGGCTGCGCGCTCGCGTCCAGGTCCTGGAGCATGAACTGGTAGAGGCCTCGCGCCCATCGCACTCTCGGCCAGCGCCGACGATTGAGTACCAACCTCCTGCACCGGTGTCAGTTTCTGTACACACATCATCGAGATCGCTCCCAACGTATCAGGTTTCCATGCGGCATGAACCTGGTACATGCCCTGATCTGCCTGAAGGCTTCGACTATATCGATGGAGACAGGAGCAAGGGCAACCGGCGCTGCATGAATCCAATTCATCGCGTCTTCGCGCAGCCCTGCACGGTGACATCTGCTCGGAAACAGGTAGAGCGATTGCAGGAGGTTGCTGGTATCGTGCGTATCTGGATCGAGGATAAGAAGGGGCAGCCGCTGAGCAGAGATTCCTGGCGCAAGGAAAACGGGCGCTGGGTGAGAGATGACTGATATCCTCTCTTGTTGATAACATTAGTGTGTCTTTACGTCTTTACGTCTTTACGCAATTATGTTAGTATGTTACTGTTGCAATATGCTTTTACGTTAGTACGTCTTTACGCTATTGTGTCGAGAAGAGGGAGACATGAGACGAATCAGTATTTTGAACTTCAAAGGTGGCACGGGGAAAACCAGTGTTGCCGAGAACCTGGGCCACGCGCTTGCTCGCGCAGGTGCAACCGTCTTTGTCGTTGATGGAGATCGGCAGAGTAACACCACAACCACTCTGCTAGGGAAGCGGGTTAGCCCATCGCTGGGGGATGTGATCCGGGGTGACGTGCAACTCACTGATGCCATTTACGAGGCACGAGAGAACCTCTACGTCATTCCATCAGATGGTGACTTGGATAAAGTCGCCGTCAAACTCAGAGAAAATCACCGCTTCTATTACACGCTCCAGAAATCGCTTGAAGCCCTTGAAGGACAGGTGGACTTTGTATTTTTTGATCAGGCAGGTGCGTTTACACCGGTCATGGATGCGCTGCTCATTGCCAGCACGGAAATGCTCATTCCGTGTGAATTAGAACCGTATGCAGTGCAAGGCCTTTTTGACATGTTCAACAAACTCAAACAGGAGCTGGGGCAGGAATTGAAAAACACCGGCATTATCCCCTACAACACGGACATGTCAAAGAAAATGACCGGGGCCTATCTCCAGGAATTGATTAACACCTTCGATGACCTGGTGCTCGATCCAGTGCGTACAGATACATCTGTTCCCTACGCACAATCTGAGGGCCTCACTGTCTTCGAGTATGCAGAGCGGCATAAGGTCAAGAGCAGAGCTGCTGAAGACTTTGCACGGCTCGCTCGTGATTTGATGGGAGGGAAGCAAAAATGAGCGACGGGCAGAAGAAACCGCCGAAACCCACAACGAAATTTGCACCAATGCAGAGACAACGAGA
>Ga0209581_1002336_pt1 | contig 18442 bp, 12 predicted proteins | sample Coa_R2_FD_187160 | JGI IMG/M metagenome (GOLD analysis project Ga0209581, IMG submission 187160) | Surface soil microbial communities from Centralia Pennsylvania, which are recovering from an underground coalmine fire - Coalmine... | ecosystem: Environmental > Terrestrial > Soil > Unclassified ...
GGATGGCATAGTGAACATGCAGCAGGTCGAGGTCGTAGTATTCGGCAACTTCCGCCATGCGCGACGCCAGCGCGAGATCATAGGGTGGATATTCAAAGAGCGGGTAATTCGAGACAGGAACTTCGTGATAGAAAATGCCCTGCTCGCGTCCTGTAAGTCGGAAAGGCTGCGAGTACGTGATGAAGTGGACCTGGTGACCGCAGGCGGCCAGCTCGATGCCGAGTTCCGTGGCTACAACTCCGCTGCCGCCGTATGTGGGATAGCAGGTAATTCCGATTTTCATGCCTTTGCTCGCAGTTCTCATAGGACGTTGGCCGTCCGCTTTGGGATTCACTGAATCTGCCCGAAGTGGATCAGATCAATATTTGCTTTGGGAATGGTTTCGAGCAGGGCTTTGCGTTCCACCTCCCGGGAAGCCAGAAGGCGTGTGTGCTGTTGCTGCAAGGCGGCATCGTTGTATCCGGGATGTGTCACGAGCTCCCATGTGCCGTCGGGCATTGCGGCCAGCAGGTCGCGGATGGTGGCAGTATCCAGCGTGCCGGTCGCGAGAACGCCGATGGCTCCATTGGTAGTAATCAATCCGGCGCCGGCAATTTCCTGCTGAAAAGTGGCGCTTTGGGAGCGCAGCAGGCGCACCTGCATTCTGCGCACATGCCCGGCGCTGGCAGTTGCGTTCAGGCTCCAGTTGGGCTCAAAAGGATTGCGGATGGCCTTGACCCCGCAAATGGAGGCGGCCCGCAGGAGCGGTCTCAGCACACGAGGAAACGTGTGGGTGTGTTTGTGCGTGTCCAGGTGGGTAACATGCACTCCGGAGTGCTGCAATTTTCGGATTTGGGCCGCAGTTTCGGCTTCTATTTCTGATTCGGCGATGCGCCCGCGCAGTAAATCCGTCACAAAAGTGCTTAATTTAGTGCGAAAAGCAGGCTTATTTTGCGCAGAATTGTCGATTAAAGAAGGGATTTGCGCCGGGGGAAGTACCGGAGTGCCGTCTACAAGAACAATGTGGCAGCCAACCCCAAGCGAAGGTAATGGGCTCGACATCGCTACGGCCTGATTCAACTCCGGGCCTGTCGCCATAAGGGTGGCGGACGTAAGCGCGTGCGCATCATACAGTTCCGCGACTGCCTGGTTGATTCCTGAAGTCAGTCCAAAGTCGTCGGCATTCACGATCAGGCGGCGCACAGCGGTCAGTGTATCAGTGAGATACATTCCGGGTTCGGTTGCAGAAACATTTTGCTGCTAAAATCAGGGAATCGGTTCCGGCCTTGGAAGAACTGGAGATCATGGGCGGTTAGCTCAGTTGGTTAGAGCGCCTGCCTTACAAGCAGGAGGTCGCAGGTTCGAGCCCTGCACTGCCCACCATGAAGAACAAGTCGCATAAGTTGTTGATGTTTCTTTGCTCGTAGCAGATTTTTTCTCAGAACTGCTGTCCAGACAGTCGTCTTTCGTTGTACTTTTCCTCATCTTCGCTGTTGAGGATTCCTGCGATTTTCTTCATCTCAGCTCCAATGCCGCCGATGTGACATAGAGGGGCTCCTGTGCAGGACCGGCTGCTGGATATTCTGATTCTCGGTCTCTTAGTGCTGCTGTTCGGAGTGATTTACCGGAAGCGCGCATCGCTGCGTCTTCGGTTCTGGATCGCAGGCTGGCTGTTTGTTCTTGGACATTTTGCTGTCCTTTTGCCCTCCATTTCGACGCAATTTGGCCAAAAATTGCAGGATTTTCTTGGCTTAAGCGGCCTTGTGCTGGCAGGCATGTGTTTTGTGCTGGCCTCGTCCGCCGCTGCGCTGCGGCGCAGAGGCCTTGCGCTGGTGGCATGCGTCACGGGCGGATTTCCGCTGGTCTATGTAGCGGTCGTCATCTTCAGTTCTCCGGCGAAATGGCTTTTATTTTGTCTTGCTGTGGCAGGCGAGGCGGCCGTGGTCTGGATTGGACATCGTCATCATGACGATAAGGCTGCCGTTTTGTGGGTCAATAGTCTGGCGGCCCTGGCCTGCGGGGCATGGCTTTTGTGTCTGATCAGCAAAGGGCAGGCTGATCTTGGGGTTTATGCCATTCTGACGCAGCTGTTTCTGGTGAACGCCGTTTTGTTCTGGACCGATTTCCACCGGTTTTCGGCTGGAGTTTGCACGGCTGCCGCCGGGCTTCTGGCATGGGCGGCTGTGTTTCCGTGCGCTTTGGCCATGATGCATTTCTTCCCGCAGGTGGACGTTCCGGGCGAGCTGTGGAATGTGCCGAAGTATTTCGTGGAATTCGGCATGATTCTGACACTGCTGGAGAACCAGATTTACACGGCGCGATGGCAGAGCGAGCAATATCGAATGCTTTTCGACAGCAACCCGCATCCGATGTTCATTTATGACAGCAGAACGTTCTCATTTTTGCGCGTGAATGACGCGGCTTTGCATCAGTACGGGTACACCAGGGCCGAGTTTCTGAATATGAAGCTGGGCGATCTCCATGAGGTGGCGGCATTGCCCGGCATGGAGCGGCTATGGGCTGACACCAATAGCCCGATCAGAATTACCGGCCCGTGGACCCAGCGGAGGAAAGACGGCAGCGAGTTTCAGGCGGAGATTTCGTCGCATGCGATTGAGTTTGGAGGACAGGACGCGCGTCTTTCGCTGGTGCAGGATGTGACGGACCGGGAGAAACTGCACGAGCAGCTTGTTCATCAGGCCCATCATGATTCTCTGACGAACCTGCCGAACCGTCTGCTGCTGGAACAGCGCATGCGTCACACATTGGAGAATGCGTCGCGCTACGGCCATAAGGCCGCAGTCCTCTGCATCGATCTGGACCGATTTAAGCAGATCAACGACAACTACGGACACGCCATTGGAGATGCCTGCCTGCAGGAGATTGCCGAACGGCTGACGACGCGGTTGCGCGAATCGGATACAGTGGCGCGGACCGGCGGAGAGGAATTCACCGTCGTCATTGGGGAACTGCTGCACAGCAAGGATGCAGAGCAGGTTGCCGAAGACCTGCTCACCGAATTCCGGCGCCGCTTCAGTATCGGAAGCCTGGCAATGGAGTTTTCCGCCAGTATCGGAGTGGCGCTTTATCCTGACCATGGAACGGAGGGCGCGCAACTGTGGCGGGCCGCCGATGTTGCCATGTATCGCGCCAAGTATTCGGGTGGAAACAAGTACATGGTTGTTTCTCGTGATGATGAGGAATACAGCGTAGCGGACAAAGCACTGCCGCATGGTGGATATGCTGGTCAGCGCCGGTAGAGTTATGCGAAGAGTGACGGTCCGACGTTTGCCAGTTACTCGACGCGCAGCGTAAGCACCTGCTGGCCGCTGAGCACGTTATCGATTGGCACTGAAGCCATTGGCACGGCTGACTCACCGTTGAGGGTCAGCTTCTGGTTCTGGCGCAACGGCTCAAGAACGTTCGCCATCGACATAGGCACGGTTGCCAGCGTGCGACCATCGAGGACTGCCTGAGGCGATGGTTCCAGCAGGGTGACATAGAGCCGGTCATTCTCGTGCAGGTTGTTCAGCTCTTCGATGGTTGCGGCTACATCCAGATTCTGGCTGCCAAAACGGGATGTCTGGGTGATGCGATCCAGCGTGCTGCCATCGCTCACGAGCAGGCGCACACGGCCTTCATTTAAGACCTCCGGCAGTTTGACCGGAATTCGCACATTCCGCACCTCGCCACGCCAGGGGCGGATCGTCGCTTCAATCGTGATGGTTTCACCTGGATGCACGATGGGTACGGTGCTCTGCGCGCTCTCAAGCTGGGCAGTGAGGTGCTTGGGAATGGCTTCGACTTCGATGTCTACGCTGCTGATCGGGGTCTGGCGCGCGGCGTTGTCATAGAGGCGCGAGAAGCGTTCCCCCACCATCAATGCAGCAAGCAGATTGGCGGGAGCGATTTCGCTGGGAGCGGCGAGGCCTCCGAAACGGACAGCAGGGAAGCCGGAAACATGCACAGTGCTGCGCACGCGGTAACTCGTCTCAGCCGTGAAGGTGTTGCGCTGCATCAGCGCCTGAAATACCGCAACCATGACGGCTGAAGGCGTGATCTGCGGCTGATCGACGACTTCGATGTGAAGCGCATGCGGCGTCTGCTCGCCCGTGATGTTCACCGTTACGGGAATCATCTTCGCCTGCTGACCAAATGCGCCGCGGATGGCTGATTCGCGGTCTTCCGTGAAGGAGCCGACAGTTTCCGTCGTATTGACGATTTTGAAGGCGTAGTAAGGGGAAGGCAGCGTTGCGACGACCTGCGCCTTCGTCATAGGCATGGAAACAGGGCCGAACTGCGTGATCGGATGTCCGCACGCGAGAAGCTGCTTCGGATCGACGTAGGTTACGGTGCAGGTTGCGGCAATTTCCAAATCGCCGCGCATCAGCAGAGCGCTGACTGCCGAGCCGGGGACGATGGGCTCCGGCTGCTTTTCATTGCTTGCCGAGCCGCCGATGCCTGCGACCGCATTGAGCCCGAGCTCCGGCGCGTGTTGCTTCCAGAGTTCCAGCGCGGCAGGGCTGAAGCCGTTGAAGACGAGCGGGAGATCCATCGGGCGAATCGCATTCGTCTCGACGGCGTCTGGATTTGCATTTGGAAGCGGCGGTGAATCCTTTGTGCCGGCAGTTTCCGTGAACGAGGGCGGATGATTCGCTGCGATTAAATCCGTATTCTTATGGGCAACTTCGAGCATCTGCCCGATGGGAGTGATGCCCGCAATCGGCTCTTTGCTGAAGGCCCCGATGCGGTAGCTGATGGCTCCCAACAGCTTGCCGTCAATGTAAACAGGACTACCGCTCATACCCGCGACTACGCCTGTGTACTCAGGCTTAGTGCCTTCCAGGCGGGCGAGGATCATGTCCTGCCCGGGGCCGAGGGCGTTGTGGAGCAGGCCGAGAATCTGGACGCCCATCGGCTCCGGCTGCGTGCCTTCAAAAACGGTGTAAGCTACGCCGTGCAAGCCGCGATGCACCTGGTTTACCGGGTAAAACCCGGCTGTAGATGGCGGCGGAGTGGGGGGCAAGGCAGGGGAGGCGGCCTGCGCCATAAGCGCCGAAGCGGCCAATAAAATCATCCAGCCCATGTCCTTTAGACGCGTGTCCACGTCTACAAGAGTAGAGCATTTTTGCTTTTGCGGTGACGAAACTTCGTGCCGCAGGGCGCTTGCAGGAGGACGCCCGAAAGTTCCACAATGAAGCCACGCATGAGTACCCCGTCGTCTCTATCCGGAATTCGTCAGATTTTTGCTGTAATTGCCTTGTTTTCGTTGTTGTTCTGGCAAAGCGCTGCGCCGGCGCAACAGCAGACTCCACAAAACCAGCAACAGCAAAACCAATCGAATCAACAGAATCAGCAAGGTCAGCAACAGCAGGACCAGGCTGCGCCTGAGGCAGGCGGTCCCGGCGCTGATACCGGCGCTATCGCGATTCCCAAGAAGAAAGAGGCAGAAACGCCTCCGCCGCCACCTCCCGAGCCGAAAGTGAAGAACCCGCCGGGATTGCAGAATTTTTCTCTGCGCGTGGATGTCCCGGTCGTAAATGTGGATGTAGGCGTGATTCTGGAGAAGACGCACCAGTTTGTTCCGAACCTGCAGAAGGACAATTTTCGCGTCTACGAAGACGGCGTAGAGCAGAACATCACGAATTTTCAACGCATACAGGCGCCCATCACCGCCGTGCTCCTGGTTGAATTTGCCGCTAACAGCTGGTGGTTTATTCAGGACATGGAAAATGCTGCCTATACCTTTGCGCAGCAGCTAAAGCCGGATGACTATATCGCAGTCGTGACCTATGACATGCACACGACGATTCTTACGGACTTTACGCAGGACAAGCGCCTCATCTACCAGTCACTGAATTCGCTTACGATCCCCACCTGGCATGAGACGAATCTTTTTGATGCGCTCTACACGACACTCGACCGACTGAGCCGCGTGGATGGCAGGAAGTACATCATTCTCATCTCATCAGGACGCGATACGTTCAGCAAGATCAATCTGGATAAAGTGCTGCAGAAGATCAAGGCCACGCCGAACGTGACGATCTTTTCTGTCGGCACTGGACAGACTGCCCGCATCATGGCGGACAGCGCCGGTATGATGGGACCGGTCCGCAATCTGGATTACCTGCAGGCCGACAACCAGATGTCGACATTTGCGCGCATGACCGGCGGGCAGTCCTTCTTTCCGCGATTTGCCGGCGAGATGCCGGACATTTTCCACCAGATCAATGACTCGATCCGCAACCAGTACGTACTGAGTTACCACCCCAGCAATACCAAGCAGGACGGCACATATCGCAAACTGCGCGTGGAGTTAGTGGACAATGAAGGGCATCCGCTGCGGATGCAGGACGAGAAACATCACGCGCTGAAGTACGACATTATTGCGCGCGATGGATATCGAGCGAAGCAGGAAGTGGAGTAGATAAGGGTCTGTTAACGGACCCTTAGTAACTTTTCCCCTGGATGTAAACCGCTATTCCGGACCCCAGTTGAAGAATCCCAGCCTGCCTGGTTTGAGATTTTTCCTTTCTTCGCTCAATGCGGGTGATAACGTGGGATGCCATCTGACCCTGTGCCTGGATGATACGGTCAAAACTGGCGTTCTGATTTTTTCCGAATCTAATTTTGCTTTGCTTCCAGCTCTGCCCATCGCGCGAAGAGTTTATCCACCGCCGATTTTGCTGTCTCAGCTTCAGCGAGCGCTTCCTGCAGTCGCGTAGCATCCACGACTACATCCGGGTCATCCAGAACAGCCTGCTTCCGCCGCAGGAGTTCCTCTGCCGCAGCAATGCGGTCTTCGATATCAGCCCATTCACGGGCCTCAAGATAGGAAAGCTTCTTTTTTGATGCCGTCGAAGCGGGTTTTGAGATCTGCCGTGCCTGAGGCTCTTTTTCCTGCCTGCGCCCTGCCAGCCACGACTCCCATTGCAGGTAATCCGCAAAGCGCTCAGCGCCTCCCATGCCGTCCAGCCCAAGCACGATATTCGAGATGCGGTCGAGCATATATCGATCATGCGTCACCAGCACCAGCGCTCCCGGATACTCGAGCAGACTCTCTTCCAGAATCTCCAACGTAGCAATATCGAGATCATTCGTCGGCTCATCCAGCAATAAAAGATCGGCAGGCTGCAGCATCAGATTCGCAATCAGTACGCGCGCCTTTTCGCCGCCTGAAAGTCGTGAAACCGGCTGATTGAGCTGCTCGCCGGTAAAGAGAAATCGCGCGGCCCATGCCGCTACGTGAATAACGCGGCCCTGATAGATGACCGAGTCCCCCTCCGGCGCAAGCGCGCGTCGCAGTGTGAGTGAATCATCCAGTTGCCGGTTCTGCTCGAAATAAACAACATTCAGAGCATTCGCGCGCTGAATTGAGCCGGCATCCGGAACGATTTCTCCGTAGAGCATACGCAGCAGGGTGGTCTTGCCACTGCCGTTCGGCCCAACCAGTCCTACGCGCATGCCAGCGGTAATCACAAAGCTCAGCTCATCGAAGAGCTGCTTGTTCCCGGGCGAATACGAAATGCCTTCAACAGCAACCAGCCGCTTCGTCTGCCGGTCCGCAGCGCTGAAGTCAATTCCGGCGGTGCGCGTCTGCATGCGGCTGCCAAGGTCAGCCAGTTCGCCCATTAGCTCGTGCGCTCGATCGATGCGTGCTTTTGATTTCGTAGTACGCGCTTTTGGTCCGCGGCGCAGCCATTCCTTTTCAATGCGGACGCGATTCTCCAGCGCCTCTTGCCGGCGTGACTGCGCTGCAAGAAATTCCTGCTTCTTCTCCAGAAACCGGCTGTAGTTTCCTTTCACGCGCAACATCCCGCCCGGATACGCGCGGTTCAATTCCGCCATCTGCGTGGCGACACTCTCCAGGAAATATCGGTCATGGCTGATCACAACACAGGCAAATTGCGAGGATTCCAGGACACCCTCAAGCCATTCAATTCCGGCAAGGTCCAGGTGATTTGTCGGCTCATCGAGCAGCAAGACATCCGGCGTCTGGACTAATGCCGCGACAATTGCCAGCCTCTTCCGCCAGCCTCCGGAAAACGTAGCTGCTTCCGTATCGAAATCCGGAAACCCGGCGCGCCCCAACAATTCGCGCAGCCGCACTTCCCACTCAGCGGACGGGACCCCCGCGCGTTTCAGTGCGTCTTCCACAACTGAACGAACTGTGGCGCCGGGAATAAACTCCGAGTCCTGCGTAACATAGCTGACACGCGTCAATTTACGGACAGCCACTTCACCGGAATCCGGCTCTGTCTCTCCTGCCAGAATTTTCAACAGGGTTGATTTGCCCGAGCCATTCGGACCAATCAGCCCGATGCGATCTCCATCATCCACCGTGAACGAAAGATCGCGAAAAAGAGAAGCGGCTCCAAAGGATTTGGATATATTTTGAATATTCAGTATCGGCAAAACTTCTGTTCATCTCTCAATGCGGGTGATAACTTGAGGATATCAAGGCAATTAGGAACTTTATATCTTTTGCCAGAGTCTCTGCGAACAATGGTCAGATCACAGGCATCTTGAATATCTTGTTGTGGAATAGCAAAAGCCATTTCTTAAAGGAAGCTGCCATTGACCTTCCCCGGGATCATGCGTAGCAGAAAAATTCGCCCCGCTCTCATATTGCTGCTGATTTGCAGCGTCGCAGTTGCAGGGATCGCAGTGTACCGGCATCTGCTGAACAGCAGAAAGCTTCCGATGGTTACAGTGGTGTCTCCTGTGCCTGGCCAGAACGGGGTACGCGTACTGGCCAGAATCACTGCCACTTTTAATAAGACAATCGTCCTCGAATCCGTAGACGCATCGACGTTTACTCTCCGCAACGCGCAGAATCAGCTGATTCCCGCGACTGTTACATTCCTGCCCGCTACCCGTACGGCCGTTTTGCAACCAAACGATCCCCTTGAGCTTGGAAAAGAATATAAGGTCATGATTGCCGGAGGAGCTTCCGGCATCCGGGATTACCAGGGCCATTCATTGGAAAAAGACTATCAGTGGAGCTTCTTCACCGCTTCCACAAAAAGCGGGCCCCCACTCGATGGCGCCGGGGGCCCGATTCTTGTCATCACCAGCGCAAAAAATCCTTTCAGCTCCTATTACACTGAGATTCTGCGAACAGAAGGTCTCAATGAGTTCCATGCGCAGGACCTGGAAAGCATCACCCCCACTGTATTGAAACAGTATGATCTGGCCCTTGTCGGAGAAATTCCTGTATCCGCAAAGCAGGCGGACATGCTGGTGGAATGGGTAAGGAATGGCGGAAACCTGATAGCGATGCGTCCGGATCAGGACCTTGCTGTAAAACTGGGCATCAGAACTATGCCGGCGCACGTAAGCAATGGTTATCTGGCGATCAACACGCAGCAACCGCCGGGCAAAGGGCTGGTAGGAGAAACAATTCAGTTCCATGGCGATGCCGATATCTATGCGCAAAATGGCGGAACGCTTGTTGCAAGTCTCTATCGGAATGCTTCCACCTCCGCCGATGCGCCCGCTGTAATGATTGAAAAGATCGGCGCAGGCAAAGCGGCTGTCTTCGCATATGACCTTGCGCGATCAGTCGTCTACACACGGCAGGGCAATCCTGCATGGGCCGGCACGGACCGCGATGGATTGTCGCCAATGCGCACAGACGATCTCTTCTATGGAGCAGCAGTCCACGATCCTCAGCCGGACTGGGTTGATTTCAATAAAATTGCAATACCTCAAGCAGATGAGCAGCAACGATTGTTGTCTAATCTGATCCTGCTGCTCAATGAAAGCAAGGAGCCGTTGCCTCGCTTCCTCTATCTTCCCCGTGGCCTCAAAGCTGTCGTCATTATGACGGGTGACGATCACGGCGGCGCAGGAACAGCGGGCCGATTCCGCAGATTCATTGCCGATAGCCCGCCGGGATGTTCCGTTGTGGATTGGCAATGCATCCGCAGCACTTCCAATATTTTTATCGGCTCTATTACGCCGGAAGACGCGACAGCTTATGTGTCACAAGGTTTTGAAATCGGTTTACATTTCTCTACCGGCTGCAAGGACTGGCCATCCCATAAAACGCGCGGACCCAATGGCGAAACCATTTCAACCATCCTTCCTGATCAAATGGATTCCTATTACGACAGCCAGCTTGCGAATTTTGCTGCCATGTACCCGGGAATTCCATCGCCTGTGACCACACGCACCGACTGCATCAGCTGGGGGGACTACGACACTCAGCCGCAGATAGAGCTGAAGCACGGAATTCGTCTTGACACGAATTACTACTACTGGCCCCCTAAGTGGGTCCGGAACCGCCCTGGGCTGTTTACCGGCTCTGGCATCCCTATGCGCTTCGCGAAGGCCGATGGCACGATCATTGATGTTTACCAGGCGCCGACGCAGATGACCGATGAATCCGGCCAGACATACCCGTTCACGGTCGATAGGCTGCTCGATAATGCTCTTGGGCCAAAGGAGTACATAGGAGCATTTACGGCCAACATGCACACTGACAATCCTGAATCAGCCGGCGCGAATGCGATTGTCGCGTCTGCAAAAGCCCGCGGTGTGCCGGTTATCGCTGCATATCAGATGTTGCGGTGGCTTGATGGCAGAAATGCGTCCACATTCGAGCATCTGAACTGGAACGGTCATTCTCTCGCATTTCAGATTGCAGTAGGTGTAGGCGCAAATGGTCTTCAGGCAGAACTGCCCATCAGCTTCAATGGCGAGTCGTTGAAGGGCATTACTGTAAACGGCAACGCGGTGACCTACAGAAAACGTCCGATTGCCGGCATTGACTATGCTGCTTTCATGGCCCGCCCAGGAGACTACATCGCTACGTATGGGCCATAAGAACGTCAGTCTTCGATAAAGATCAATGCGCGGAAGCTGTAGCCGCTACGTATTCCTCGTACGGTCCCTTGAAGTCATCAATGGCGCCGTTCTCAAAGTGCCAGATGCGCGTGCCGACCTCTTCAATCAGGTCCTGGTCATGTGTTACCAGCAACACGGTGCCTTCATAACGCTGCAAAGCAATGTTCAGAGCGTTGATTGACTCGAGGTCAAGGTGGTTCGTAGGCTCGTCGAAGATCAGAATATTCGGCTTCTGCAGCATCAGCTTGCAGAAGATCAATCGTGCAGCCTCACCACCCGAAAGGGCCTCAGTCGGCTTCAATCCTTCTTCGCCGCGGAAGAGCATTTGCCCTAGAATGCCGCGAATATCTTCCGTCGTCGCTTTGGGGTCGAACTGATGCAGCCACTCGTTGACCGTCATGCCCGGGGAAATCACACCGGCATGGTCCTGCGGGAAGTAGCCGATCTGTGCCTCATGTCCCCACTTCACATTGCCGGCATCCAGATCGAAATCCTTCTCCGCAACATCCGGCATGCCTGCCAGCAGTGACTTCAGCATGGTCGTTTTTCCCTGGCCGTTGCGCCCGATCAGACAAATTTTCTCGCCGCGCATCACTGAACCGCTGAAGCCGTCGATTACCACCTGATCGCCGTAGGTCTTGCGCACGCCTTCAAACTCCAGCGTGTGTTTGCCCGAAGGGCGCAGCTGATCGAAGCGAATATAAGGGCGTTGGATATTCGACCGCGCCAGCTCATTCGTCTGCAACCGTTCGACTTCTTTCTTACGGCTCGTCACCTGGCTCGAACGCGTCCCGGCAGAGAAGCGCGCGATAAACTCATTCAACTGCGCAATCTTCTTCTCGCGCTGCTCGTTCTGCGCTTCCAGGCGCGCGCGCACCTGCGTTTTCGCCAGAACCATGTCATCGTAACCGCCGGTGTAGGTGATGATTGTCTGGTAGTCAATGTCCGCAGTATGAGTGCAGACGCTGTTCAGAAAATGACGGTCGTGCGAGATTGTAATCAGAGTGCCTTCAAAACGCGTCAGAAAATCCTGCAGCCAGTGGATTGAATCAAGATCGAGATAGTTCGTAGGCTCGTCCAGCAGCAGCGCCTGCGGATTTCCGAAGAGCGCCTGCGCCAGCAGCACTCGGACCTTTTGTCCGCCTTGCAACTCACTCATTCTGCGTTCATGCAGGTCATCAGGAATATCCAGCCCCTGCAGCAGAATCGCGGCATCGCTTTCGGCTGTATAGCCGTCTTCTTCGCCAACAATGCCCTCAAGCTCGCCCAAACGCATGCCGTCTTCATCCGTCAGCTCGGCTTTAGAGTAGATGGCGTCGCGCTCCTCCATTGCTGCCCACAATGCTTTATTGCCCATGATGACGGTATCGATCACGCGAAACGCATCAAAAGCATACTGGTCCTGGCGCAGGACGCCGAGTTTCTTTGGCCGGACCACGGTGCCTTTCTGGGCATCCAGCTCACCCGTAAGAATTTTCATAAATGTGGACTTGCCCGCGCCGTTCGGACCCGTGAGACCATAGCGCCGTCCCGGAATGAAGGTCGTTGTCACGTCTTCAAAGAGAATCTTCGACCCATACCGCATGCTTACGTTGTTCACTGAAATCATCTGTGTCCTATTGCATCAGCAGAGCGAACGCAATTCTCGCGACAGAACATCTCTGTGCTCTCTGCGTCCTCTGTAGTGAGTTAGTTTTTCGAAATTGAGCGCCATTCCGGTGAGCGCCAGGATACCGGGTCACAATCAGGACCCTATGTCACCGTCATATTTAGTTTACTAGAAAAACCGCGACACCAATACATTGGTCGCCAATGCCGCCACATACGCCAGCACACTCATGTAAGCAAACTGTAATGCGGGCCATTTCCAGCTGTTCGTCTCGCGCCGCACAATCGCCAGTGTTGAAGTGCACTGCATGGCAAAGGCGAAGAAGACAACCAGCGCCATTGCGCCGCCCAGTGTAAGGTCATGTCGTAGTGCCGCCTGGAGGCTCAACGATTGCGTTGCCGGATCAGTGCCGTACAGCGTGCCCAACGTACCTACAATCACTTCACGCGCAATTACGGAGCTGAGCAGCCCAATTCCGATCTTCCAGTTAAAGCCCAGGGGCTTAATCACCGGCTCAATCCACTGGCCGATGTGCCCAATGATGCTCTGCGGCAAATCAGCATGGAAGGGGATATGGCTCAGGACCCAGAGCACGATCATGACGCACAGAATTACCGTGCCTGCCTGCTGTACAAATACCTTGCCGCGGTCGAGCAGCCGCAACCCCAGAGACCGCGCCGTAGGGACTCGATACTGTGGCAGCTCCAGAATGAACGGCGCCGATGAGGCCTTGAGAATCGAGGATTTTAATAAACGCGCCGTTGCCAGCGCCGCCAGAAATCCCAGCACGTACAGACTCAGCATTACGGCCGCCTGTAAGCCGAAAAAGTCGCCCAGCAGGGGCTTATTGGGGATGAACGCCGCAATCATCAGCATGTAAATCGGCAATCTCGCCGAACACGTCATGAAGGGCGTTACCAATATCGTTGCAAAGCGGTCACGTTTGTTCTCGATGGTCCGAGTGGCCATAATTGCAGGAACCGCGCAGGCATATGCGGAAAGCAGCGGAATAAATGCCTTGCCATTTAGCCCGATGGCGCGCATTACACGGTCCGCAATCAGAGCAGCGCGTGCCAGATATCCTGAATCTTCAAGAATTCCGACAAACAGAAATAACAACAGAATCTGCGGCAGAAAGACCAGCACTGCCGATACGCCCTTCCATACACCGTCAATCAGCAGAGACTCCAGCCAGCCATGCCCAAGCACTACACCAACTTTGTTGCCGGCTCCGTTCAGAAATTCCTGAAAGGCATTGCTGATCGGCAATCCAACCGAAAACACCACCTGGAAGACACCGAACACGATCACCAGAAAGACCAGAGGCCCCGTGATTCGCCCAAGCAGAATCGAATCCAGCTTGCGCGTCCATTCCGAAGAGATCGGCGCTTTGTATTTGGTCCGTGTGCTGATGCCTGTGGCCCACTGACGGTATGAGCGCGGATTGCCCATCACCGGCAGTTCCAGCCGTGGCGAAGCCGCCTTTACCGGTTCGCTCTTCTGATCCAGAAAATGCTTAATGGCATCGAGGCCGGTGCCGCGCGTCGCGCTGATTTTCGCCACTGGTACGCCCAGTTCACGCGCCAGAGCCAGCGTATCCACCTCGCCGCCGCGCGTCTCCATCAGGTCGCTCATGTTCAGCAGCACCAGCGTAGGCAAACCAAGCGCCAGAATCGGCGCAGCCAGCATTAATTGCCGCTGCAGGTGCAGGGAATCAAGCACCAGAAGAACGGCATCGGGCACAGGCGCTCCGGGCATCCTGCCATGCAGAACATCTACCGCTACGCGAGCGTCTTCAGAATGTGTATTGAGGCTGTAAATTCCCGGCAAATCGATCAGTGTAAGATCACCGCGATCAATCCCGCTCAGCTTGCCGTAGTGCTGCTCTACAGTGACCCCGGGATAGTTGGCGACCTTCTGCCGCAGTCCTGTCAGGCGATTGAAAAGCGTGGATTTGCCGGAATTCGGCGGCCCTACCAGCGCGACTGTCTGGATCTTGCCGGCAACGCGCGGAGTTGCAGCAATTTCAATCGTCGCTGTTGCGCAGCAGTCACTCATCGCGCCTCTTCTTCAGCTTCCCGCACGGAAATCCACCGCGCTGTTTCCTGGCGCAGCGCTACTTCCATCCCGTCCACTGCGTACACAGTTGGATCGCCCGCAGGCGCCCGTCGTACTGCCCGCACTCTCGCTTCAGGCATAAATCCCATGTGCATCAAGTGATGCTGCACCTCATCCGGCAGTCGCAGACCTTCCACAACGGCAGACCGCCCAATTTTCAGTTCACTCAATGCCATTAAACTCACACAAGTCCGAGAAGCGAGGGATAATTTCAACCTGTATATTCATCATATCGCAAACTGCGACCTATTTAATCCTAGTTGTAAATGACCCTATTTAATTACACTTGATCTTCTGGAAAACTCATGACCTTACAGGAATTTCGCACTTCATTGGAAGATGAAACGCCGCCTGCCGCTTTATCGCCGTTACAGCAAGCACTGTGGTGGGACGCGAAAGGGAACTGGGGCCGCGCTCACGAAATAGCGCAGGACATTGATTCTCCTGAGGCGGCCTGGGTGCATGCTTATCTGCACCGCAAAGAAGGTGATCTTTCGAACGCAGGATATTGGTACAGCCGGGCAGGGAAGCCGCGCAGTCATGAGGGTCTGGAAGCAGAATGGGCTGAAATTGCTGGTTATCTGCTCGAAATTTGATTCCTTAATTTAAGCTGAATCAGGCTAAAATGATGACCACGATTTCACCCCTTGCGAACCTATGAATAAAGAGATCGTCGACAATCTGGACAGCAGTGTCCTTGAAACCGGGCATGGGCAGAGCTTTTGGCTGATGGGGGACTTCTATGCCATCAAGACGCCGGCTGAGCAGACAGGCGGGGCTTACTCGATTGTTGAGATAGAGTCTTTCCCCGGAAATGGGCCGCCGGCGCATGTTCACCATAATGAGGATGAGTGTTTTTATGTGGTAGAAGGCGCATTTTCCGTGATTCTGGGTGATCGCGCCTTTGACATTGCGGATGGCGATTTTGTACGGATTCCTAAGGAAACCTCGCATGCCTATAAGAATGTGGGAGCTATTCCGGGGCGGATTCTGGTTATTCTTTCACCCGGCGGTCTGGAGCGGCTGTGGGCAGAACTGGGCCAACCGGGCACTCTGAATGAGCGGCCCAGAATCGATGATCCGACTGTGCTGAATCGTCTTCTGGCACTGGCGCCCAGCTACGGCCTCGAAATCAGCTTATAAAAGCCTTGTTTTCTTGCGTTTTTCCAATGGACAGCCTGTTTCCCTGTCCATTTCTGCACACTTCTTTTTCATTTCCGGACAGATTAAGAGCAGAAAACGTGCATTTTTTAACGATTTAAGTGCGGTTTTTGTGGCTATAAAACTGCTTGATTTTATGCAGGAGTGTATCCGCATGTTTCTAAATGATTTGCGCTTCGCCATCCGCCAACTCTATAAAGCCCCCGGATACGCCGCTGCGGTCATTTTGACGCTTGCTTTGGGCATTGGCGTCAATACCGCCGTTTTCAGCATGGTCGATGGATTCATGCTGCGCCGCCTACCTTATCCCCAGCCGGAGAGGATTGCAGCGCTTGTGGTGCACATGGAAGGCAACGATGAGCGCAGCGGCAAACACATGGCGGATGACGACAACAGCTTTACCGGTGATTGGTGGCAGATCATCAAAAATAATGTCACCGGAGCTACCTTCGCCTCGTATGGCGACACCAGCGGCGTCAACCTGAAAGCAGGAGCGGAGGCAGGCGGGGCGGTGCGCTATGTGCATGAGACACGCGTTTCCGCGCATTATTTTGACGTTCTGGGAATTCCGTTTTATCTGGGACGCAGTTTTAACGAACAGGAAGACATTCCGAACGGGCCGCGGGTGGTCGTTCTCAGCTATGGTCTTTGGCAGTCGACTTTTCGCGCGGACCCGAACCTGATCGGCAAGTCCATCAGCCTGAAAGGCGAGCCCTATACCGTTGTCGGCGTTCTGCCGCGCAATACACTTACGCCGGTCAATCAAAATGCGTTGACGCCAACGGGCGCCGATCTCTTTACGCCGCTGCGTCCCGCGCCTACAGGGGAGTGCGGCGGCAACAACTGCGGCATTGTTCTTCGTCTGAATCGGGGCGTGAACTGGGAACAGGTGAATACCCAGCTCAGCCATGTCCGCCTGCCGTACTTCTCTGAGATTGAAACGAAATATCATGGCCGCGCATGGATATATGCGCGTCCACTGCAGCGCGAACTCGCCGGTGAAATGCATGATGAAGTTTCGGCACTGATGCTCGCCGTGAGTTTCATTCTGCTTATCGCCTGCGCGAATTTAGCCGGACTCGCTCTGGTCCGCATCTCCCGCCGCACCCCGGAAGTAGCCACGCGTCTTGCTCTGGGAGCGACACGCTTTGATATTCTTCGCCAGCTCTGGATCGAAAATCTTGTGCTCGCATTTTCAGGCGCGTTGGCCGGGTTATTTCTTGGGGTACTCATTCTGAATGGTCTGGGCGGATTTCTGCCGGAATGGATGATTCCGGTGGGCGGCTTCCATCTCGATGCCCGCGTGCTGGCCTTTACTTTCGGCGTATCGTTCCTCACAAGCCTTCTCTTCGGCGCATTGCCTTCGCTGCAGACACGCCGCGTCGATCTGCGGTCTTCCATTGCAGCCGGGAGCAAGGCCGTGGTGGGCGGCTCGGGACGCACCCGGCAGTGGCTTATCGGGGCAGAGGTTGCGCTGACAGTGATTCTCCTTGCCGCGGCGGGACTGCTTGTCCGCACGCTTGTTCATCTTGAAACGCTGCCGCCCGGCTTTGACCCAACCAATGTGATGACGGCCAAAGCATCGCTCGATGATGCCCGGTATCGAAACGCCGCTGCGTTCCAGTCGCTGCTGCAAAAGAGCGTCGCCGCGATGCGCCGGATTCCGGGAGTGGAAGATGCAGCGGTCGGGCTCAGTGTTCCGTACGAGCGCGGCCTGAACTGGCCGATCACGATCAAGGATGGCAAGCGGGCGGGTGAGGGAAGCGGCTCCAGCCTCTCGTATGTCACGCCGGGTTATTTTGCGACGCTGCGCATTCCCATTCTTGCAGGGCGTGTTTTTACCGACAGCGACACCGCAGCTTCGCAGCCCGTGGCGGTGGTGAACACGACATTTGCAAAGCAGTTTTATGGGGAAGCATTACCGATCGGCAGGCATCTCACGCTTGGTTCACCGAAAGATGCGGACAGCGTGACTTATACCATCGTCGGCGTGGTCTCTGAAATTGCGAAGCAGCCGGGCATGCATCAGGATGCGCCGCTCTCGCATGAGCCTGTCTTTTACCTGACTGCCGCGCAAACGCCGCAGGGCGTAGTCAACGGAGGGCACACCTGGTTTCAGCCTTCATGGATCGTGCGTACTCACGGTCCCATCAGCGGCCTTACTGAATCGATGCAGCGCGCGCTGGCCGCTGTTGATCCCGACCTGCCTTTCTCCGGTTTTTATTCCATGCGGCAGATTCTGGATGAAGAACTCCAGATGCAGCGCATTCAGGTGCTGCTGCTCAGCGTTCTCGGCGGGCTGGCGCTTGTGCTTTCCGCCATCGGCATCTACTCGCTGGTCTCGAATCTGGTGGTGCAGCGCACACGCGAAATCGGCATTCGCATCGCTCTGGGTTCAACGATTCGGGAGGCGATGATCCATGTCGGTTCTTCCGGTTTGTTCGCTGCAGGCATAGGGCTCATCGCAGGCATTGCGCTTTCGTTTGCGGCTATGCGGGCCTTGTCGAGCCAGATTTATGGGGTGCAGACTTATGACCCCATTACCTTTGGCGCGGTGCTGCTGATCCTTGCGCTGATAGCGCTGGCGGCGAGCTTTCTGCCTACGCTGCGTATCAGCAGGATTCAGCCTGCGGATACATTGAGGGCGGAGTGACATTCCCGGTTGTCATCCCGACCGGGTCTGAGTGGAAAGACCCGCAGCTTTCTTTCAGCATAGACGCAAAA
>Ga0209581_1002337_pt1 | contig 18438 bp, 14 predicted proteins | sample Coa_R2_FD_187160 | JGI IMG/M metagenome (GOLD analysis project Ga0209581, IMG submission 187160) | Surface soil microbial communities from Centralia Pennsylvania, which are recovering from an underground coalmine fire - Coalmine... | ecosystem: Environmental > Terrestrial > Soil > Unclassified ...
TCTGCGTCCTTCCCTTTGGAACAACAGTGTTGCTTGAAAAGATGTAGGAAAATTTTACACCAACCTGAACCCTCTCGCTCACAGTTTCTATAAGGTCAAGCGGGACTTGAGCCATTATTTCCCGGATGTACTTTTCTGACCCAGCGTACAGAGTCTTCCAACGCTGCAATATCGCCATCACTCCATGTACCACTTCAGACCTCTGGAGTGAGCCAATTCTCTGGATAAATTTTAGCGGCAGGTCGCCTACGCCATGTTCGGAAAAATACTCCCTGTTATCATAGAGAAAGCGGTAGCTTGGCACAAGGGTCATGATCATCCTTCCATATGAAGAAAGGACCAAGTCTCCATCAGCACCTTTGGATATCAACCCGGATTCAAGCAGTCGGGTCATGTTCCTGTGGGCTTCCTGCATCGTAGCATCAAGCTCTGATGCCAGCTGCGACAGTCTGTAATTTTTGTCGGCCAGTTTCATCAACATGGATAGTCGCAGGCCGCCGGCAAGCTCAAAGAACAGGGAACCTACACCTTCATCAGGTTGTTCAGAGAGCACTACATAGCTCAATCCGTGCAAGCTAAATTTAAACCTGACAATGGCTGATTCTCTCCGTTCTTGCTCCTGCTCCTTCTTGTTATGCCCCCATGCGCAGTTTGGGATTAAAGTCAGGTCAGCAAAGGGCGGGCTAACAGGCAGAGGCAGAGGCAGATACCTTGCACCAAGTGACCGGCCATCCGCACCTGCCTTTATTGCTGAATGCAGATAAGAGAAGAGAAGGAAGGATTATAATTTGGATTGTATCAGTGCCCTGTTATGGGCGATAAAAAGTCAGTTTCAGCTCTTGTCAGCGGAGGCGAAGCTAATGCCGGTCCGCCGCTTGGACCTGCGCTTGGACCAATGGGTGTGAACGTGCTGCAAGTTGTGAATATGATCAATGAAAAGACAAAGGACTTTCCTGGAATGAAAGTTCCGGTAAAGGTCGAAGTCGATAGTGAAACCAAGAGGTTTACTGTCGAAGTTGGCATTCCGCCGACAGCTGCGCTGATAGCCAAAGAAGCTGGAATCCCAAAAGGTTCCGGTACGGCGGGCACAAATTATGCTGGTGACCTGACAATAGCAGCGGCAGTCAAGATCGCCAAGATGAAGATTGAAGGCTCATATGCAAAAGACATCAAGGGAGCAACAAAGGAAGTAGTAGGCTCCTGCGTCAGCATGGGTGTCAAGGTTGAAGGCAAACCTGCAAAAGAAGTCTTTCAAGACATATCTGCAGGAAAGTATGACGAGTTGCTAAAGTAACTCGTTATTTTTCACACCATACCATACCGCACTACTTTCTATACTACCACAGGTTTGAAGCTTCTTTCACAGGCCATCCAGCGGATGGCTCGAGCCAAAGCACGGCCCACAGTGGCGAAATCATAATAACCAAGAATATTCTTCTATAGAGTTTATCCTATACATGGTTCGCACTTTTTTTTCTGTTACTCTCATTCTGCTGATCGTAGCTTCAGCCATTGCCCCTGCAAAGTTGCCAGCATGGGCAACAAGTGCGGCTACGTTTAATGAATCAGGCCTGATAAAACCTGACGCAGCCTACGTCGGACCTGCCTATGGTCCTGACACGGTAAGTGTCGACGGGTTCACTGTAGACAGAAATTCAATCAGATCCAATTTTGGCTTTTTGGACTTGGGACATCTGCAATACAATGGCAATCCAGCCAGAACCCTTCTTTACGGTCAGCTGGATCAGGGGCTTGCTGCGCAAGGAGCCCACATTGTAGAGCTTGGCGGCTCTGCAGAAAAGGGCAGTCCGTTTCTCGGTCTGGCCATAAATCCACCGACCTCGTCAGTGCCCACCACGGCAGGTCCGATGCGCATGCCAGATATGCCACTGCATTTTGACTCGTATGTCAGCGATCAGGGCAGGCTTTCTGCCGCATCAATAGTCGGCTCGGATATTGCGTCAAGTTCTTACAATGTTACAGGAAGAGGGGTAAAAATTGCCATAGTCGATACCGGAACAGACTTTTCAAATCCAGACGTCCGCCATTCGGTTGCAAGAGATTCAGCAGGCGTGCCAATAATGCTAGATGCAGATGGTCAGGGCATTGTCCTCACAAAGGCAAAGTTCATAGCCAAAATAGATAACGCAACTGGCAATATTCTGAATTATACAGATGGCGCTACTAGCGACACCAATCTGCCTGCAGGGATTACATCTTATGTATATGTAAACAGCACAGGAGTATACCTCAAGGCAGCGGGTGTCCAGATACCTGTTTACAATACGCTGTACCCGTATTTTGCCACGCCGGTCATAAATGCCACAGTGAATGTCGACTGGAAGATAGGAAATAGCCCGTCTGACTATATCCACTCAAAGAGTGGAATCTACAGGTTCGGTGTAGAGTTTCAGACACAACTATACCTTGGAACCACTACATTTGCTCTGATTCCCTTTCTCGTAGTCGATAGCACGCATGTAGGAGTTTACGATACCATAATACCCGATATGGCAGACGCCTGGAACTCTTTTTCATCTACACAGCTTAGACAGCTGACAAGCACCAACTTCAAGGCAAAGACCTCCTATGACTTTACGCAGGACCACCCCATCAGGCTAGGAGACGGCAAGGAATTCCTTGTATACGATTATGACGGTGATGGATTCCCGGACTTTAGCGCCGGCACAGTAGGAGCAAGGGTGCTTGATATCTGGAATGTAATTGGGAATAGCGCCAAGAAATACGACAACTCTGTCCTTGGGTCTTCAAGCTATGCAGGAGTAGTCAGGGCAAACCTGCTGCAGCCGCTTGACCCAAATGGTGATTATTTTGGCATCATGTATGACTTTGAAGGCCACGGGACAAGCACGGCTGCTACCATAACGTCAAAAGGGATAAACCAGTATTCGATTTACGGCAAGGACTCCCAGTATAGGCTGAATGGAATCGCCCCCGACGCAAAAATAATTCCGGTAAAGGCACTCTGGGCAGGAAATGCACTGTTTGGCTGGCTGTATGCGTCAGGATTTAACCTCGGGTCCGACGGCAAGTGGCACTATGGCTCCGGTGACTACCACAGAGCAGACATCATAAGCAACAGCTGGGGTATTACAAACCTTCCACTCGTTGGGTACGGTCAGGGCTATGACCTTCTCAGCACCTTTGCATCGCTTTTGTCCGTGCCAGGGTTACTTGCAGACAAGTACCCCGGAATTATCATGGTAAACAGTGCAGGAAACAATGGCGTAGGATACGGAACGGTGGGCTCTCCGAATGTGTCTCCTCTTACCATCACCGTCGGCGCCACAACAAACAATGTATTTGTAGGATATGATGGCTTTAGAAATCTGACAAGGTTTGGCAACTCTACGAGCGCCTTTGACGACATTGCTGACTTTTCAAGCAGGGGACCTGGACTGTTTGGAGACCCCAAGCCTGAGCTGATGGCTACCGGAGCCTATGCGTTTACTCCAACAATACCCACCATCAAAGACCTGCATGCAACCGACACTGACAGCAACAAAGACGGGGCCTTTGTCCTTTTTGGCGGCACGAGCATGGCCGCTCCAATTACTGCAGGAGTCGCGGCACTTGTTATAGAGCAGATGCACCACATGTCCCGCACTGTCGATCCTTTTGCAGTCAAGAGTATCCTGATGTCAAGTGCCAAGGACCTCAAGAGCGATCCTTTCGAGCAGGGCTCAGGCAGAGTAGACGCTGCAAGCGCACTGTCACTTCTGTCCGGCAAGCAGGGCAGATTTGTTGCCTATACCAACGATACAGTTCCAAATATCCTGTCCTTGATGTCCCAAACTGTCAATACCTACAACAAGACCCTTGGAATAATTGACTTTGGGACAAGCGCCCAGTCATCGTCATCGACTGCGGCGGCAAACACACCACGCAACCTGGCAGATGCTGCCTTGTGGTACAACAGCAAATACCAATATTCACAGTTCATAGAATCGAGGTGGTTTGGCGGTCAGATAGAGCAGGGCGGGTCAGCCTCGACAGAGATCACAGTCAAGAATCCGTCATCTGACAGCCTAGATGTAACCCTGTCTTCTGTCATTGAAAAGCCGCTGGCAAGCTACCAGATTCACAACCACACAAAGCTATTTGAAACCGATCCGCTGCACGACTCCAAAACCTCCGGCTACATGCCCAATTTCTTTAACCTGACTAAGGAAATCGGAGGAATTCCAAAGGATGCAGACATGATGGTGGTAAAGCTCAACTACCCATTTTCGTCGTTTATGAACTCGTCAGAACTTTATGCCGACGGCCTTCGCATCGCTTCGCTGTACAGCTACGACTGGCAGGATACAAACAAAGACGGAAATGTTTCCTCCGATGAAATCAGCCTTGTAAACAGGGCAGGGGCATGGGGAACAGTGCAGGAAATGACAGTATCAGACCCGGCAAAAAGATTCCAGCATACCCCGCTTGTCGGCGTCTATCCGGTGCCCGGAATATTCTCATTTTGGCGCGGAGACCGAAACATAAACTCTACTTCCATGGACTACACCCTCACAATAGAGTTTTACAAAAGGCAGCCAAACCAGTCAATAATCCTGCAAGACAGATCCTCCCGCGGCTTTTCTCTGTCAGAGCATCTGCCTGCAGGAGGCCAAGCCCAGGTTAATGCATCAATACTCACAACCAACGAAACTCTTCCCGGAATATATTACGGATCCATAGTTATGAGCGAAAAGCAAGGAAGGCAGAGCACAGTCTTTCCAGTAAGTTACATAGTTACAACCAGACCAGTTCCAAAAGATATCCCTGTGGTAGTCGTCCCGCAGGGCAGTGTGCCTGAGGACAAGCTGATCATGAGGCCAAATGGCTATGTCGGTGGCATGTTTGACATGAGTTCAACATACCTTGCAGGTGACTGGCGCTCGTACTATTTTACGGTCGGCGACCACTCGATAAATTCTATGAGCTTGAGCATATCATGGCCCCACAACTCGACAAGCATTAATGCAATGGTATTTGCCCCTGACGGCAGTCTGGTCGCTTCAAGCGTGCCGGCTGGCGTATTTGAAAAGTTCGCAGGATGGGCAAGCAATGACTGGCTTGGCAACACTGTCTTTAGTCAGGGCGGAGGGTTTTTCTTCAGCCAGAATAGCAACGGCAATGCAACCACTCTATATGCTCCCATCAACCAGACAGGAGTATACTCTGTACTGCTTCACAATACGCTTTTTGATGGAGAGAGCCTCTACGAGCCTGTAACTCTGACAGCCAAGTTCTCCACCATAATTCCTGACACTGCCAAGCCTTCAATCGTTGCCGATGTGCCAAAATACATTGCAGGCAAAAAGGTAATTGTGCCTGTAACCATTATGGAAAGCGACCTGCAAGACTATTCGTATACAATAGATGCAAATAATCCAGTCAAGCCTGAGCCCAGCGCATCTCCATTTGAGCCACCGCAAACTTTTGACGTAGCTCTGGATGGGGCGTCACTGTCTGAAGGAATGCACCAGCTGCAGATCGATGCGGTAGATACTGCTGGACAGACCTCCCGTTTTGCAACTACGTTTGAAGTAGACAAGACTCCGCCAAAGATAGACCTGTCGTATGGCTACGGTTCTCAGGCTCAGGTCCCTGCCAACCGCACAGTTGCAGCAGATGCTAACACCATCACTGTCTCAAAAGATGTCTCTGTCATGTGGACAGTCACTGATGCAGATCTGGAACTTCCGGTGACAGTGACAATGCCTGATGGAAAGCAAGAAAGCTTTGACAAGCCAAGTTCCCTAGTTGAGTTCAATTCATCGTCGCTGGCCGATGGTAGATATGATCTGACCATATCGTCAGCCGACCTTGCGGGCAACACCGCATCACGGCATGTCAAGGTAATAGTTGATAATACTCCACCAGTAGTCTCACTTGCTGCGCCTGCCAACACCGACGTAACAGGAGTTATAAGGCTTGCAATTGGCGCAACCGATGCAAACTTGGCCAGAGCGTTACTTGTCGTTGATGGCGGCAAGATGTCGATCGATGTCACTGGCCTCAAGCAGTATGACCTCGACACTTCGAATCTGCCAGATGGCAAGCACGACTTGAAGCTGGTGACCTTTGATACTGCTGGAAACTCAGGCTATGCTAGCGGAACCATATATACAGCTAATGCAAAATCCATAGCGGCGTCAGCGCAACTGACTGGCATTCTAACGGGCCTCGGTGTTGGCCTTGCAATAGCTGCCGTTATAGGAGCCATCCTTGTTTCACGCAGGTCGATGATATACAAAAGATAAGATAGAAAGATAGGTAGATACGAAGCAAGTCGAAAAGAAAAGGTCAGAAAGACGGCAATTGCCAAGAGACGGCTGACCTAAAAAATCTTAAATAGGAAAGAGGTGCTTTTATCTTCGTATGAACGAGGACAGAAAAACGGCATCCAGCATGCATGCCAGCAGCGCCTCTTTGATCGAACTGTCGGAGAAGAACTTTGATGAAATAACAGGCGGAAGCAAGCCTGTGCTGGTGGACTTCTGGGCAACGTGGTGTGGACCATGTCAGTTTATGCTGCCGATATTTGACAAGCTGGCCAAGAAATACGGGGACAAGGTAACCTTTGGCAGGCTCAACGTTGACGACAACTCTAGCGTGGCAATGCGATTCGATGTATATGCCATCCCTACATTTATCATATTCATGAATGGCAAGGCCGTAGACAGGGCCGTGGGTGCAGTCGGGGAAAAGGGCCTGGAAGGTCTGCTGCAAAAATACCAGTAGCCTGAGCAAGAGGCAGAGGCTACAATTACAATTTTTGTCAGCCCTTTTCTTGCTTATTTTATTGCCGCTGGAACGGATGGTCTGACATACAGAGTAGATTGCGCTGGCGACTACTGAGTATTATTTTGTTGTCATGATAACCACTCAATCGGAACTGTCATCGGCTGCAAAGAGGCAATCCAATCTTCAGCTAGCTAGATATATCCAAATGCAGGATCAGCTGATCGTTTCAACGCAAGAATCTTTTCAAAGACTTGCTTCTCTGCATCGTTTAGCCGGTGGTTGAACCTTTCAATAATCTGCTTTGCTTGCTTGCTGTTGAGGTCGGTATAAAAGATATCGCCTTCGTTTATCTGCCTGCCTATCGTGGGTTCTTTGAGCGAGACTGCGATCTGCATCCCGGCTGTAGCTTCGTTTATCGCCTTGCCACTTTCCTGTACCTGATGAACAGTGCCTATTTTTTTGCCTTCTTCATTCATTACCTGCACTTTCTGCCTGAGCTTGCCGACCAGAATTTCTGCACCAAATACAGCAGGGTCGTTCCGCCTAAAGACAAAGCCTTTCATGAACTGAAACTTGCATACAGGAGGAATCTCGTTGAACAGGATGCTCTCTTCATGTTCTCGCTGGTATTGTACCCAGTCGGTGTAGCTGCGAACAAGGTTGTAGATTATGCGCTCGTTGAAAATCTTTACGTTGCGCTCAAGGGATTCCCTCTGCGCGTCTTCAAGCACCTTGACGTTGAACCCAAGCACTACCCCCAGATACCGGTCCTTTTCTGCCACTGCTGACGCTTCAATTACGTCTCTTCTTGTAATCTGTCCAATATCTGCCGTCCTGATTGCGACATTTGCCTTCCTGAGCAGATCAACAATTGCTTCAAGTGAGCCTATGGTGTCACATTTTAGCACAACTCCGTTAGAATCGGTGCTAACTATTGCATTTTTTACTTCAGCCTCCACCATAGCCATAAGGGTTCCGAGATCAGCAGCCTGTACTCTTTCTTCTCCTGCCACCAGACCTTCCTGGCTGTCTGCTTGCGGTGCCGCGTCATCTTTTTTCCTTTCCTTCTCTCTTTCTCTATCTCTATCTTTTTCTTTACTAGCCACATAAAGAGGGCTCCCCGCCAGCACACCATCCAGGTCGGCCGAAGTTATCTTGAGCCCGGCTGCAGCTGTCACTTCGCTTACTGGTTTGAACTTGTCCTTTGGGTCGCGCATTTCATCAAGAGGTTTTGGTAAAAGCAGGGCCTTTATTCTGGTCACAACCGCGCCGCTTCTCTTTGCGAGTACAACATTGTCGCCCTGTTTGAGCGTCCCATCCAAAAGTATGATATTTGCAGTCTGGCCAAGGCCCGGTTCTTCTTTTACTTCAAGGACGATGCCCTTGGCCGCCTCTGCGCCTTCATGGCGCTCAAGCCTCTTTACAAGGTATTGTTGGGTAAGCCCAACCAGTACTGCAAGAAGTTCAGGTATTCCAACACCTGTCTTGGCGCTGACTGGGACGATGCCTACTTCTTTTGTAAAGTCCTTGACGCGCCAAAAGGCCTCAGAATTGTAGCCTATCCTAGAAAGCGAGCCAACCACATTGTAAATCTTTTCGTCAAGCATCGTCTGTACTGCCGGGTCCTGCTTTTTGACCTCCTCTGAGATAAAGCGAGAAGACGAGCGCCAGCCGGAGATCATGTCCACCTTGTTCAGAGCTATGACAAACGGGACCTTTTTCTTTCTCAAAATGTCGATACTTTCAACAGTCTGTGCCTCAAAGCCCTTGTTGACGTCTGCCACCACTATTGCGATATCTGCAGCAGACCCTCCCCTTATTCGCAGGTTGGCAAAAACCTCGTGGCCAGGGGTGTCAATGACCAAAAGACCCGGCACCGTGCTTTCAGACTTGGCAAGCTTTTGATACAGAGGCCCCGTGACTTCTCTGATAGTCTCTATAGGAAAAAAGCTGGCTCCGATATGCTGTGTGATACCTCCGACTTCCCTGGCCTGAACTGCAGTGCCGCGTATCTTGTCCAGTAGGGAGGTCTTGCCAGAATCAACATGGCCGAGAACAACTAGAACAGGTTGACGGATTTGCACAAACCCAACTAGCTAAAAATGACGCGCGACTCTTTTATGAAGCTTTCAGCAGAGTCTGAAGCGTGGATAATATTGTCAGTAAAGCCCAGTCCAAAATCTCCCCTTATTGTTCCCGGGGCCGCTTCATAGGATTTTGTAGCGCCGATCATGAGCCTCACTGTAGCTACTGCATTATTGCCTTCAAGTATGCATGCAACCACAGTGCCAGACGAGATAAATTCGACAAGCTCGCCAAAGAATGGCCTTTCCTTATGAACAGAGTAAAAATCTTGCGCCTTCTCTTTTGTGAAATTGTACGACTTCAGGTTCTTTATCCTAAAGCCCTTTTCTTCAAACCTTGCCAGAATCTTGCCGGTGAGCTGGCGTTTGAATCCATCAGGTTTGATTACAATGAGGGTCTGCTCAGGTGTCGTGGGTGGCAATCTTGTTTGTTCCCTTCTTTTTGCTCTGTCGGTTATCTATTATATTATTGTGTTTGTGTGCTGTGCCTGACAATTTCATTTCTTTACCTTCAGGCCACCCTTGGCGTACTTTGATGTCCATTTCAGTTTTCTTGGGTCGCGCTTTAGGTTCCGCATATTTTTCTTGCACTTGTTTGAGCATGTCCATTGGACCTGCCCGTCATTTTTTACAAGCATGGTTCCGTGTCCTGCGGTTATGTGTTTGCCACAGAAATGGCAATTTCGAAGAGACGTGGCTGCCTTGCTCACTGCCTATTCTCAGCTCCTGATCGAAATTGCACGCTTTTGCTGTTTCTTTTCATATTAATCATGATAAACATTTGCACCTTGGATTGTTTGCCAGCCTACCTTCTTCCTACCTTATCTTGCGGGCCTCTCTTTCTGTTTCCCTCAACATAAGTATATCGTTCATTCTTATCGAGCCTTTGACATTTCTTGTCAATATCCTGCCCCTGTCTCTGCCTTCAAGGACCTTTACTCTCACCTGGATCACTTCTCCTGCAATACCCGTCCTGCCGACAATCTGTATAACTTCTGCAGGTACAACCTTTTCTTCAGCCGCCTTGCTCATCTAAGCCACCCAATCTGAAAACATTTGCTTTTCTTTCAACCTGCCAGCCCAGTCATTGTCCTACTTTTTTTCCTTCAGCGTAGCAATAGAGCTGACGACCTGATCTACAATGTGCTGTCCTTCGCCAGAATCAATAATTGTAGCTGCTGCCGATCCAACGTCAATTCCAATTGATGCTCCCAGCTGCTGCTTGCTTGGGACAAAGATGTAAGGTACATTTCTCTCTTCGCACAGTATGGGAAGGTGGGCCACAACCTCTGGCGGCTCTACATCCTCTGCAATCACAACCAGCTTGCAAAGACCCCGTTCAATGGCTTTTGTAGTTTCGTTGGTGCCCTTGCGGATCTTGCCGCTCTGCTTTGCTATGCGGACTGCCTCGTAAACAGCATTTGCCAGATCCTTTGAAGCTTCAAATTTTACATAATATGGTTTACTGCTACTCATTGCATTTTATCACCAAGTAGGATCATCTTTTATTCTTCTGTAAGAGAATATCAGGCGTATTAAAAACGTTGTCCATTTCTGGCACGATAATCTACAATCAGGCTGTCACAAGATTTTTCTTGATCAGCCAGAGATCGTTTCCTGTATCAGTCGCTGGTATTCCTGCACTTTTGAATCCAGCAGCTGCCTCTCTGTAGATTCTGCGTACATCCTGACTAAGGGCTCTGTACCGCTTGGCCTCACCATGACCCATGTTTCAGAATCAAGCCAGATCTTGGCGCCATCCATGGTCTCTACCCTTTTGGGGCTGCCATGCTCCATGCACCTGCTTACTACTGTGTTAGCAACCTCCCTTGTGGGGCACTTGAACTTTGCCTTGTACTGGAATGTCTTGGGAAGAGAAGAGAAGAGGTCGGATAATTTCTGCCCTGAAGCCGTCGATGCAAGCATGTCAAGTACAAGTGCAGTGGCCATCGCGCCGTCCCGCACCTCATTGAGCCTGCCGTACATAAAACCACCATTTTCTTCCAGGCCAATTTTGCTCCCTCGCCTGACCATCTCTCTAGAGACTTCGACGCTTCCTACCTTTGTATAAACAAGCTTTGCGCCGGCTCGCTCTGCAACGATTGAAAGCATCATGGAGGTATTGATTGGGCAGACTACCTCCTTGGCCGTGCCTCCACTACTACTACCACCATTGCTATCCATTGTCTTTAGCAGGTGATCGACCAGCAGAGTTCCTGTCTTGTCTCCCCAGTATATCTCTCCTTTTTCATCGCAAAAGATGCTTCTGTCGCCATCTCCGTCGTAGGCCACTCCAAAATCAGCACCTGCCTCTCTGACAGCTGCCGACAAGGCATGCAGGTTGTCAAGCGTAGGCTCTGAGCCTCGTGCTGGAAAGTCGCCATCCACCTGTCCGTTAATGACGATCGCCCTGCACCCCAGCCTTTCAGCAAGCAATGGTGCAAGCACCGCCTGAGCCCCGTTGCCAGCATCCATTACTACTGTCAGTTTGCGGGACCTTATTTTTTCAGCATCAACAAGGGAAATGGCCGCATCAATGTAAGACGGGATAGCGTTATCCTCTGCAAATTGGCTGCCATTGCCGTCAATTCTTGCAAACCTTTTAGAGTAAAAGATATCCTCGACTAGCAGCTCATCTTCTCTTGGTATCTCCACGCCATCATGAGCAATTGGCTTGATTCCATTGTATTCTGGCGGGTTATGTGAAGCGGTAACCATTACTCCGCCTGCGTAGCCCAGTCGCTTTGCAGCAAACTGAAGGCATGGAGTCGGGACAAGGCCTGCGTCTGCCACATCAAGCCCTGCGGAATTGAATGCCGATCTTACAAGTCTGGAAATTACAGGGCTTGACTTTCTGCCATCATAGCCTACAACTATCCGGCCTTTGCCAAAATAGGTCGCAAGAGAATATGACAGGTCGATTACAAGCTCCGGCGTCAGCTCCTTTCCAAATATTCCACGAACGCCGTTGGTCCCAAACAATCTGGGCCGTATCTGGGCAGCGCTTCCATCCATACCATTTCCATTCATTAGCATACAGTATAAGAAGTTAAATGTAGCTAGATATTGAACCTGACATCGTGCGGGGGTTGCCAAGCCTGGCCAACGGCGCAGGACTTTATTTTGAGTGCGAGGCTTAGAATGAGCCAGGTTGAGTTGTAGATGCAATGTGGCTCCTACAACCCTGTTCCTTAGGGATTCGTGGGTTCAAATCCCACCCCCCGCACCTTTTTACTTAGATTCAGTCTAATTCTAATGAGTTGCAAGTTTTTGTAGGTAAATTGAGCCGCCGTCTCCCTCCCAAACCATAAACAGTGATGGTTCAAGGCTGCCTTGTGCATAAGATACCGCTGCAGTCACTAGGTGCGAATTTAGCGGTTGCACTATCGAAGTTGGTCCATTGAATGTGTGCCCTCCGTCAGTACTTGACCAAACAAGGGTTTTTGGTTCAGGAGTGGCAAAGCCGGATCCATTGCTAGAGTTATAGTCCAAGGTCTCTTTTACTACAAAGAGACCTTGGTTACCAGAATGAAGTAATTGAAATGTACTACCTCCAAAATCAAATGACAATGAGAGTGCAGACCCTTTGCTATCCTTCAATCGAATTTGGTTCTGAACTGATGTGACATTGTTGGTAATGGTACCTACCAGGATAGATCCTGCAGTACTATTGTCATTGCTTGTGGTTCCCCTTGTAAATGGCAATATTAGAGAGAAAGGATAACCTTGCAAACGGGAACTGACATTTCCTGCGTCAATTCTAGCAACATATGCGTGTGAGCCATCAGATGATACATCGATAGCCGGAAATCCCTGAACTATGGTCTCATTTGAAATTTCAATAGGGTTTCCAAAGGTTACACCTCCGTCGGTGCTGTGCATTATTATGTAATGGAACCGCATCTGAGAGTAGATTGCTGGCAGCAAGGGAAAGGTTGGGATGTTATTCGTTGTAGATGCGCCTTTGCTGATATTTTCAGAGATCATTGCAGCAATGTAAAGCGATTTGCTGTCATTACCGCTCGCGCCTGCGGCGGCATAAGGAACAGCCCAGCGTACGGCTTCATTTGTATTATCATAGCCTGGAATGGCTATTTGCGATTTTTCAAATGTTTTTCCAGCATCTTGGCTCTTTGTGAGAATAATCTGAGAGTGATGAATATCATCTCCCCTAGATAGAGTCGAAACGATGTAGACATTGCTTCCAGACGCGGCTAATCTTGGAGGAATCGCCACCTGAGCTGCAGTTCCATTTGAACTTGAAGTCTGGTTGAATATGCTCAGTTTAGTGGAAAATGTCTTGCCTCCATCGTTGCTTGAAACGAAATAAGTCTGGATTGAGGTTTCGTATGATGGAGGAGCATACTGAAGCTGCTGGTTCAGAGAACTTTGTGGTGTTTGTAGAGATCCATTACTTATGATTGTCCCAGAAAAGCTGGGTGGAAAGATCGAGTGATTTGAAGGCAATGCTTTGTTCGAATAAGTAATTTTCGAGGTTTCATCGCTCCACAACAGAAATACACGGTTGCCACTGGATGCGATGATCTGTGGTTCTATTATTCCTGACAGAACTGAAGACCTGTTCCCGGTATGACTGGAAATTGGAAAGTAATCTTTGGTTATCAAGACAGGATGCTCAAAGCTAGAGGCATCAGCCGATGTTCGGGTGAAATACAGCTGATAGTCATTGTCAGTCGTATTAGCAGCCCACGCAGCATATGCATTTGTCCCATTTTCTTCAGATGCCACGGCTGGGCCCGTAACTTCTCCCGCAGAAAAATTTCCAAGTGAAATCGTTTTGCCAAAGGTCTTGCCGTTGTCTCCGCTCATGCGGTAGTAAAGATTGGAGGTATGGTTTACAGCAACAGGACCTTGAACATTTTGATTGCGCGATATTAGTGTTGTTGACTTGATTTCACTCCAGATTACAAATGTATGATTAGTATTGTCCGAAAAGGCTAGCCGAGGATTTGTATAGATACCGACTGATATCGAGGAATTGTTTGACATATTATCCGCTGAAGCAACTATACGAGTTTGACCTGACAGCTGACCAGCTGCCAATGCAACACCAATAATTGAGCTGGCAGCCAACAAAATTGCGAATGTGATGATTGTTGAGATAAGAATGGTCTTTGAATTAAGAAGATTATTGATTTTATCCAACAACTGTCTGCTACCTGCGCTTCCCTATCGCATATAGACATGATCTAAGATTGTTCGGTCAATTCAGCTGGCTTTAGGTCAGCACATACGTCAATGCTCCTGTGCAATAGATTGGCATCTACTGACTCTGCAGGATTTTATTCTGTTCACTAACCGTGATGCTCAGAAAGGTGTGATAGGATTTCCGGGTTGTTCGAATTTGGTTGGTAATTTTACCATTCAGGCGAGCGGCTAGAGATGAAAGAACACATGCCGCTTTTGTCTCTACCAAGCTTCTGTTGTTGCTGTTGAAGCAATACAGGTTGCTGTTCATGAAGCCGTATTGGATGCTGCCAAATGACTAGATGCAGGTTTGATACTTGAATCTTGACAATATGACCAAGTCTTCAAAACTAATTGGGAAAATGGAGTGTTAGCTAACTAGTACCAGTTCTATTATTTTCGACTCGCCTAAATCAATCCATACTGATTTGGTTGAGGGAAAGTTTGCTACAAAATCAGAAGATGGCCAGAATTGGGAATAGCATTTCAAAAAGCACAGCAGAGGCTCATCGAGGCGAGATATTGCCAGAGAAAAACAAAGAACGAAAATGAGCAACATTTTCTTTTGCTCTACTAATGACAAAATAGCATCTTCAATATCGCCATTAAATACTAGGCCGCTCATCCACTTTGGGTGTTATCATTGTTCCCTTCCAACGGTACCAGGTTACAAACCCAGCAACGATGGAGGCAACTATAATAACGACGCCTATGATCCAGTTAAATCCATAAATGAGAAATCCCAATGGCACAAAAATATACAGCAAGCCTGGAACAAGGTTCTGAAGATAGTGGAATGAAAATTTCCTGCCTGCATTGTCATAGTTTCTCAGGATAGATTCTAATTCGCTAGTAGTATACAAAGAATTTCTGTATCGCGATAAGATAGCATGGAATATTTTATCAAATCCAAAAATTCCAATCGACAGGCCAAATACCACCAATATGGAGTAAATGCTCAATTCCAGATTTTGAAGCAAATAGAGGAGTATCATGCTAAAATGAATAAATGGCAAGAAATTTAGGAAAACAATAGATAGCACAAAGCGTCTTAGAGGCTTTGCATTTCCAGTAAAGGCTGATGAGGTATCAAAGGCGCGGATACCTTTCAACGTATGCAACATTACTCCATAGAATATTGAAAAGGTGATAATATAGAGCTCATGAAGCACCGTGAACTGAGTTGTTAACGAGTAAAGCAGTACAACCGCAGTATGCAGAATGGAGGTAATTAAGACTTCTGCTATGCCTCTGTCGGGCAACTGCTATATACAACTCAGGCAGCCATGTTCAGCGACTGACATCAGGCCTACAGCTTACATTCCTTGATTCTCCGGGTAGCCAGCCAGAGCAACGTTTTTCCATATTGTAGATTGTTGAATACTGCCATAGTCTCTATCGGATTGCATTGATAACTCTCTCTTTTCAGGGTTCAAGCTTTCATTTTGATCTTTTATAGCACAGCCCTGGCTGCAATTGGGCGGAGCAGGAATTGAATTTCAGATCTGCTTCACATAGCTCTGCAGACCTGCGATCATTCGCATGGATATCATACAATACTGTGCGCCGTTTTCACATGTCATCTTGACAAAGCATTGTTGCATTCCATTTGTTAAAACCGATAATCTTGGAAAGAGATCATTTTTGTTATATAGCATCAGAGGTCCTCGGACCCTTCTGCCCTGCCCAGCATGACATTCATCAGGTCTGAATAAAAGGTTGCATCGCTGTCAAGAAGTGATATAACTCTTACATATTTTATCGTCTTTTTAACAAATACATGTCGTCAGCAGACAGGAAAGGCAGCAATAGCAGTTCCACCAGAACTTTGAAGGTGGCTGAAGCAAATTCTCGCGACGTTGGGAGAAGAATTGGACGGGTCGACCCAAAAGTGGCCGCCGAGATGGGACTGTCTTCAGGCGACGCAATCGAGATTTTAGCTGGCAAAAGAAAGTCTGGCGTTATTGTCTTGTACTGGCCGTCTTACCAAGAAGACTACGGCAAGGGCCTGATACGCATAGATGGATACACAAGGAACAAGCTAGATGTTGGCATCAACGATACTGTCGACATTCGAACTGTCGAAACAAAGCCAGCCCAAAAGATTACGCTTGCACCGACTGAACCTTTGCGGATATTGGGAGCCGAGGAATATCTTGCTGCCTTTCTGGAAGGACAGCTTGTAACAAAGGGCGATGTAATTCCGCTGAGCATAATGGGCCAGCGAATTGACCTTGTAGTTATCTCTACAGCCCCGGGAGGTCCTGTAATAATTTCTTCAGGAACAGAAGTAACAATCTCTGAAGAGACGGCTGAAGCACTCTCGGCCGCGAAGGAAGGCGGAGTGCCCTCCATAACTTATGAGGACATTGGTGGTCTGCGTGGCGAAGTCACGAAGGTAAGGGAGATGATTGAATTGCCCCTGCGGCACCCCGAGCTTTTCAGAAGGCTTGGAGTAGAAGCTCCAAAAGGCGTCATTCTCCACGGCCCTCCGGGCACAGGCAAGACCCTGCTTGCAAAGGCTGTAGCTAACGAGACAAACGCCAACTTTTACACCATAGGAGGCCCGGAAATCATGAGCAAATACTATGGGGAAAGTGAAGAGAGGCTGAGAAACGTCTTTCAGGAGGCGCAGAAAAATGCTCCCTCAATCATCTTTATCGACGAGCTTGACTCGATAGCCCCAAAGAGAGAGGAGGTCAGCGGAGAGGTAGAGAGGAGAATAGTCGCACAGCTTCTATCTCTTATGGACGGCCTGAAGGCAAGGGGCAAAGTAGTGATCATCGGCGCCACCAACAGGATAAACGCAATCGACCCGGCATTGAGAAGGCCTGGCAGGTTTGACAGGGAGATAGAGATAGGTGTTCCTGACAGGGATGGGAGGCTTGATATCTTGCAGATACATACAAGGGGGATGCCGCTAGATAAGGATGTCAACCTGGAAAAGCTGGCAGATATCACTCATGGCTTTGTCGGAGCCGACCTGCAGGCACTGGCAAAGGAAGCTGGAATCAGGGCGCTGAGGCGTATTCTGCCCCAGATTGACCTTTCTGCGGAAAGCATTCCCGCTGAAGTTCTAAACAAGATAATTGTCAAGATGCAGGACTTTATTGATGTGGTAAACGAAATGGAGCCTTCTGCCATGAGAGAGGTGTTTGTAGAGATACCCGACGTAAAATGGCAAGATATCGGAGGCTTGGAGACAATAAAGCAGGAATTGCGGGAAGCAGTAGAGTGGCCCCTGAAGTACCACGGAGTGTTTGCATATGCTGACGCCACTCCTCCAAAAGGAATTCTCCTTTATGGTCCGCCAGGCACTGGCAAGACGCTGATTGCAAAGGCAGCCGCCAATGAGAGTGAAGCAAATTTCATAAGCATAAAAGGGCCGGAGCTCTTGTCAAAATGGGTAGGTGAATCCGAAAAAGGCATCAGAGAGATATTCAGAAAAGCAAGACAGGCAGCTCCTTGTATAATATTCTTTGACGAAATAGATGCCATAGCCCCTACTAGGGGCGGAGAGTTTGGTGACTCGCATGTTACAGAGCGGGTGATAAGCCAGATGCTGACAGAGCTCGACGGCCTAGAAGTATTGACAAGCGTTGTGGTAATTGCTGCAACCAACCGGCCTGATATCATAGATCCGGCACTGCTTCGGCCCGGCAGGTTTGACAGGCTGCTGTACGTTCCGCCGCCTGACTATGAGTCAAGAAAACAAATAGTCAAGATCCATACAAGGAAAAAGCCGCTGGCTGAGGATGTTAATCTTGATAACCTTGCATCCAAGATGGACGGATACACTGGTGCTGACATTGCTGCAGTGGCATCTGCAGCAGTAATGCTGGCCCTGAGAGAGCACATATCAAAATACAGAGATCCGAAAGAGGCTGAGAAAAAGGTCTCTGAAATGAAGGTGCACATGAGGCACTTTGGAGAGGCAATGGTGAAGATAAGGCCCCTGTCAGCTCAAGAGCTCAACATGTACAAGAAAATAGCAGAGCAATTTGGCAGACCGGTCTTTTCATCGACTCCCGAAGGACCGGCATCGGGCGCAATAGCATGACAGACAGACAGCTGGCCAGAGGACAGGTAAAGGCAGCAAGGAAGAGGATGAGGGGAGGAAAAACATGCTGCCTTTGATTTCATTCCCTAAAGCAAGAGACAAACTCATTGCCCTGCTGGAAAGCTAGTTATGCCAGTGAGCCGACTTTACCAAACTTTTATCATTCTTGATGAGCTGCTTTTTGGTAGCAATGAATACCGGACCAGACGGAAAGCAGGATGATGAAGGCTCGATGTTTAGATGCTTTGACTGTGGAGGGCGAGAATTTGCCAGCCTTGGAGAATTTGAGCGGCACCAGCTGGAGTTCCATGTAAAAGATGACAGGAGTAC
>Ga0209581_1002338_pt1 | contig 18438 bp, 20 predicted proteins | sample Coa_R2_FD_187160 | JGI IMG/M metagenome (GOLD analysis project Ga0209581, IMG submission 187160) | Surface soil microbial communities from Centralia Pennsylvania, which are recovering from an underground coalmine fire - Coalmine... | ecosystem: Environmental > Terrestrial > Soil > Unclassified ...
TCGGAAGGGATGCTCGGCATCATCACCGAGGCGACGCTGAAACTTTTGCCGCTCCCCGAAGCGACGCGCACCGTGCGCGCGACCTTCAAGACGATGACCGCGGCCTGCGCCTGCCCGCCCGCGTTCACGCGCGCGCGCGTCACGCCCGTCGCCATCGAAGTTTTAGATCGGAACTCCATCCGCGCGGTCGAGTCGGAGTTCGCCTTCGGCATTGACCCGGAAGCGGGCGCGCTCCTGCTCGTCTCGGTTGACGGCTCGCGCGAAGAGGTCGAGCGCACGGCGCGCGTCGTCGAAGATGTGGTGAGAGAGTTGGGCGGCTACGACGTGCTACGCTCGGAGACGCGCGAGGAAGAGGACAAGCTTTGGGACGTGCGGCGCGCGCTCTCGCCCGCGATCAAGAAGTTCGGGACTTTGAAGTTCAACGAGGACGTGGTCGTGCCGCGCTCGCGCGTGCCCGAACTCATCGAGCGTGTCGTCGAGATCGGGCGCAGGCACGAGACATTCGTCGTAAATTTCGGACACCTCGGCGACGGCAACATCCACGTCAACTTCATGTGTGAGCGCACGGACGCCGAGGCCGTCCGCCGCGCGCGCGAGGCCGTCGGCGAGACCTTCGCGGCGGCGGTCGAACTCGGAGGCACGATCAGCGGCGAGCACGGCATCGGTTACGTCAAGGCCCCCTACCTCGACATGGCCCTCGGCGGCGCGACCATCGAGGCCATGCGCCGCATCAAACGCGCGCTCGACCCCGACGGCATTCTTAATCCGGGCAAGATGTTTTCAACAGCAGTGACGGGTGACAAGTGACGAGTGACAAGCTAAATCTTGTCTGCCGCTCGTCACTTGTCACCCGTCAGTTGTCACTGCTTTTATGTTGAGCGTTCTTCTCGAACTCCAGCGACTGAAGCGGCTCGACCGGACGGGCTGGGTTCTGCGCGGACTGCCGGCGGGGGCGGAGTCGGTGGCGGCGCACAGCTACGGCGTGGCGCTTGCAGCGATGCTGCTGGCGGACGAGTGCATGGCGCGCGGCGTGCGCGTGAACGTCGAGCGTGTGCTGCGGCTCGCGCTGCTGCACGACTTGCAGGAGTCGCGCACGGGCGACCTGCCGCGCACGGTCGCCGGCTACTACGGCAAGGAGACGCGCAGGCGTGCCGAGCGCGCGGCCTTCGACGACATCGTGCGCGGCTCGCGGCGGGCCGAAAGTTACTCGGCGCTGCACGAGGACTACGAGGATCGCGCGAGCCTCGAAGCGCGGCTGGTGAAGGCGGCGGACATCGTTGACCTGCTCGCGCAGGCGCTCTCGTTCGAGCGCGCGGGCGCGCGCGGGCTGGACGAGTTCTGGGAGGGCGCGGAGTCGAGAGAGTTCGGACTCGAAGGCGCGAGCCGCGAGGTCGTGCGCGAGGCGATTGCGTCGCTCGTCGGCGCACGCTCCGAGTTGAAGTGAAGAATAGTTTTTCAGTTTCGGTTTTCAGCTTCGGCGGCGATGCGGCTCAAAGGGTTCGTGAAAGCCGCGGTCGCGCGGGTGGAGAACTGAAAACCGAAAACTGAAAACTGAAAACTGTTTCTATGCTTGACTGGCTGACGCGGACGATCAACGGGTGGGGGCTGACGTGGTGGGAGGTTCTGTTCGCCACCGCCTTCTCGGTCGTGACCTTCGTCGTCGGCAGCGCCTTCGTGACGTTCGTGCTGGTCAGGCTGCCGGCAAACTACTTCCACTCTTCGCACCCGCGGATATTCTTAGCCGAGCGTCACCCCGTCCTGCGCACGGTCGGAGTTTTCGCGAAGAACCTGCTCGGCATCATCTTCGTCATCCTCGGCATCATCATGGCCGTGCCGGGCGTGCCGGGGCCGGGCGTGCTGACCGTCCTGCTCGGCGTGATGATGTTGGATTTCCCCGGCAAGCGCGACCTCGAAGCGCGCTTCGTCGGCCAGCCGCGAGTTTATAGCGCCGTCAACGCCCTGCGCGCCAAGTTCGGCAAGCCGCCGCTGATGCTGGACAGGGTGGAGTGAGCAGTGGGCAGTGAGCGGTAGGCAGTGAGCGGACGCCGTGTGCAGACGATACTGCTTACTGCTTACCGCTCACCGTCTTCGTTGACAAGGCCGAAGGGCGTTTGTTAGCTTGCCTTAACTGTTCTGAAGAATCTTTCAGACGTGTGCGGGCCGCGGCGCGGTAAACTTTTCCCGATGCAGGCGACGATAATCTCGGAGTGGTGTGTTTCGCGCTCGCGCTTGGCGCTGGCGCTGGCGGCGGCGCTGGTGCTTTCGGGCTGCGGCCTGTTCAAGCCGAGCCGGAGGATCAGCGTCCCGCAGCCGCTCTCGCCGCTCGTCAGCGCCGACATGGCGAAGATGTTCGACGAGATCAACCGCCTCGCCGCGGTGCGCTCTTTGAACGGCAAGGTTGACGTGCAGTTCCTCGACACGAGCTACGCCGAGTGCGGCATCGCGGAGAAGTACCGCACCGCCGACGGTCGCCTCATCCTGCAACGCCCCGGCGAGGTCTATCTGCTGATTCAAATCCCCGTGGTCGGGACGAAGGTCGCGGAGATGAGTTCCGACGGAGAGAAGTTCTGGGCCGCCGTCTATCTGGGGAGCGAGAAGTACAAGCGCTTCGTCACGGGCACGAACAGCGCGCACTACGAGAAGCTCGACGGGAGCGCCGAGGGCATCTCGCCCGACTGCAAGGCCGGGGGCAAGCGGAAGGAGGAGGCGATGCAGCGCGCGACCGTCAACGCGCTGTCTTCGCTGCGCCCGCAGCACCTGACCGACGCCCTGCTCGTCCCGCCCGTCTCGTTCGACGACGCGAAGCACATCTACGCCGAGGCCGAGACGTTCGAGGAGGAGGCCGACCCGCGCCCCGAAGCCAGGCCCGGCGCGAGGGTCGTCCGCGGCTACTACATCCTGACGGAACTCGAATTGCAGCAGCAGAACCGCGCGCGCGTCACGCGCCGCTTCTGGCTCGACCGCGTCGGCACGCTGCGGCTCGCGCGCGTGCAGACCTACGGGGAGCGCGGCGAGCTTCTGACCGACGTTGTTTACAGCAACGCGCAGAGCTTCGGCGCTGACGCGCAGCGCCGTCTGCCCGCGCAGATCGAGTTGACGCGCCCGCAGGAGCACTACTCGATCCGCGTCTCGTTCCAAGACCCGTCGGCGGTCAAGGTGGATCAGCAGTACGAGCACGACATTTTCGTGCTGAAGAACGCTTCGAGCCTGCCGGAGGTCAACCTGGACGCGCCGAAGAAATAGAGGCCGGAGGTCAGAGGTCAGTAGTCGTGCTGACCGTGCAGCTTGTTTGATTCGCGGTCGCGTGCCGGCGAATATTTTTCTGACCTCTGACCTCCGACCTCTGAAGCTTATGGAGAGTCTGGTCACAGCGAACGTCAGGCAGCGGCCCGTGCGCGCGTTTGTGAGCGCGGCGGGCGTGGCGCTGGGCGTCTGCCTCGTGATGCTGTTCACGGGGCTGACGCGCGGGATGTCGAGCGACTTGCAGCGCCGCTCGCAGAGCCTGAAGGCCGAGATCATCTTCACGCGCCCGAACGGCGACAACCCTCTGGCGACGAGCGCGAGCCTGCCCGTCAAGTACGTTGACCTGCTCACGCAGGTTGACGGCGTGGCGATGGCGCTGCCCGACGTGCGCTACGTCTCGCAGGGCGGCAACGGCTTCGGTTTCGAGCAGGTCGAGGGCGTGGACTGGGCGCAGTTCGCCGCGATGAACGACATGACGCTCGTCGCGGGGCGCGCGCCGCGCGCGGCGGACGAGTCGGGCAAGCCCGTCCTCGACGAGGTGATCGTTGACGAGACGAAGGCGAAGAACAGCCACCTCTCGCCCGGAAGCACGCTCATGCTCTTCGGCAACAAGCCCTACAAGGTCGTCGGCATCTACTCGCCGGAGGCCGGGCCGCGCGTCAAGATGTCGCTCGCGGCGATGCAGGACGCCATCGAGGCCCCGAACAAGTGCACGCTGATCTACGTCAAGGTCAAAGACCCTTCGCGCGCCGTCGAGGTCGCGCAGCGGATCAGGGAGGCGCTGCCGGGCAACAACCTTCAGATGACGCGCGACATCGTGACGAACTTCGAGAAGAGCATCCCGTTCCTCGGCGTCTTCCTCCGCACGCTCGTCGGGCTGTCGGCCATCGTCAGCATGCTCGTCGTGATGCTCGCGATGTACACGACGATCACGGAGCGGACGCGCGAGATCGGCATCCTGAAGGCGCTCGGCGCGTCGCGCGGCTTCATCGTCGCCGAGATCGAGAAGGAGGCCGTGCTGATCAGCGCCATCGGACTCGCGGCGGGCTTCCTGGTCTCCTTCGCCGCGGGCTACCTGATCCAGCGCAACTCCGGCCTGCTGTTCGAGTACAGTTGGACGTGGGCGCTGACCGCCGTGTTCATCGGACTCGCGGGCGGCGCGCTGGGCGCACTCTACCCGGCGGTGCGCGCCGCGAACCTCGACGCCGTCAGCGCGCTGGCTTACGAATGAGGTGATGGGAAGAAGTGATGAGTGACGAGTGATGAGTGATGAGTTAAGACCGCTTGTCTTTTACTCATCACTCATCACTCGTCACTCATCACTCATCAGAACATGAGAACAATTCTTAAAGCGGAGAACTTGTCGAAGGTCTATCGGGTCGGGAGCGTTGACGTGCCGGCGCTGCGCGGCGTCTCCCTCGACGTTGAGGAGGGCGAGTTCGTCGCCATCATGGGGCCTTCGGGGTGCGGCAAGTCAACGATGCTGCACCTCTTGGGCGGCCTCCTGACGCCGACTTCGGGGCGCATCGTCATTGACGACGAAGACCTGACCGCCTCCTCCGACGCCAGGCGCACGGACATCCGCCGACGCAAGATCGGCTTCGTCTTCCAGCGCTTCAACCTCTTCCCGACGCTCACCGCCGAGGGGAACCTCAAACTCGCTGAGAGCATTCACGGCGGCAACAGCAAAGGCGACCCCGAACGGCGGCGCGAAATCCTGCGCCTGCTCCAGCTCGAAGACAAGATGCACCACAAGCCGCTCGAACTCTCCGGCGGCGAGCAGCAGCGCGTGGCGCTCGCCCGCGCCGTCGTCACGCAGCCGGCCCTCATCCTCGCCGACGAGCCGACCGGCAACCTCGACACCGAGAACTCGGCCATCGTCCTGAACATGTTTCAGGAGATGAACTTCCGCTTCAACCAGACCATCATCATGATCACGCACAACCCGGAGGCCGCGGCCATGTGCCGCCGCATCATCCAGATGCGCGACGGCCAGATCGTTGCCCCCGCGCCGAGCGTGCAGATATAATCGGGGAGTGATTAGTGATGAGTGACAAGTGATAAGAAGGAATCGGGCTGCCGGATTTTCTCATCACTTATCACTCATCACTTATCACTTGTCGGATTTTTATGCTCCTGCGCGTACTCAAAAGGGTCGTCTTCTGGTCGTACGGTCGCACGTCTTGGCAGTGGGACGTTCTGTGTGTGTTGATACTCGCCTTCATCTTCCTCACGCCTAAAAGCTGGTTCGAGTGGGGTAAACTCGCCTGCTCGCCCGCGCATCAAAACGGGCTTGAAGCGGCACAGAAGCTGCTAATCAGGACTGCCGGGGCGAACTCTGGGCAGCCGGACGCGCAGGACATCGAGCGCTGCGCGCGCAAAATCACGGAACAGCCCGGTTTGCGCGTGAAAAGCTGGCGCGAGCTGAAGAGCACGGACGGTCGCACGGTCGCCTACGAGGTTGACATAGAGCCTTAAACCCCTATACTAATCCGGTCTTTTTGCGACCGGGCAGGTTGTCTCCCAACTGTAAGGAGTTAGTGATGAAGAAGTATTTTTCGTTCGCCCTCGTCGCCATGCTCTTGGCCTCGACGGCATTCGTCTCCCGACCGGCGCAGGCGCAAGGCCCCGGCCTTGTCAGCTCCATCCTCAACAAGATGGAGCGCAACCGCCGCGAGCTGCACAGCCTCCGCGCCGAGATGACCATGCAGAAGTGGAACGCGCAGATTCACGAAGAGGAGATGTCATACGGGCAGGTGCAGTACGTCGCCGGCAAGGGCCGGGACGCGAACGTCCGCGTTGACTGGACGCGTCCCGCGCGCGAACTCCTCGCCGTCTCGAACGGCAAGTACACGCTCTACCGCCCGCGCCTGAACCAGGCGATAGTCGGCACGACGGCCAACGCGAGGGGCAACGCGAAGGTGAACGGCGTCCTCGGCTTCGGCCTGAACGCCTCCGGCGCGCAGTTGAAGAGTCAGTACAACATCGAACTCGCTGGCGAGGGCACGCTCTACGACGGCGGCCCGCACGTGGTGTATCTGAAGCTCACGCCGAAGACCGCGAGCGGCAAGTTCACCGAGGTCTGGGTTGACGATTCGGGGATGCCCGTGCAGACGCGCGTCACCGAGTCGAACGGCGACACGACCCTCGTCCGCCTGACGAACATCGAGCGCAACGCCAGCATCCCGTCGGACGCCTTCGACCCGAAGCTTCCGTCCGGCGTGAAGATCGTCAAGAGCTAGGTCGTTCGGATTTTTGAAGCAAGCGTGAAGGGTTCTGCCCGCCGGAGTGGTCAGAACCCTTCGCCGTCTCTGCCAGACGCGGGCGCGCGCCGCTTGCTTCCGCCGACGCGTTTCACGTATTGTCTATCGGACTTCTCGAAGGGACGCCCGCGCCGCGGCAGCCGAACACTCCAGCGCGGGCCTGTCAAAGAAAACAGCCTTGATGAAGCGAAGCACGTTTCTGAAGCTGAAACTGCGCGAGGCGCGGTTCATCACCCGCGCCCTGATGTCAACGAGCCACCCGGTTCTCGCGCACGTCATCCCGATGCGGCGCTGCAACCTCGCCTGTACCTACTGCAACGAGTTCGACAAGACTTCAGACCCCGTGCCCCTCGACGTGATGAAGCGGAGGCTGGACGCGCTCGCGCGCCTCGGCACTTCGGTCATCACGATTTCGGGCGGCGAGCCTCTGATGCACCCCGAACTCGACGAGGTCATCCGCCACATCCGCCGCCGCGGGATGATCGCCGGACTCATCACCAACGGCTACTACATCACGCCCGAACGCATCCGCCGCCTGAACGACGCGGGACTCGAATACCTCCAGATTTCCATTGACAACATCAACCCGGACGAGGTCTCCAAAAAGAGCCTCAAGAACCTCGACCGTAAACTCGTCCACATCGCCGAACACTCCGACTTCCACGTCAACATCAACTCGGTCATCGGCGGCGGCATCAAGAACCCCGAAGACGCACTCGTCATCGCGCGCCGCGCCATCGAACTCGGCTTCTCGACGACCGTCGGCGTCATCCACGACGGCCACGGAATCCTCAAGCCTCTGGCCGAGCGCGAGCGAAAGGTCTATGACGAGTTGAAGCGGCTGAGCAAGTCGGAGTACGCGCGCCTCGGCTGGTTCCAGGACAACCTCGCCGCGGGCAAGTCGAACAACTGGCGCTGCCGCTCCGGCGCGCGCTACCTCTACGTCTGCGAGGACGGATTAGTCCACTACTGCTCGCAGCAGCGCGGCACGCCCGGCGTCCCCGTCGAGCAGTACACGAAGGCCGACATCGAGCGCGAGTACAACACCGAGAAGTGGTGCGCGCCGATGTGCACGGTCGCCTGCGCGCACAAGGTCGCCATCCTCGACAACTGGCGCAACCCGCAACGCGGCGAAGGCCAGGCGGAAGTCGCGCCCCAGCGCCTGCGCGACGCGATCATGCGCACGCTCCGCGCCGGCTGATTCGACCGAACACGCCGCAGAAACTATAAGCGGTCGCCCGCGGAACAACTCGCGGGCGACCGCCTATAGTTTCTTGCGATTGTGCATTCCTTTGCGAGTCCTTGCGCGATTCAGCCTCACAGGCGCGCGCGGCTCATCCTTCCGCGACCGCCGCGACTTCCGTGTTCTTTCCGACCCGGCGGTTTCGTCTCAGGACGACGAGGCCGATGCCCGACATGATGAGCGCGCCGCCCGCGAGCGTGCGCCACGAGAGGCGCTCGCCGAGCGCGGCCATGCCGAGCAGGACTGCCGCGAGCGGCGTGACGAGCGCGATGAGCATCGTCTTCGTCACGTCCATGTGCCTCACGAGCCAGTAGTAGAGCATGAAGGCCGCGACCGAGCCGACGAGCGTCAGGTACAGGAGCGAGACGGCGGCCAGCGCCGTCCAGTGAAACTTGAGAGGGTTCCCCTCGGACACGAGTCCGAAGCAGAGCAGCGGCACGAGTCCGCAGGCCATCTGCCCGGCGGCGAGCATCGGCGGATCAATCTTCGCCGCGCGCGCCTTGATGAGCACGTTCGAGTACGCCATGCAGACCGCGCCCGCGACGACCGCGACGCTGCCCCACGCGGCCAGACTCCCTTCCGCGCTCATCTGGTTCGAGAAGATGACGCCGACCCCGCCGACGCCCAGCAGCACGCCCGCCATCTTCCGCGCCGACAGACGCTCGCCCGGCAGGTGCGCGTGCGCGAACAGCATCCCGAAGACTGGAATCGTCGCCTGAAGCAGCGCGGTCAGCCCCGAAGAGATGTGCTGCTCGCCCCAGAACACCAGCCCGTAGTTGAGCGTGAAAGTGAGCACGCCCGTCGCGGCGATGAGCGTCCACTCGCGCGCGGTGCGCGGCACGCGCGAGCGGCGGGCGGCGACGATGGCGAAGAGGATCGCGGAGGCGAGGACGAAGCGGACTGCGGCGAAGCCGACGGGCGGCAAATCTCTCAAGCCCAGCTTGATGAAGAGCCACGTCGAACCCCAGATGCAGCAGAGAAGGAGAAAGACCGCGCGCGCTTTCATTCACTCTCTATACGACAGGCGGTATGAAAAGGCAAAAGTAAAAGGGCAAAAGGCAAAAGGGAAGGCAAAAGAAGTGCGCGACTCTCACCGTTGCCGTCGAGAGTCGCGCACTTCTTTTGCCTTTTACCTTTTTACTTTTGCCTTCAGGCCGGGCGGAGGTCAACGACGTTCGTGGGGAGCGAGTGCGCGAGTATGCCGTAGCGCTTGATCTTCGCGTTGAGCGTCGTCACCTTCATGTTGAGGAGGCGCGCGGCGCGGCGCTGGTGGCCGCCCGTGTGCATCAAGGCCCAGCGGATCAGGTCGGTCTCGAAGCGGCGCACCTCGTCGGAGAAGTTGACGCCCGTGCGGGCCTCGAACCCTTCGCCGCCTTTCAGCGACTCGACCTCCTGAAGCAGCGCGAGCGCAAGCTCCCGGAGGGCCTTTATCTTGACGGACGACGCTTGCAGGCGCGCGCTTTCGTCCGCGCGCAACGCCGGCTGTTCGCTCGCCTCGAACGAGTAATGCTTCTGTTCCAGCATGATTTTCACAACTCCCTTCGTGCTCGGCGTCGGCGCGTCCGGCCTCGCCTCTTCCCTCACTCGTTTTGACTCTGCGCGCCCTTCTCGGTGGGCTGCCGACCGGTGCGCGCGTGCGGTCACGCGAATTTTATTAAGTGTCCGGCGGCGCTCGGAAGGCTTTTGTGACGGGACGGACGCCAGCCGTGATGAAGTGGCGCGCGCGCACCGGCGTGCGTGCCGCCGATTTACGAGTCGTTTACAAGCTGTTGCCGAGCGCGGCCTGTAACTTCTCGCGGTAGCTGCGCGAGAGCGTGAGCCGCGTGCCGTCTTCGAGGATGACGTGGTACTCGCCGTGCGACCACGGCTGAAGCTCCTTGACGCGGTCGAGGCGGACAATCGAAGAGCGGTGGATGCGGACGAACTCTCTGGGGTCGAGCTGCGTCTCGAAGTTGCTGATCGTCTCGCGCAGCAGATACGCCTTCTTGCCCGTGTGAATCGAGACGTAGTTGCCCTCGGCCTCGACCCAGTCAATCTCGTCGGTGTTGAGGAAGAAGACGCGCCCGCCCGACTTGACGACGATCCGCTCGCTGTAACGCTGCTGCCCGTGCATCTGTTCGAGCAGCGCGAGGATGCGCGCGTCAATGCCGTTGCCGTTCCCGCCTTCGCGCCTGATCTGCCGCTTGGCGCGCTCGATTGCCGACTGAAACCGCTCGCGGTCGAACGGCTTGAGCAGGTAGTCGAGCGCGTGGTACTCGAAGGCGCGCACGGCGTAGTGGTCGTAGGCGGTGATGAAGATGACCGGCGGGAGCCCCTCGCCCTTGAGCGCTTCGAGCACGTCGAAGCCGCCGACCTCCGGCATCTGCACGTCGAGCAGGATCAGGTCGGGGCGCAGCGTCTGCACGGCCTCGACGGCCTCCGCGCCGTTCGAGCACTCGGCGACGACGCGGACATCGGGGTCGCCCGCGACCATCCCGCGAATCTTCTCGCGCGCGAGCGGCTCGTCGTCAACGACGAGCACGCGTATGGGCGCTTGGGCGGCGGCGTCCGTCATGAAGTCTGTGCTTTGCGTTGTCGCAGTTCGCAAGCGGCGGCCCGCTTCCGTCCGGCTCCGGCCCGAATCGTCAGACGCGCGGCCCGGCTGTTTACGACTCGCGCTCGCGATCTACTAAAATGAAAACACCGCGTCGAAAGAGTTTGTGACAAAAACCGACCGCGGGTTTCAACTTTTTATTGGCGCTGTGATGGCCGTCCGGGGCCGCGCCGTTGTCTCCGGTCTTCGTACTAAATACGCGCCGAGGGCGCGCCGCGTTCCGAAATCTCGTCCGGCGATACGCCGCGCGGGACGACGCGGGGTCTGAAGTTTTCCGTAACGCGGGGGAATCGTTTATGAGAAGCGGGGGGAAGTTTGTCGTTCAGGAGCACCACGCGAGCCGCCTGCACTGGGACTTTCGGCTGGAGATCGCGGGCGTGCTGAAGAGTTGGGCCGTGCCGAAGGGGCCTTCGCTCGACGCGGGCGTGAAGCGCCTGGCCGTCGAGGTGCCCGACCACGCGCTCTCGTATCTGACCTTCGAGGGCGTTCTGCCCGAAGGCACATACGGCGCGGGCGAAGTTTATCGCTGGGACATCGGCACATTCGAGACGGACGAAGACGCGGCCTCGGCTTGGCGCAAAGGTGCGTTGCGCTTCCGCCTCGAAGGCGAGCGACTGCGCGGCGCGTGGCGGCTCTTCAAGATGAAGGGGCGCGAGCAACAGGGGCGACCGCTCTGGCTCCTGCAAAAAGTCGAAGACGAGTTCGCCGTCGCCGGGCACGAGGCCGAAGTCACCGGCGAGGACGGTAGGCCGAGAGCTTCTTCCAAAAAATCGAAGACATCTTCAAAAAAGCGCAAGGCCCCGTCAAAGAAGACAACGAAGGCCGCGACGAAGAAACGCGCGGGCAAAAGCCGCGCGCCGAAGGCAGGCTAGAGCGAGTCGCAACGACGGCTCTAGTTCTCTTCGACGGGCAGCATCTCGACGCCGAGCTTCTTTGAAAGATCTTCCGCGCCCCAGCCCATCACCACGTCGTGATTCCACTTGAACACGGGCCGCGCGACGGGCGCGAGCAGGTTCATCCAGGGCTTCGTCGTCGCGACATTCCAGTCATAGCGGACGTTCGTGAACTCGCCCTCCTGCACGAGACGCCAGCGACCGCTGCCGGTCAACTCGCCGATGGCCTCGCCCTCGATGAACGACATCGGCTCGACGCGCGTGAGCCTCATGTCGAAGGCGAGCCGGTAGGGGAGCTTGCTCTTCCAAGTGTAGCGGTGGACGCTCCCGATGCCTTCCGCGTCGCCCGCCTCGATCTTCTCGACGCGCTCGACGCCGCGCCACCACTCGGGCCAGCGCTCCGAGTTGTAGATCAAATCCCACACGGGTGCGAGCGGCGAGCGGAACCGCCAGCGCGTGACGAAGCTGTAATCTGCCATTGTAGTTTCACCGATTCAGAGTAGTCTGTGAACGACGGCCCGCCGAGCGAGTTGACCGCGGCGTCGGATTGTACATCTCCTTTACGTCGTCGGGAACGGCGGCGGATTCGCGGCGCTCGGCAGCTCCTGTAGGGGCAGGGCTTGTCCCTGCCCGCAACGATGTGTTTACTCAAGGCGCGCGTCCGAAGCACGAGGGGCAGGGGCAAGCCCTGCCCCTACAGCTTTAGACAACGGAGGTTGCTTTCAGTTTGAGTCCAGACAGGCGGCGGCACAGGGGCGCGCACCCGGAGGATGCGCGACTGTTCGCCGACGAACAACTCGCGGCGCTGCGCGTCGCCACGGCTGAGCTGTCATGGCTTCTGAGCCGAGGCTATCAGCCGAAGTCCACGTTGAAGCTCGTGGGCGACAGACACAACTTGCGCGAGCGTCAGCGACTGGCGGTGAGCCGCGCCGCCTGCTCGGACTCAAGCCGCGAGCGCAGGCGGGCGAGTCGCCTGGACGCGCGCGAAATCGAAGGCGCGGAGTTGATCGTTGACGGCTTCAACCTCGTCATCACTCTGGAAGCGGCGCTGTCGGGCGGCGTGTTGATTCTGTGCCGCGACGGGTGCGTGCGCGACCTTTCGAGCGTGCACGGCTCGTACCGCGCGGTCGAGGAGACGGAGCGCGCGCTGCTGCTCGCGGGCGAAGTGCTCGAAGCCTCGCGCCCCGCGTCCGTCCTCTGGCTGCTCGATAAGCCGGTCTCGAACAGTGGTCGTCTCGCCGAGCGCGTCCGCCGAACGGCGCGCGAGCGCGGCTGGCCGTGGACGGTCGAAGTAGAGTTCAACCCCGACCGCAGCATCATCAACTCCGAGCGCGTCGCCGTCACCTCCGACTCGAACGTCCTCGAAGGCGTCGCGCGCTGGCTCAACCTCAGCCGGCTCGTCATCGAACAACTCGTCCCGCGCCCGCGGCTGATGGATTTGGGTTGAAGACTATTTGTGTTTGAAGAACTGCACGGCGCGCTCGTGCTTTTCTGCTTCCTCGCGCGTGTCGAACGTCCCCAAGTTTTTCCGCTTGCCGGTCTTCGGGTCTTTCTTGCGCGAGTAGAGGCGGTACTTGCCCGACTTCAATTTCCTGATCATCTTCACCGCACCCCCGACGGAAAATTTTTATGAATGCATCTGCCTGTAGAGCCGCTTGAGACGTTCGAGCGTGTCGGCCTCGCGCACGCTCTTGTCGTCGCGGACGCGTTTGAAGCGCGGGATGCGAAGGGCGTATCCGGCGCGGTAGCGCGCGGTCTTCTGTATGTCCTGAAAGTCAACCTCGATGACCGTCTCCGGCTCGATCTCCACGTCGCGCCCGCTGGTCGCGATGATGCCGGGTTCGAGCCGCGCGGTCAGTTCGCGCAGCGTCTCCTCCGAGAAGCCCGTGCCGACCTTGCCGACGGTCTTCAGGTCTTCGCCGTCGCGCACGGCGACGATGAGGCTTGAGAGCAGCCCGCGCCTGCGGCCCGAACCCCAGATGCCGCCGGTGATGACCACGTCGAGAGTCTCGAACGCGGGCTTGATCTTCATCCAGTTCTCGGTGCGGCGACCGGGAACGTAAACCGCGTCCGGGTCTTTCGCCATCAGCCCCTCTTGGCCTTCTTCGATTGCGCGGCGGAAGAACTTGGCCTGCTCCTCGATGTCGTCCGTGACGATTGACTCGGTCAGCTTCACGCGGTCGGTCGTGCGGAAGAGTTTGGAGAGCCGCGCGCGTCGCTCTCCTTGCGCGACGTTCATCAGGTCTTCGCCGTCGTGATAGACCAACTCGAAGAGGTGCAGGACGAGCGGAATCTCGCGCGCCTTCTCTTCGACGTTGTGGACGCGGCCAAGTCGCATGAGCACGGCCTGGAACGGCTGCTTCTCTTTAAGCGTCGGGTCGAAGGCGACGGCCTCGCCTTCGAGAATCGCGTCGCCGCCCCGCCACGCTTTCGCGAGCGCGTCGGCGAGGTCGGGCATCGCGGCGGTGTCGTCGTTCAGGCGGCGCGAGTAGAAATGTATCTCCGGCTTGCGCCCGTTCTTCTTCAGATGAATCTGGAGGCGCGCGCCGTCGTACTTCACCTCGAAGATAATCTGCTTGCCCTTCAGTTTCTCGAAAATCTCTCGCGGGTCGTCCATCTTCTGCGCGTTCATGAACTGGTAGGGGCGGAAGAGAGTGAGGCCCGCGCGCGCCAGAGCCTTCGCGCCCTTCTTCGCCTGCGCGGCGGCGAGGCCGATGTCGTTCGTCATCGCGTAGAGGTGCTCGACCGCCGAGGCGTCAACGTCGAACGCCGCGGCGAGCGCGCGCGCGATGGTGCCGAGGCCGGCGTTGATTCGCATCTGGTTGAGAACCATGCGCGTGAAATACTTCGCGCCGACGGCGGTCGTATTCTTGAAGACGTGCTCGACCAGACTCTCGCGGTCTTCCTCGCGCTCGACGGCGCGGTTCACGCGTTGCCAGAGCTTCGCGACTTCGAGCGTGTCCGAGCCGCGGACGTGCGCGGCGACGACCTCGCTCATGTCGCCCGTGCGCTTCACCTCCTCGTCAATGTCCGCCGAGTCCAGCTCAAACATTCGCGCGAGTACCGAGCGGATCGTGCCCGGCCCCGTGCCGAGCTTGTCGGAGAGCTGCGGGTCAACGACCTCGCTCAGCGTGAAGTGCGCCGCGGCTTCGAGCGTCGCGCGGTCGGCCTTGCCGAACAGCGCGGCAAGCAGAGAGACGCGCGCCGGGTCGTTCTTCGCCGCGCCGATGCGTTCGTATGTCTTCGCCAGTTCGGAAAATTTCACGTCTGTACGCCGTCGAACTCAACTGATGAGACCAAGCTTTTAGCACGCAAGTTGCAGGCCGAGTTGGTGAACGCAAGCACGCACGAAGAGAAGGCGATGGCGAAGTCGAAAAAAGCTCGGAGATTGGACGAGCTTGCCGAGCAGATACGAGTCTGCACGCGCTGCCCGCTGCACGAGTCGCGTACACACGCTGTACCGGGCGACGGCAAATACGCGGCGCGCGTGATGATCATCGGCGAGGCTCCGGGCAAAGACGAGGACGAGACGGGCAAGCCCTTCGTCGGCTCCGCCGGGCGGTATCTCGACCACGTGCTCGAAGGCACGGGTCTCGACCGCGGCGACTTCTTCATTACGAACACGGTCAAGTGCAGGCCGCCGAAGAACCGCACGCCGAAGGCCATCGAGACGGGCACGTGCGAGTCGAATTATTTATTCGAGCAGATGGAATTGATTGACCCTGAGCTTGTGATGCTGCTCGGCGGCGTCGCGGCGAAGACCGTGCTGGGAGTGAAGAGCGTGAACGAGGCGCGCGGTCGCGTCGTCGAGCGCGAAGGGCGTCGGTTCATCGTCGGTTATCACCCGGCGGTCAGGTTTTACCGTGAAGACCTCGGCGAGAAGGTCAAGGAAGACTTCGCGCTCCTGAAGCGCGAGTTGAAGAAGCTTTGAAAATCTTTGTGACCTTTGTGAAATCCTCCGTGACCTTTGTGGTTAAGTTCGTCTCCCTTTACCACAGAGGGCACGAAGGATTTCACAAAGGTCACAGAGGGTTGAGCGGGCATGGGGCTTGAGACCTACCAGAAGATGCGCGACTTCCGGCGGACGCCGGAGCCGCGCGGGCGCGTGTCGAAGTCGAACCGGCACCGCTTCGTCGTGCAGGAGCACCACGCGTCGAAGCTGCATTTCGATTTCCGGCTTGAGATGGAGGGCGTGCTGAAGTCCTGGTCTGTGCCGCGCGGGCCTTCGCTCGACCCGACGCAGAGGCGTCTGGCCGTCGAGACCGAAGACCATCCGGTCGAGTACCTGAAGTTCGAGGGGCGCATACCCGAAGGCGAGTACGGCGCGGGCGAGCACATGCGTTGGGACGGCGGCACGTACAGGCTGCTCGGCGACGAGGGCGCGCGCGAACAGTTGGAGCGGGGGAAGCTTGAGTTTGAACTCGAAGGCGAGAAGCTTCGCGGCGCGTTCACGCTCGTGCGGATGAAGGGGCGCGAAGGCGAGTGGCTTCTCATCAAGAAGCGGGACGAGTTCGCTGAGGCCGGTTGGGAGCTTCGCCTGCGGAAGCCCGAAGGCGGCAGAGACACGGTTGAGGGCAAGTCAAAAGTAAAAAGGCAAAAGGCAAAAGAGGAAGGCAGCGGCTCGCATGGCGCTGATGTCGGGCGCGATCCACGAGGCACGGGTGCGAAGGGCGTGAGGAAGTTCGACACGGAGAAGGGGACGAGAGGCGAGAAGGTCTTGCCCGTCGCGCGCGCGATGAAAGCGGCGGAGTTGAAGGGCGACTTGAACGTGCGCGTCGGGCGTGATGTCGTGCCGCTCACGCATCTGGATCGCGTGTACTGGCCGGGCGAGGGAATCACGAAGGGCGACCTCGTTCGGTATTACGACGAAGTCGCGAAATACATCCTGCCCTACCTCGAAGACCGACCGCTGATCATGAAGCGCTACCCGGCGGGGATTCGCGGGCAGTCGTTTCACCAGCACGACGTTGACGAAGCGCCGGAGTTCGTCCGCACGGTCACGCTCGAAGTCGAGGACGGCGGCGGGCACGAGGTCAACTACATCGTCGGGAGCGGCAAGGCGACGCTGCTCTACATGGCGAACCTCGGCGCTATCGAGCGTCACCCGTGGCACTCGCGCGTCGAGAATCTCGATCGCCCCGACTGGTTCGTCTTCGACCTCGACCCCGGCGAGGGCGTCGGGTTCAAAACCATCTGCGACGTGGCCGTCACGACGCGTGACGTGCTTGAACGCATCGGCCTCGAATCCTTCGCGAAGACTTCCGGCTCGCGCGGCATACACGTCTATGTGCCGGTCAAGGCGAGCTACGGCTACGAGCAGATTGCGGAGTTGGCCGAGCAGGTCGCGACCGCGGTCGCGCGCGAGAAGTCGGACGTGGCGACCGTGGAGAGGTCGAAGCGCAAGCGCGGGCGCGGGATGATCTACGTTGACCACATGCAGAACGCGCGCGGCAAGTCTGTGGTCGCGCCGTATTCGGTCAGGCCGAAGCCGGGCGCGACCGTCTCCGCGCCGCTCGAATGGCCGGAGGTCGAGCGCGGGAAGATCGAGATTGCGGATTTCGACATCAGGAATATGTTGAAGCGGATCGAGCACAAGGGCGAGTTGTTCAGGCCGGTGCTCAAGAAGAAGCAGAAGCTCGAACAGGCGTTCGAGCGCGCTCGCTCGCTGCTCGAAGACGCGAAGGCGCGCGGCGCTCGCGCCTGAGTTCTCAGCGCCCGCGTCGGAGGCGATGGCGAGTGGTCGTCGCCGTCGGGCTTGAAAGTTTGAGCGGCTGGTGAGTCGTCGGCTTGAGAGCTGTCGAATGTGAAACTTCATTCGGTTGAACAAGGAGGGGAGCATGGCAGGGAAGAATAAACACGACCGCGAGTTGATTGACACGGGCACGGACAAGCGTTACGTGCGGCGCGACGACAAGGGTCGTTTCGAGGAGAGCGACGACGTTGGCCGCTCGCTCTCGCAGGACGTGAAGAAGCACGCGAAGACGGTCGTCAAGGCCGGTCAGGGAGACCGCGGCGACCAGAAGAGGTAATCAACTAATCAAGGAGGTGCCATCATGGCGAGGGGAGACAAGGACAAATACACGGACAAGGAGAAGCGGCAGGCCGAGCACATCGAGGAGAACTACGAGTCGCGCGGCACGTCGAAGGGTGAGGCCGAGAAGCGCGCGTGGGCGACCGTCAACGCCGTCCACCACGGCGGCGAGAAGCACGGCGGCGGAGGCTACGGCAAGCCGGAGAATCACGAGCCGATGCGCAAGGGCGGCGAGAAGGGCGGGCATCACTGACGCCCGAAACCCGCAACGGGCGCGCACGGCGCGAGTCGTCCGCACGCGCGGAGTTCGACGTTCGACCTGGCCCGGAAGCCGTAAAATGCTTCCGGGCCGAAACACTTGCCGCGAACAGCCGCGCCGCGCGAGTCCGGCGGCGAATAACCTTTAAGCGTTGGAGACGCGACACGGCATTCGCGGCGAAGGTCATTCACGACGCATTCATCAGGAAGCTTCTTCAGGAGCCAGTGCGCCGCGTGCCGACCGAGCTGAAGACTGTTGATTGACACTTCGCTGAAGAGGATTGATTTGGAAGGAGGTCTGTGATGTCAAGACGTTACGACGCGCGCGGGTTCGACCGCTACGACGACGAAGACCGCTACGGCGAGCGCGAGTCCGAGCGCGAAGAGGGGCGCGGCTACGCCGAGCGCGCGCCGCGGTACGCGCGCGAGCGCTACGACGAGACGGGACGCGACACGTCTCGCGATTACGGCTCGGACTACGACCGCGGCTACTCGGCGCGCGGCTACAGGTCGCGCTCAAACGGCCCGCGCTACGGGCGCGAAGATTCTTACGGCGCGCAGGCGGGGCGCGACTACGGTCGCGGCGGGTACGCGCGCGACCGCGAGCGCGATCTCACCAGCGAGTACGTGCGAGCGGCGCGCGAGGAGGAACCCGTGCACAGCTACGAGACCGACTACGGTCGCACGACGAGCCGCTTCTACGGTCGCAGCGGTTACGAGTACGGGCGCGAGGACTACGACGACCGGCGGAACTTCGGCGGCGCGCGGCGCGACTACCGCGGTCGCCACGACGAGCGCGAGAGCGGATTCCGCAACTGGTGGGATCGCGCAGCCGACGAGATTCTCTCCTGGTTCGGCGACCACGGCGCGGAGCGCCGGCACGCACACGACCCGCGCGACGAGCGCGCGCACGG
>Ga0209581_1002340_pt1 | contig 18435 bp, 17 predicted proteins | sample Coa_R2_FD_187160 | JGI IMG/M metagenome (GOLD analysis project Ga0209581, IMG submission 187160) | Surface soil microbial communities from Centralia Pennsylvania, which are recovering from an underground coalmine fire - Coalmine... | ecosystem: Environmental > Terrestrial > Soil > Unclassified ...
CGGCGCTGTGGCAGCAGGAAGCTTCCGCAGCAACAGCGCGGTGAGCGACTCAACGACGTAGGTTGCACCGAAGCGAGAGAGTGGCCGTGTCCCCACGCCATCTGCTACCGCCACCGCCAGCCAGGGACCAATAGAGCGCACGGCAAAAGCATCATCACGAGGTGATCGGTGGGCCAGATGAAGCTTGCCAATCGCACTTGCTCCTACCACCAGATAGGAGCCAACTTCGGCATGGGCCATCATCCAGTGAGGATGCGTGTCCCCCGATGCTCCCAGACCACGATCACCAATGGAAAAACCAGTCCGCATCTCAACACCTCTCACGGAATACGAATCAGATCTGAAGTAGCCTGCATATCGGCAAAGGGATCGTCGGGATTCCCTCCCGGCGCAACCGAACTGACGATACTCTGTGAAAGGTACTGGAACAGCGTGACAAAAGCCGCCGAGTCTGTTCCCATACGGAAGGCCGTTCCTGTGCTGATATTTTTCAGGGTCGTATCATCTACGTTAGGCCCGCAGCCCACAGCAACGATCGTACTTGGCTTGATCTTGCCTTTGGGTCGGTTGATGACCGCGTCACGTTCCGGCATCCACAGGCGATCTGTCACTTCCCCGTTTCCATCCGTCGGCAGTCCGTCCGTCAACACGAAGACCGCCGGCTTCCAGTCCCCCTTCTGGCCGCCTTTTACCGCCTTGACAACATCCGGTTCGCGATCCATCGAACGCAGCAGCACCTGGAATGCTAAATCGAGCCGCGTCACCCCGGAAGCGACCAGATCAGGGGCCTGGAAATCCGCAACAGGAACCAGCGCGTTGTTCAGCAACTGCGCATCACTGGCAAAGGTGATGATTCCTACCTTCACCACATCACGCGCAAAGGGGTCGTTGGAAACTTCTCTTTGAAACAACTCCAGCCCCTGACGCACGGATTCGATGGGCGCCCCCTCCATACTTCCTGACGCATCGAGAAGCAGGTATACTGGCAGGTGGCGTTCCCCACCTGCCGGTTGAACGTCGGCCCATACAGGCACATTACTTTGCATGCTCTTCCCTTTCGTTTCTTTCCTGGAGAGAATCTCCGGGAACTTTCAGCTTTACAGCCCCTGCTCTTGATGTGCCCACTTCCAGAAGGCGAAGGTGCCATCAATGCCCGAAGAAGTGAAGTCATCGAACAACTCTTGATGGATTCCCTCCTCAAGGTCGATCTGATATTCAAGCCGGATGGAGCCGGTGGTATCGGTCGCCGGGTCTTTTACATAGAGGTATGCCTTGGGCCAGCGCCTCAGTTTATTCCACTCATTACAGAGCATGATTGCTTTGCCCCAGTCATTTTTGGGGATGCGCCTGTCAGACACCCCCCAGACTGAGTAGATATCTTTCTGCTGCCCCTGAACCATCAGGTACATATCCACGCTACAGCCCATCTCATCATTGTAGGAGAACTGGACGATGAAATCACCATCGCTGTCTCGCAAAAATTTGAGGGAACGAGCTCGAAGATAACGCTCAATCATGCTATGGTCGAATTTTTGCACGGCTGCCATGAGAGTTTCCTTTCCTGTTTTGAAATCCGTAATCACCGGTCTACTACGCATCAATCACCGGATTGATCGAAACGCCCTTTACTGGAAGAACTGGTCAAGCTGACGTAAAATGTCGTCGTTTGAACCCCCTTTCTGTTGTGGCTTTGCTGCCGGTTTATTCTGCCCCGCCTGAGTGCCGCTCGCTGCCCCGAAAGTAAAGGCTTGCTGAATCATCGTAGCAAGGTCGACGCCTTGAGGAGCCTGGCCCGGCTGAGAGGCCGGAGCAGCGTTACTCTGCCCCCCCTGACTGCCGCTCGCTGGCGTAGAGGTACCGAGGGTTTGCTGGATCATCGCAGCAAGGTCTGCGCTCTGCGAAGCCTGACCCGGCTGAGAGGCCGGAGCGACCGGAGGCGGTTGATAGGCTGGAACGACCGGGGTGGTATCTGGAAAGACTTGAGGTACCTCAGTCCATTGTGCCAGTAGAGGAACTTCCAGCGTCTCTCCACTGGTCACCAGCCTGACGGATGTCCATAAGAAGCCGCCACTGATCGGCCTGGCTTCAATCTGTAAACGAGTCGTCCCAACACCAAACTGGGCCGGAACTACCCGTACCTGGTCGCTATCTACGACAACATGGCCCGGGCCGCCCTGGATATCCAGCGTCCCGCGAGCGGGTTGACCCGGCGCCAGCGTGCCGAAATCCAGCGTCGGCGGCTGAGCCTTTAAGGCCGATGGTGAGTTCGCGAATTGTGGAGCAGTGCTGACTCCAGCGACAGCGGAAGATGTAACAGTATCGACCGCCAGGAGAATCGAAGCTTCCGGCAGGTCGCGAAGCAGAAGCGCCTCTACGGTGACCTGACGCAAAGCTGAAGTCGGATCCTCATAAAGAGCCTGAAGCAACTGGCACCATATCTTGATTTCTTTCATCATTGCGGCATCATACTCAACGCCACTTCCAAGTAGTAAGGTTCGGAGTTCATTTTCACTTAAATGAGAACCGCGAGCTACCAGGCGAGCTAAACTCCCCAGCAGGGGAGCAAGTTGCTGAATATCTTCCCTCGACAGATGAGAACTCACTCTATCTTCTCCTTTTCTCACGGCTTAGCTGTCTGATTCATCAATATTATCCATTACTTTCGATTTTCTGTCAAGATAAATTAGCCCAGATTTTACTGATAAAACTTGATAATAGTAAGAAGATGAATGATAAACTGGTAAAATCAAAAGAGTGACAAAAATTTCTCTTAGCAGAAATAGAAATATATTAATCAATGATAGCAATGAATTCTTTTTATGTTAAATGATATATACTATCTTTTGCATAAAGTTTCACAGGAAAACCGTTCTGCTTTCCTTCTCTCTCCTTGCAGTCAGAGAAATAGGAGAGGCCGCTTCTCGTAGCATGACAGGAGCGGTATTATCGCCAGCCTGGGCGACCGAGCGCCTGGAGGAGCTGGGCCTCGTGGTGCGGGCAGAACTGGCTGCTTTTCAGGTCGGTCTCGGCCAGGGTGTTGGAGAAGTGCATGATGCAGGCGGGGAGGGGGCAGTGTTGCAGGCCGTAGGTGTGGCCGAGTTCATGGACGGCCTCTTTGATGCTTTCCCTTTTCTCGTTATCCTGCTATCATTTTCACGTCGCTGTCTGGCATATCGTAACAGCTATGCAGGAGATGGGATGTAACCTTTTTCGGCATTTTCCCCACTATGGAATAGAGTACTCGAAAAGCAGGCTTGCTGGTTTCGGAACAGATGAATGACGAAGAGAAGACAGACGCTGAACTGGTGATGCTGGCCCGTGGCGGGCAACGCGAGGCGTTCGGCGCGCTGGTGGAACGCTACGAAGCGATGGTACGGCATATTGCTGCGAGCATGGTGGCAAACGAGGAGGTGGCGCGAGAACTGGCGCAGGAGACCATCCTGGCCGCGTACCTCTCGCTGGCGCAGTTACGCGACGCCACTCACTTCCGCAGCTGGCTCTATGGCGTTGCGCTGAACGTGTGCCGCAGCTACCTGCGCAACAGCAGAAGCGACCCGTACTCGCTGGAGACGCTGATGGGCGGCATGCGCTGCGATTCTGCCGCCTTCTTTGCCGGGACGATTGACCCGCAGCAGGCGTTGGAGGAACACGAACTGCAGCGCGCCGTGCTGGCTGCCATCCGGCACCTCCCGACGAAGGAGCGGGCGGCCACCCTGCTGTTTTATTATGAGCAGCTGAGCCTGGAAGAGATCGCTCGCGCCAGCGGCGCGTCGATTACTGCCGTGAAGGGGCGGCTGCACCGCGCCAGGAAGCGGCTGCGCATCCAGCTCTCACCTCTCTATAGCGAATATAGCAGGACCAGAACGGCGACGATACAGGCGAAAGGGAGCAAGAACATGATACCGGCACGTATTCATTCGGTGCGGGAAATTTCTGAGAACGGGCAAACGGTGGTCGCTCTGCAGGACGAAGCGGGGCGGCGCGTGGTCTTTATCTGGATCGGCAAAAGCGAGGCGCTGGCAATCGCGATGGGCATAACCGGCCTCTCTTCGGCCCGCCCGCTGACGGCAAATTTGATGGCCGACCTGCTGAAAGCAACGGGCGTCCAGCTTGAAGAGGTGCGCATCGAGTCGCTCAAAGACGACGTATTCTATGCCGTAATCAAGGTGCGCAACGGGGAGATCGTGCAGGAAATGGACGCACGGCCCAGCGATGCGCTCGCGCTCGCCGCCCACACGGGCCAGAGCGTTCCCATCTTCATCACCGAGGAGGTGATGGAACGCTGCGCGGTGACGGTACCGGAGGGGAGGAAGCTGCGCGGCGGCAATCCCGAACTGGAAGCGGCTCGCGAGTCTGTGCGGAAAAAACTGGAGGAGATGTACAGCGCCTTCTCCATCATTGAGGCGGTCAAACAACGAGTGGCATATGTCAAAACGGCGGAGCAGATTCTTATTGATGAGCTGACAGAAGAGGCAAACGCACAGTGAAGGTGGAACCCTGCTGTTCCTGGCTTTCGACGGTGATGGTTCCTCCGTGATGCGTGACCATCTGCTGGACGCTGCTGAGGCCGAGACCGGTGCCGACGATCTTGCCCGTGACGTTAGCGGCGCGATGGAATGGCTCAAAGATGTGGGGGAGATCGGCGGCAGGGATGCCGAGGCCGTAATCGCGTACACGCACGATAGCCCAGACGCTCCCCTGCTCCTCCTGTCGCTCCAGAGAGACCTCGACCTGTGCGCCATCCGGTGAGTATTTGATGGCGTTGGAAAGCAGGTTGGTCAGGATGCGTTCCAGGCGCACGGCGTCGAACTGGCCGATGAGGGAGTCCTCTGTTGTCTGGAAGATGATCGGATGGCTGGTCGTTTGCCAGTGTTCGGCGATGACCTGTCGCAGCAGCGTCACCAGATCGAGCTGGCTCAACTTTGGTTGCCGGTCGCTCTGAAGATGGGCGAGGTCGAGCAGTTCGTTGATCTGCGCGGTCATGCGCGAGGAAAGCGCGTCGATGCGCGTCAGGAGCATGGCAAGCTGCCCCTGATCGGGGGCGCGGGCATGGGTGAGCAAGCGGTGCGCAAGCTGAGCGTAGCCCTTGATGGCGCCGAGCGGGTTTTTCAGATCGTGCGTCACGAGCGAGAAGAGTTCGTCGCGCGAGCGCAGCGCCTGCTGAACCTGCTGGAAGAGGTGGGCAATTTCCAGGCGGGCGGCCACCCGCGCCAGCAGTTCGCGAGCCGAGAAGGGCTTCACAAGGTAGTCATCGGCCCCGGCCTGCAGGCCTTCGATGGTCGCCTCCTCACCGGCGCGGGCAGAGAGCAGGATGACGGGCAGCATGCGCGTAGATGGCCGATTTCTGATAGCCTGAAGCAACTGGAAGCCGTCCATCCCCGGCATCATCACATCGCTGACGACCAGATCGGGCGGCAGTTGCTCGATCTGGCGCAGCGCCGTCAGCCCGTCCCGAACGGCTTCGACCGTGTAGTACGGGCTGAGGATGCGCGTGATATATTCCAGCATATCTGCGTTATCATCGATCACGAGCAGGCGCGCCCGGGGCTGTTCTTGATCGACTGTTGCCGCCGCGAGGATCTGCCCCTGTTCTGTCCAGATTGACGAAACTATCGTCTCCCCTGCGCTCGCGGGCAGCCAGCGCAGGGCTTCCTCCACATAAGGAACTACCCCGGATGAGGTTGAAGGAAGCGTTCGCCGCGTACCGAGGCGTTCGGCGGGCAGGTGGGCCATGCCGCGCGGCAGCGAGACGGTGAAGGTGGTACCCTGTCCCTCCGTGCTGCTCGCGCTGATGGAGCCGCCGTGCAGGCGCACCAGTTCCTGTACCAGGGCCAGGCCAATACCCGTCCCTTCAAACGTGCGCGCGCGTGTGCTGTGGACGCGATGAAAACGCTCGAAGACGTGCGGCAATTCCTCCGGCGGAATGCCCACGCCGGTATCGCGCACCTCCAGCATTACCGCCCGTTCGTCAGCACGCAGCGCCACGACGATCTCGCCTTCAAAGGTGAATTTGAAGGCATTGGAGAGCAGGTTGAGGACGATCTTCTCCCACATCTCGCGGTCAACGTAGACCGGTTCAGGCAGCGGGGGGCAGTTGACGATGAGCCGCATGCCAGCGCGTTCGATGGCCGAACGGAAGGCGCTGGCGAGATCGGCGGTGAAGGACGCGAGATCGACAGGTTCGTAGACTGCCTCGATACGGCCCGCTTCGATACGGGCGAAGTCAAGCAGAGAATTGACGAGTTTGAGCAGGCGCAGGCTGTTGCGCTGCGCCATTTCCAGACGCTCACGCTGCTCCGGCGACAGCGGATGCGCCTCGTCGATCAGGGCATCGGTAATCGGCCCTTGCAGGAGGGTGAGCGGCGTGCGAAATTCATGGCTGACATTGCTGAAGAAGGTGGTCTTGGCGCGATCTAACTCGGCCAACGCCTCCGCCCGCGCGCGCTCCTCGTGGTACGCCTGCACGCTCGCGATGCTGGCGGCAATCTGTCCGGCGACGAGATCAAAGAAGTTGCGGTAATCATCATCGAGGGCGCGGCGCGGGGAGACGCCGACAATGAGGAAACCATACAGGCTTTCCTGGCCGGGCCGGACAATCGGCAGGATCAGCACGGAGCGCGGCGTTGCTCCATCCCTCGCCGGGAGGGCAACGGCATAGGTCTCCGGGATGTTTTCAATAAGGGCCGCTTTGCCATTCGCTGCGACCTCTCTCAAGAGGGTAGAGGCAGGACACATGCTCTCACCGGAGATAGTCAGGCTGAGCGGGCTGACAGGCGTATTGCTCATGATGCCGCTAGAGCCGACCAGTTGCGCCTGCGTTCCCTGTCGGTTGAGCAGGTAGAGCAGGGTGAAGGGCAGATCATCGGGATTTTTTGCCAGCGTCCCGGCAGCCAGGCAACAGACCTCTTCGGCGCTGTGGGCCTCTGTACTCTGGGCCGCCAGTTCGCCCAGTGTGCGCAGTCGCCGCTCGCCCAGCACGCGCCCGGTTGTCTCCGTCACGGCGGTAAAGACGCCGCCGATGCCGCCGCTCTCGTCACGAATGGGGCTGTAGGAGAAGGTAAAGTAACATTCTTCGATATAGCCGTTGCGGTTCAGCAACAATAATTGATCGTTGGACCAGGTGGCCTCGCCCCTGCTCAGCACGCCTTCGAGCATGGGGCCAATAACATCCCAGATCTCCGGCCAGCACTCTTTGCCGCGCTGCCCCATTGCCTGTGGATGTTTGGTGGCCCCAAGCATCGGGCGGTAGGCATCATTATAGAGCATTACGAGTTCAGGCCCCCACCAGATGAGGATGGGGAAGCGTGAGGCGAGGCAGATACTGACGGAGGTGCGCAGGCTCTGCGGCCACTGCTCTTTTGGCCCCAGTGGCGTCTGGCTCCAGTCTATGGAGCGCATTAACATTCCCATCTCGCCGCCGCCCGCGAACAGATCATTTATGGTTGAAGGGAGCGTTGGCCCAGAATCGCTTATCATCTATTTCAAATACTCTTTCTTCGCACTCTCCCAATCAATGCTCAGGAAGGATACTGGAGAGACGCGATTTCTCCCACAAGAATCTGGCCAACCTGCATCATGAACCGAGCTTCTGATATGCCACCGGGAAATACAACTATACGCGGCAAGTATATCACTCTTTTGCACTACTGGCAAGCCCAACCATTGGAATTCAGGCGGGCGTTTCCGCTTGCAGTTCCAGCAGCATAAACTCTTCATCATAGTAGTGGTCGCCGAGTTTGAGGGCGCGGGGAGCGAGGCCGTAGGTCTGGAAGCCGAGGGAGCGGTAGAGGTTGCGTGCAGGCAGGGCAGTGGTAACGACACTGAGGTGCAACTGTTCCAATCCAGGCTGTTGCTTCCCATAGTCGATCACCGCCTGCATCAGCGCCCTGGCTATACGCTGCCCGCGCGCTGTGGGAAGGACATAGAGGCTGATAATTTCGCCTTTATGGCGCTCCTTGATCCCTGCTGGACGCACAAAAGCGACCATGCCAACGAGGGCCGGGGTATCGTCGAACGCGCCGAAGTAGAAATTGTTTTCGCCTTCGGCACGGAGGCGTTGGAGAATAGACTCCCTGCCGCGAGCAACGGTTTCTTCGTAGGTCGAGCCGAACGATTCGGGGCTTTCGCTCAGCGCCAGCAGGCGCAGCGCCCATAAGGCTTCCAGATCATTTTCGTTAAGCCTGCGTATGACCATCATACCTTCTCTCTGATGGCGACCAGTTGTTGGGCGTGCAACTGGTCGTGGCGGGGAAGGACGTTGACCAGCTGGTAGAATTTGCCCTCGCCCCGGCGATGGTGGCGGAACGGGCGTTCCCAGGCCTCGTCGGGCAACTGCGAGAGATACTCGAAGATTTCTTCGCGCCGGGCAGCCATACCGGCCAGGACGGACTCCAGCGAGGCGGGCGGCTCCGAGGCGCGGGTGCGGCGCGGCGCCTCCTCCTCGACGGCAGCGATCAACGGGTTGTCTTCCTCCTGCACGAGCCGCATCTGCTCCAGCGCCAGCCCATCGGCCACGTAGAGGTGATGGGCAAGCTCCAGCGGCGACCATTCGCCCTCTGCCGGGGCTGTACTCAATTCCTCTTTGCTAAATTTTGCCAGTTGTCCGATAAATTCGACGCGCGCGGCTACCATCTTGCGCCGCACTCTGTCGAATGGTCTCTCCTCTGTTGTCATGTATAGAAACCTCCGGTTCAAGACTCCTGTTGTTTGACCAGTCGGTTATATAAACGTTCGAGCTCTTCCTGGTTATTGAAATGTAGCACAAGAGTCCCTTTGCCCTTCGCGTTGCACTTGAGGTCCACTTTGAGCATGAGGGAGTCGCGGAAATGCGTTTCCAGCGTGTCGAGTTCGGGGGAGCGGCGCAGCGCGGCTGCCGGAACGTGAGTCTGCCTGCCTTCGGCCTGCTCCTGCGCCTTGATGCGATTCGCCAGTTCCTCGGCCTGGCGCACCGTATATTTCAATGAGATGATCTTATCCATGGCCATGAGCTGGTTCTCTTCGCTCTCAATGCCGATCAGGGCGCGAGCGTGGCCGGGGGTAAAGACGTCGGAGCCGTTGATGAGCTTCTCGCGCACTTTCGGGGCCAGTTGCAGCAGGCGAATGGCATTGGTGATGGTGCTGCGGTCCTTGCCCACCTGGCGCGCGACCATCTCCTGCGTCAGCCCGAACTCCTCGACCAGCACCTGGTAGGCCAGCGCCTCCTCGATGGGGTTGAGGTCAGCGCGCTGGATATTCTCGATCAGGGCCAGTTCAAGCATTTGCAGGGGCGTGACCTCTTTAATCAGCACGGGTACCCTGCTCAGCCCGGCCAGCCGGGCCGCGCGCCAGCGCCGCTCGCCCGCGATAATCTGAAACTGCACGACGCCGCTGGAACCGGCTGCCGGTTCAGCAGGGGCAGCGCCGACGGCGGGAGCGGCCTCCTGGGAGAACCAGTCATCGGCTGCGGAGACAACGGCTGGAGCAGGCGAAGGGGAAGCAGGCTGATCGGGCGCGCTCAGGCGAGTCACGACAATGGGCTGAAGCAGGCCATGTTCTTTGATCGAGGCGCTCAATTCGAGCAATCTGGGGTCATCGTCGCTGAAAATACGGCGCGGCTGACGGGGGTTGGGAATGATACTATCGATGGCGGCATAAAGGATGGCGTTCTCATCGACACGCTTCTGCGCCGACATGGCCTCTGATGCGCCGGGGATGAGCGCATCGAGGCCGCGCCCCAGGCCGAACTTGTGCTTAGCCACGAGCTAATACCTCCTCGGCCAGTGCTTTATAGGAAAGAGCTCCAGGGGACGTGGCGTCATAATCGAGGATCGGCTGCCCGAAGCTGGGCGCCTCACTCAAACGAACGTTGCGGCTGATGATGGTCTGAAACGTCTCGTTGGGAAAATGGGCGCGCACATCCTGCACGATCTGGCTGGCCAGGCGCGTGCGCGGGTCGAACATGGTCAGCACAACGCCGGCGATATACAGTTCAGGATTGAGCGTGCTTTTCACCAGCTGGATGGTGTTGTAAAGCTGGTTCACGCCTTCCAGCGCCAGGTATTCGCACTGAATGGGGATAATCACGCCGTCGGCGGCGACGAGGGCGTTGACGGTGAGCAGGCCCAGCGAGGGCGGACAATCAATAAGAATGTAGTCGCAGCGTTGGCGAATCGGCTCCAGGGCCTGGCGCAGGCGGTGTTCGCGCGCCAGCATGCCCACCAGTTCCAGTTCGGCGGCGGCTAGATCGACCGTGCAGGGGGCGACGACCAGCTCGCGGCGCTGCGTCGGCACAATCACATCGAAAATACTGATGGTATTCTGCGGCTGGATGAGCAGGTCATAGAGCGTGTGCTGCCGCACTTTGTGCGCCAGCCCGATGCCGCTGGTAGTGTTGGCCTGCGGGTCCATATCGACGAGCAGCACCTTGCGCCCGGCAGCGGCCAGGTAGGCAGCAAGATTAATGGCAGTGGTCGTTTTGCCGACGCCGCCCTTCTGGTTAGCAATGGCATATACTTTTGACACAGGGCTTTCCGTACCTTTCCTCTCATACGTTCCGTCACGCATGTATGCCCTATCTCATGCTCGCTCCATTGTAACAAATGTCCAAACAGGAAGCAACTGGGAAGCGAAAGCCGGTTTTAGCAAGACAGGAATGAATTGCAGATAGTGAACGTATTACAGGTATACATCACCGCCGCTATCGCGGCGTTCGGGGGGAGAAAGCCCTCATAAATGATAGCTCGCGGCCACCTGCTGCGCGATTTGCTGCTCATACGTGTCGGCCACTGGCAGGTTGGGCCAGTAGCGATGGGCAAGGGTGTTGGCGGCCAGCAGCACGCCGAAACGATAGAGGTAGTTATGTCTTCTTTTTCTGTTCTATCGTCACGATCTGGAACTGATCGGCGAAGGTGACGAGAGAGCCGGTGGGCAGCAGGCTGGCAAGCTGGCAGGTCAGGCCATCTTCTGTCCAGCGAATGGTGAAGAAGCCGCTGTCATTGCGAAAGGAGACGCCGGAGAGGCCGCGCACGGTGATGGGCTGCACGCCGCTTGAGGGCAGCGGGAAGGAGAAGAGCGCGGCGGGTTGCTCGTAGAGAAAGATGTCCAGCGCGCCCTGCCCGGTGATGCGATACTGCGCATAATAGCGGAAAAAGGCGCCGTTGAGCGAGTCAAGGCCGCTATCGATCAGATATTCATGGGCAGGCAGGGGCGAGACGGCGCGAATGAGTTCAATGCGCAGCGTGGGAGTCTGTGTCCGGGGGATGGCCCGTCCGGTAGCCGCCTGATTCGCTGCCGCGACATGTGAAGCGGAAGCCGAAAGCGTGCCATGATGGGATGCGCCATCGAGATTCACCATGAAGATCAGGCCGGGGCCGAGCAGCAGGAAGATGAGCAGGGCAACGGCAAGCGCGAGGGAACGGGCCCCCCAGACCTTGAGCCACTGGACGGCGTGGCGAGCGCGCAGCCTGGAGCCAACCTGCCGACGCCGCGCCTCCGCCGCGCTATCAAGCCGACGCAGGGGCGTAAGGGCGGCGGAAAGCTGGCCGGCGACGTGGAGCAGTTCATCATCGTCGGGCGAGGGCCGTTCCTCTCCGGCGGCGATGGCGTCCAACCGTTCCATCCAGCGTTCGTCGATCTTCTCAAAGCGATCAGTCCGCTCAAACCCATCTTCCGCGTGTATATCCCTGTCCATAGGCTCCTCGTCGAACTGGTGCATCATCGCCTTTCTCTCTCCGCGTAGAGTGCATCTCTTAAGCGACCAAGCGCGCGGTGCAGGATAGAGCCAACCGTTCCTGGCGGCATATGCATGACCCGCGCAATATCGCAGTTATGCAGGCAGGCCACGAACTTTAGCCCGATCACCTCGCGCTCGCGCTCCGAGAGGTGGCTCAGGTGCGCGAGCAAGAGGGTGCGTTCCTCACTGAGCAACGCGGCCTCCTCCGGTGAGTTCGCCAGCAGGTAGTCGGGATGGTCGGCGTCGATGAGCAAATCGAGCGAGACCTCCTGGCGGCGGCGCCGGAAATAGTCGGCGGCACAGTTGCGCGCGATGCGAAAGAGCCAGGCACCGGCGGCCTCGCCGCTCTGCAAGTCGTCGAAGTGCAGCAGCGCCCGCTCGAAGACCAGCGAAGTCAGGTCCTCGGCCATGTCCGGCACGCCAACACGGAAACGCAGAAAGGCCAGCACACGCGGATAGTATCGCTGGTAGAGTTCGTCGAAGGAGAGCTTTGCCTGCTCTTCCGTCGCGCTACCGGCGACCTGCGCGTGCGCTTCCCGCGCCCCACTCACCCCATCCGCCTCTATTGTCTTTGTGGGCAATGCCCATACAGAGGAGATAGCCGCTCTCCCCGCGTCCATGTCTGTCACTCCGCCTGTAAAAGCTCTTTCACTGAAAGAGACGCCCGAACGTGCAAAGTATTGCAGCGATTGGCACCTTTTATATTACGCTGCCTGGAAACTATTTTTCACGCTTTTACGGAGCAACCCACACCTGAACCGTATTATCTCCCCCACCTGAAGCCAGATACGTGCTGTCGGGCGACCAGGCCAGGACGCGGGCGGGGGTAGTGTGGGTAAAGGTGAGGAGCTTCAGGTTGGTGACGGTATCCCACACCAGGACGGTCGCGTCGTCGGCGGCGTAGGCGAAGCGGCGCGCGGCGGGCGACCAGGCGAGGAGACGCACAGGGGCGCTGTGGCGATAGGCGAGTACCTCGCGGCTCGTGGCAACCTGCCACATCTGGATCTGGCCATCCGCTCGCCCGCAGGCGATACGCGAGCCGTTCTGATTCTCTGTCGGGGGAAGACCGGGCAGGGAGCCGAGCGATTCAGGTGACCAGGCCACCCCCAGAACCCCTGTCGCCTGCCCCGGCTCGCTATATGTCGCGAGTCGCGCACCGGTCGCGGCCTGCCAGATCTGGACGGAGCCGTCTGCGCTGCCGGAGACGAGCATGGTGCCATCGGGTGACCAGGCCAGGGCGCTGACGGCGGCGCTGTGACCGCGATAGATGGCAAGCGGTCGCGCGCCCGGCGCTTCCAGAACATGAATGCTGCCATCACTGGCGGCGGTGGCGAGCAAGGGGGCAGCAGGAGAAGGAGACCAGGCAAAGGCGGTGATGGTGGAATCGGCATGGCCGTTATAGACAGCGGCAAGCAGGTTAGTGGTGAAATCCCACACGCGCACCTGCATGTCATCGCCTGCGGTAGCCACATAGCGGCCATCGGCTGACCAGCCGGTGAAGAGGACAGCATCGCTGATGTCGTTAAAAATAAGCAGATTCTTCCCTGTCTGCGCGTCCCAGATGTGAATGGTTTTTTCCCCGCTGGCGGAGATGATGCGCCGCCCGTCGGGATTCCAGGCCAGGGAGCGCACGGGGGCCGCGTGACCGCCATAGACGGACAGGACGCGACCGGCAGGCGCATTGACGACCACCGTACCGTTCTGTGGGGCGCGCGCCGACTGTTCTTTCTCCTCCACCGGCGCCATACTGGCGGAGGGCGCGGCAATGCCGCTTGATCGCACAGCCTCTTCCAGCGCCTGCGCAAATGCGCGCACGCTCGCGAAACGGCGGGTATAGTCCTTCTCAAGAGCGCGCAGCACAACCTGTTCGATGGCCGCCGAGAGGTCGGGCCGCTTCTGGCGCGGGGGCGGGGGCGCAGCCGCGAGATGCTGCGAGAGAACTTCCGTCAGAGACCCCTGAAAAGGAGTCTGGCCGGTCAGCCATTCGTAGGCGATGATGCCCAGCGAATACTGGTCGCTGGCGGAGCGCGCATTGCCCTGAATCTGTTCGGGCGCAATGTAGGCGACCGTCCCGGCAATCTCTTGCATCCCCTGCAAGCGCGTACTCTGCGCGACCAGCGCGAGGCCAAAATCGCTGAGCAGCACGTCGTTGCGCCTGCCCAGCAACATATTCTCTGGCTTCACGTCGCGGTGAATGAACTTCTCATCATGCGCATATTGCAGCGCCTCCGCGACCTGATTGATACAGGAGACGATCAGGGGCAGGGGAAGTTGCTGGCCTCTGGGGTAGGTCTGGCGCAGGGTACCGTTGGGCGCGTAGTCCAGTACCAGGAAGGGCATCCCATCCTGAACGCCAAAATCGAGGACGCGCACGATATTGGGGTGGATGAGGCGGGCGATGGTGCGCGCCTCTTTCAGGAACCATTCTATCTCCCCACCGCCTAACTGCATAGAGAGGACCTTTACAGCCGCCTCGGTGTTGAGGTAGACATGCTCCCCCAGAAAAACCTGAGCAAATCCTCCCTGCCCGAGCAGGCGCTGAATGCGGTAATTGCCCAGTTGCTGTCCAATGCTGACACTGTCTGCCAACGCTGCCCCCCTTTGAAAGACTTTTCGCGCCATGCTTGCCCCGTAGCACATCGGGGCAGGTGTAAGTACGGCTATTGTAGAGGAGGCAACAGAGCAATGTCAACCCCGGTAGAAGTACCGATGGTTTTCTACTCTCTCTTCGGCGGCTGCTGCTCCAGTTCCTGGATGTTCCAGTGGGCCAGCTTCGCCCCGGTCTCGTAGGCGCTCTGGAAAAATTCCAGCAGGGACTGTTCCGGCGAGGCGGCTTGACGCACGTCGTCGTAGAGCAGGATGAACTCACCCAGGTTGGCGTCATAGTGAGCCTGAGCCGGGCGTAGTGCAGCGTTCTTGAAACCCGGCGGCTCGGGATAGGTATAGGAGTAGAACGCCGGGGCGTGCAGTGTTGGGCCGCCCGGCCAGAAGCCGCAGGCGATCTGTTCCGCATCTTCTGAAAAGCGGATGATCCGGTTAGCTCCCTGCGGGGGAGCGGCAGGCTTGCCTGAGAAGCGCGTCTCCGCCAGATCAAACGACCCCCAGAAGAAGTTGATGGGGCTGCTCTTACCCCGAAAATGGGAACGATACTGCTGGAAGACCTTCGTCACCTGTACCAGAATGCGCCACCAACGGTTGACATATTCGGGATCATACGAGTGGTGAGCGGTATCCTGCTCAAAGGGGATACCGTTCTCCACCTCGCTGGGCTTCGTATTGATCTTCACCTGAATACCGAGGGCCGCCATGGCTCATGCCCTGCTCCTTCGTCGTGTGCGTCGTCATCTTCCTTCTCCTCTTACATCCATCGTACAGGAAATTTCTCGGTTGCTATGATGTTCACGACGCGGGTGGTGTGAGAGGTTCATACAGTATCTGTTCAAGCGGTGTTTTTGCTCTGGCACAGAAGCAACGGGCATGGTATAATAGCATACACTGTGCAGAGACGAGAGGTGGTCATGTTTCGTAAGATTTTAATTGCTAATCGCGGCGAGATCGCCCTGCGGGTGATTCGCGCCTGCAAGGAGATGGGTATTCCGACGGTGATTGCCCATTCTGAGGCCGACCGCGATTCGCTGCCGGTGCGGCTGGCGGATGAGCGCATCTGTATCGGCCCGGCGGCCAGCGGCAAGAGCTACTTAAACATCCCCAACATCATCAGCGCGGCCCTCATTACCGGCGCGGAGGCGATTCACCCGGGCTATGGCTTTCTTTCCGAGAATACCAGCTTTGCCGAGATTTGCTCCGATGTCAACATTACCTTTATCGGGCCAAGCGCGGACGTGATGGCCATTATGGGCGATAAGGTGTCGGCGCGCGAAGCGATGGCGCGCGTCGGGCTGCCAATGCTGCCCGGCACGCCTGTACTGCGCACGCTGGATGAGGCACTGGAGGCGGCGGGCGATATCGGCTTCCCGCTCATGCTCAAAGCGGCAGCCGGGGGCGGCGGGCGCGGCATTCGCCTGATTAACAGCCGCGAGGATTTTGAGCGCGTCTTCACGCTGGCGCAGAACGAGGTGCGCGAGGCTTTCCACGATGACGGTCTCTATCTGGAACGCTACCTGGCGCGAGCGCGTCACGTGGAGGTGCAGGTGCTGGTCGATCACTACGGACATGGCGTCCACCTGGGAGAACGTAACTGCTCGGTGCAGCGACGCAACCAGAAGCTGCTGGAAGAGTCGCCCAGTCCCATCCTCTCACCGGAACTACGGGCCGAGATGGGCATGAAGGCCATTCGCGCGGTGGAGGCGATCGGCTATCGCAACGCCGGAACGCTCGAATTTCTGGTGGATGAGCAGGGACGCTACTACTTTATGGAGATGAATACGCGCCTGCAGGTGGAGCATCCGGTGACGGAACTGGTGACCAGCACCGACCTGGTCAAAGAGCAGATTCGCATCGCCGCCGGTTTGCCGTTGCAACTGCGGCAAGAAGATATACACCCGCACGGGCATGCCATCGAGGTACGCATCACGGCGGAGGACGCCGACCACGACTTCCGCCCGCAGACGGGAACCGTAGAGAAGTATCTGCCGCCCGGCGGACCGGGTGTGCGCGTCGACAGCCATCTCTACGCTGGCTACGAAGTGCCGCCTCACTATGACTCTCTCCTGTCAAAACTGATTGTGTGGGCGGAGACGCGCGACGCCGCCATTGCGCGTATGCAGCGCGCGCTTGACGAATACGTGATTGAGGGCCTGACGACGACCATTCCTTTCCATCAACGTCTACTCAGGCACGAAGGCTTTATTCGCGGAGATACCTATACCCGTTTCCTGCAAGAAGAAGCCGTGGCATTAGGAATTTAGCGAACGGAGGAAACTTTATGTCTCGTGTAGTTGTTACCGGACTGGGCATGGTGACATCGTTAGGCAACGATGTGGCCTCGAACTGGGAGGCGCTGGTCGCGGGCAAATCCGGTGTGCGAGAGATTAGCGGCTATGATACCAGCCGGTTCCGCGTCCATTTTGGGGCGCCGATCCGGGAGGACTTTGACCCAGGCCTGTATATGGATCGCAAAGAGGTGCGGCGCACCGACCCCTATGAACATATCTCTGTGGCCACGACGAAGCAGGCGCTGGCCCAGGCAGGTTTGCAGATCACAAACGATATTGCCGATGACGTCGGCGTCTATATCGGTAGCGGCATCGGCGGCCTGGTGACGCTGCACGACCAGTTCCAGGTACTTCATGAGAAGGGGCCGGACCGCATCAGCCCCTTTTTCATCAATATGATGATTGTGGATGGCGCGCCGGGGCTTGTCTCAATTCTGACGGGGGCGAAGGGGCCGAACTGGGCGGCAGTCTCCGCCTGCGCGACCAGCGGCAACACAATCGGTGAGGCATGGGAGACTATCCGGCGCGGCGACGCAAAGGTGATGATCGCAGGCGGCTCCGAAAAGGGCATTACGCCGATTGCGATGGCCGCTTTTGACAACATGCACGCCCTCTCGCGCCGCAACGACGACCCCCAGGGGGCCAGCCGCCCCTTCGACGCCACCCGCGACGGCTTTGTCATGGGCGAGGGTTCCGGCATGCTCATCCTCGAAGACCTGGAATTCGCGAAGGCGCGCGGCGCGCACATTCTCGCCGAACTGGTCGGCTATGCCGCGACCAGCGACGCTCACCACATCACCGAACCGGCTCCAGGCGGCGAAGGGCTGGTGCGTGCTATGCGCCGCGCCCTGCAAAAAGCCGGTCTGCGCCCTGAAGATATCGACTATATCAACGCGCACGGCACCTCAACCCCCTACAATGATCGCACGGAGACACAGGCCATCAAGACCTGCTTCGGCGACTATGCCTACCAGGTGCCAATCAGCTCCACCAAGTCGATGACGGGGCATACGCTGGGCGCGGCAGGCGCAGTCGAGGCGGTGATCAGCATTCTGGCCATCCAGAACGGCATCATCCCGCCGACGATCAACCTGCACCACCCCGACCCCGAATGCGACCTGGACTACGTTCCCAACGAGGCGCGCCGCGCCACCGTTAACATCGCCATGTCCAACGTCATGGGCTTCGGCGGCCATAACACCAGCCTGATCTTCAAACGCTACGAAGGGTAGCGCCCGACCGATCTTAGAGAGAAAAACGAGTAGCGAGCATTGTATGGACACTGATTACAAAGATGAGAGCGAGCTGGAAACAAAGTGGCTTGAACGTGTGAAGGGCCTGATTAGCATTCTGGAAGGCAGCACGATCAGCGAACTGGAATTGACGGAGGCCGGGACGGAGATCATTATTCGTCGGCAGCCGGGGATGATGATGGTCGCGGCACCCCGGCAGGCAAGCATGGTACCGGTGGCTGGCGTGATGCCTGCCGCCCCGGCTGCTGCGCCAGGACGGGTGGCGGCAGAGGAGCAGACCGTCGCCGTCACCGCCCCGCTCACCGGCCTGTACTATTCCGCTCCTTCGCCCACCTCACCCCCCTTCGTCTCCGTCGGCGATATGATCCACGTCGGCCAGGTCGTTGCGCTGATCGAAGCCATGAAGGTCTTTAACGAGGTGCAGTCAGAGGTTTCGGGTCGCGTCGTCAAAATTCTCGCCACCAACGGCGCCGTCGTACAAAAAGGTGAGGCGCTGATACGCATTGCCCCGGCATAATATCATTTCTGTAAAGGTACAAACAGACCAGCCAACGCCGGCCAGCAAGCAAACAGACCA
>Ga0209581_1002343_pt1 | contig 18415 bp, 19 predicted proteins | sample Coa_R2_FD_187160 | JGI IMG/M metagenome (GOLD analysis project Ga0209581, IMG submission 187160) | Surface soil microbial communities from Centralia Pennsylvania, which are recovering from an underground coalmine fire - Coalmine... | ecosystem: Environmental > Terrestrial > Soil > Unclassified ...
CTCTTTTGGAGCGTTGTCATCCTGAGCGCAGCGAAGAATCTGCTTTTGCTCTTCCGGCCCGCGGTGCTGGCAGGTAACGAAAAAAAGCAGATCCTTCGACTACGCGCTATCGCGCTCCGCTCAGGATGACAATCTTGAGCACAATCCTCACTCCACCGAAACCGATCGCCAAAGATCAATCCCGCTGTCTTTGGCGTGCTTGTCAATCTCCTTCAACTCATCCGCAGAAAACTTCAGCTTCTTCAGCGAATTCAGTGAATCATCCAGCTGCGCCACATTACGCGCGCCAATCAGCGCGGAGGTCACGCGCGCATCGCGCAGCACCCAGGCAATCGCCATCTGGGCCAGGCTCTGGCCACGGGATTCTGCAATCTTGTGCAGAGCGCGAACGCGGCTGAGGTTCTCTTCGGACAGGAAATTCCTGCTGAAGCTGCTGTTCTCCAGCTTTACACGCGAATCATCGGGCACGCCGTTCAAATATTTGTGCGTCAGCAGTCCCTGCGCCAGTGGCGAGAAGGCGATGCAGCCAATACCAAGCTCATCGAGCGTGTCGAGCAGGCCGTCTTCGACCCAGCGGTTCAGCATTGAGTACGAAGGCTGATGAATCAGCAGCGGAACGCCTTCTGCACGCAGAATTTCGTATGCGCGCCGCGTCCGCTTCGGTCCGTATGATGAGATGCCAACATACAGCGCCTTGCCCTGCCGCACAATCTGCGCAAGCGCGCCCATCGTCTCTTCGAGCGGCGTATCGTCCCATGGACGGTGCGCATAGAAGATATCGACATACTCAAGGCCCATGCGCTTCAGGCTCTGGTCGAGCGACGCAATCAGATACTTCTTGGACGCGCCGATGCCGTAAGGCCCCGGCCACATGTCCCATCCAGCCTTTGAGGAAATAATCAGCTCATCGCGGTGGTCGCGAAAGTCCTTCTTCAGAATCAGCCCGAAGTTCTCTTCCGCCGAACCGTACGGCGGCCCATAGTTGTTGGCCAGATCGAAATGCGTTACACCGCGATCAAAGGCACGGCGAATCACGGCGCGTCCCGTCTCGAACACATCTGCGCCGCCGAAATTCTGCCAAAGCCCCAGCGAAATGGGCGGCAGAACGATTCCCGAACGCCCACAACGGCGAAATTCGGCCTGCTCATAGCGCTTCGGGTCAGGCTGATACATCATGCAGTTCTCCTATGGATGGATATTCTTCTGGATCATACAATTCGAGCCGCTGTGGACGCGTTCATGCGGCCTGTAAACAAAGTATGAAAAAAGCATCGCATAACGCGTAAATCACAGTCTGGAGTCTATAATTCGAGGCACTATCCGGAGGAAAAATCTGTGCGTAAGTTAGCGTTCGCGCTCGTGCTTTCAGCGGCTGCAACAGCCCTGGCGGCTGCCACATCGGTCTACAATTTCACTCTGAAATCCATTGATGGAAAGCCGGTTCCGCTGTCCACGTATCACGGCAAGGTTCTCATGCTGGTCAATGTCGCCAGCAAATGCGGCTTTACGCCGCAGTATTCCGCCCTCGAATCGCTTTACGAGAAGTACAAGGACAAGGGACTGGTGATTGTCGGTATTCCGGCGAATAACTTCGGCGGACAGGAACCGGGCACGAACGAAGAAATCAAGAAATTCTGCAGCACGAAATACAACGTGTCCTTTCCGATGATGGCCAAAGTCTCCGTTAAAGGGGATGACAAGACACCGCTCTACGTCTTCCTGACCGACAAGACTACCGATCCCCAGTTCGGCGGCGACATCCAGTGGAACTTTACGAAATTTCTTTTCGACCGCAACGGCAAGCCTGTCGCCCGCTTCGAGCCAAAGGTTACTCCGGATTCGCCTGAAGTAGTTGCGGCAGTCGAATCAGCGCTCAAGCAATAGCGCCTTACGCAGGACTGGAATTTTTTGATGGGCACCAATCGCCGTACATTTCTGAAGCTGCTCAGTTCGAGCGCGCTGTCTGCGACCTTTCCTGCGAGCATCAGCCGCGCGCTCGAAATTCCTGCCAATCATCGCACGGGCACGATTGCTGATCTCGAGCACATCGTCTTCCTCATGCAGGAGAACCGGTCGTTCGATCATTACTTTGGCGCGATGCGTGGCGTGCGCGGTTTTGGCGATCCTCGCGCCGTGATGCTGCCTTCCGGCAAATCCGTCTGGCACCAGCCGCACGGAGAGGACCATCTGCTGCCTTACCGTCCGGAAGGAGCGAACCTCGGAATGCGGTTTCTCGAAGGCACTCCGCATGACTGGACGACGACGCAGAAGAGCCGCAATAACGGCCACTATGACCAGTGGGTCTCGAACAAGGGCGTGATGACGATGGCCCACCTCGTCCGCAGTGATATCCCCTATCACTACGCTCTGGCCGACGCCTTCACCATCTGCGACGCTTACCATTGTTCGCTGCTCGGCCCTACAAGCCCAAATCGCTACCACATGTGGACAGGCTGGGTGGGAAACGATGGACAGGGAGGCGGCCCGGTCGTTGACAATGAGGATGGAAGTTTCACCTGGACCACCTATCCCGAGCGGCTGGAGAAGGCCGGCATAAGCTGGAAGGTTTACCAGGACATTGGCCACGGGCTCACCAAGAGCGGTGACTGGGGCGACACCGGGAAAACTCCCTATGTCGGGACCTATGGCGATAACGGCCTGCTCTATTTCAAACAGTTTCAGGATGCGGCACCGGACAGCCCTCTGTATGGGCCGGCAAAAACCGGCACAAATATTGCCGTCAGGGGATCGCTGTTCGATATTTTCCGCAAAGACGTTCTATCCGGAAAGCTTCCGCAGGTTTCCTGGGTCGTCGCACCGGAAGCCTACAGCGAGCATCCGAGCTGGCCGGCAAATTTCGGCGCCTGGTATATCTCGCAGATTCTGGACGCGTTGACCGCCAATCCCGAAGTCTGGAGCAAAACGGCGCTCTTCCTCACCTATGACGAAAACGACGGCCTGTTTGACCACATGGTGCCACCTGTGCCGCCGGCATCCCGCGAAGAGGGTCTGTCTACCGTCGAGACAAAGCACGATATCTTTCCCGGCAGTGAGAAATACCACCCCGGGCCATATGGACTGGGCGTGCGCGTTCCGATGATTGTCATTTCGCCCTGGAGCAAGGGCGGCTGGGTCAATTCCCAGGTTTTCGACCACACGTCGATGATCCGTTTCGTCGAAACCCGTTTCGGCGTACCGGAACCGAACATCACCCCATGGCGGCGGACGGTGTGCGGCGACCTGACTTCCGCCTTCGATTTCTCCGCTGCAAATGGCGCTGCTGTTTCGCTTCCTAAGACGATTGCCTACAGGCCACCGGATAACAAGCGCCACCCCGATTACAAGCCGAAGCCTCCGGCAAAGCAGTCTATGCCCGCGCAGGAGCCGGGCACGCGGCCTGCCCGTGCTCTGCCTTATGAGTTGCACGTTGCGGGTAATGCCGATTCGGGGCGTTTCCAGCTTCACTTTAGAAATTCCGGGAAGCAGGGAGCTGTCTTCCATGTACGCTCCGGCGAGGCAGGAGTCCAGCCGCGCAGTTACACCGTCGGTCCGGATACCGAGCTTGCCGATAGCTGGAATGCCGAAAATGGCTATGATCTCGCCGTATATGGGCCAAATGGCTTCTTCCGGGACTTTAAAGGTCGTTCCGATGACCGTATCGAAAGCAAATTAAACTATAATTCTGCACAGAATACGGTGCAAATCAATCTTCGAAACTCAGGAGAAACCCGCAGAAACCTGCTTGTGCGCGATGTGTATTCAGGGAAAACAGTTTCCAGCACGCTTCGCCCCGGCGAAGATTGGCAGCAGACGTATCCGCTTGGAGAAACGTCCGGCTGGTATGACTTTGTTATCGAAATAGAGGGGAATTCAGGCTTCCGGCATCAACTGGCCGGGCATCTGGAAACGGGAAAAGACAGCACCAGCGACCCCGCGATCGGCAAGTTGAGCTGACATTTTGCGGGATCACAGCATCAGATAAAAATTTGTCATCCCGACTGAAGCGCAAAGCGCGGAGCGGAGTTATATCAGTTTTCTCGCACCACCTTCACAAAGATGCCATCCGGCAGCTCGCCTTCCAGCAGATGCACCACGCCGCCCTTCACAAACCCGCGGAAGGTCTGAGATTTCGGCGCAGAAGCTGAATTTCCTGAGGGTATTCGGCCCATGCCGCGGTCCATCGCTTCATTGGCAAGCTGGTCGGCGCGGCGGTTCTTTTCCCGCAAAACGTGCTGAATCTGAAAGCCTTCGAGGCGGGCAATGCGGCGGCGGGCCTCTTCGTATAACGGACGCAGTTCTGGGCTGTTGACGCGGTACTGGCCCTTGATCTGTTTCACCATCAGCTCGGAATCCGCTACGACGCGCAAATGCGTATGTCCGTGCATTAAAGCGTAATCAAGCGCCGCCAGAAGGCCCGAATACTCCGCAAAATTGTTCGTTTTTGCGCCTAAAAACTCGCTTAATTCGGCGATTTTTGCGCCATTCTCGCCCTGAATATAGACGCCAAAACCCGCCGGACCGGGGTTTCCACGCGAGCCTCCATCACAAAAAGCGGTAATCCAGCCGGTTTTGGGCTCAGAACCGGGCCCATCGAACAGGTTTCCTGCAGAAGCCATGAGCCGAGTGTAATTCACTCAGGAAAATGGCGTCGGTTTGCTCACGAAAGTCCTTGTGGAGCGTCTACTTAGGTGCATCTGAACCGTTTTCTGGAGCAGTGAAAAGCATGCCGGCAGACGCACTTCGTATACCCGTACCCACAACGGCTACAGCGCACCAACAGGGTCGAGCGATACAATCCTCGCAGCGAATGCCCACGGATGTACGCGACCGCACGACTGAAACAGAGCTGATACGCGAGGCCCAGCAAGGCTCGCGGGCTGCCTTTGACCTGCTGGTGCGTCAATATGATCAGGCGGTGCTGCGGCTGGCCCTGCATCTCACCGGATCGGAGCAGGACGCACAGGACATCCATCAGGAAGCCTTTCTGAAGGCTTACCGGTATCTCGGCAACTTCCGGTTCGAGTGCTCGTTTTATACGTGGATTTACCGCATCGTCACAAACCTGTGTCTGGACCAGTTGCGCAGAAGAAAAGCAAGACGCGAAGACCCTTCGGTGATGATTGATGCCTCGGGCGAAGAGCTGGATCTGCTCAGCAATGTGAGCGATGAGCGCGCCGGGGCCAACCCTGACCGCGAGCTGCAGCGCAAGATTCTGGGTGAACGGATCCAGGCGGCGCTTGAAAAGCTGACGCCGCGCGAGCGCATGGTTTTTGAGCTGAAGCACTATCAGGGTCTGAAGCTGAGAACGATTGGCGAAATGCTGAACACTACGGAGGAGACGGCAAAGAATACGCTCTTCCGCGCGACACGAAAGCTGAGAATTAACCTGGCGGAAATGCGTTAGAAATCCGTAAAAAATAACGTTGTTGCTAAACAAATAGAAAGAGGGGCTCAAAAGAAGCCCTTTGCAGTGCAAAATTTTTGAGGCGATGTGAGGCATTAAGGATGAAGGCCATGAAGTGTGATCTGGCTCAACAAAATATCGCGTTGGCTGTCTACGGAGAGATTTCCGACGACGCCAACCATCAACTCGAACAGCATCTTCTGGAATGCGAGGCGTGCCGCCTGGACATGCAGGCCATGCGCGGCCTCAAAACCACCATGTCACTCTATCCGGTGGAGGAGCCGTCGCCGGCGATGGTAGCGCGCGCGCGGATGCGGCTGGAAGAAGCGCTCGACACGATGCCGCACGGCAACTGGCTGGAGCGCATGATTCAACTTTTCAGTCGCGGCATGGGCCGTCTCCGGGCGGCGCCGGTCATGGCTTCTTCGCTGCTGGTAGTGGGCATTGCTGCCGGCGGCTACGGCGGTTATGTTGCCGGCCTGAAGGCGCACGATGCGGAGCAGTCGAAGCTGGTCCTGAATCTGGGACAGCCCCCAGCCGCTGCAGAGGACAACCCCGCTCAGATTGCCAATGTCAGCGGAATTACACATGATGCTGCATCCGGAACGGTGAAGGTGAGCTACAACAAGCTGGTTCCCGAAACGATGCAGGGCTCGCTCGACGATCCGCGCATTCGTCAGTTGCTGGTTCTTGGCTCGCAGAACAATGTCAATGCAGGCGTGCGTGATTCTTCCGTAGACCTGCTGGCCAGTGAGTGCCGCAATGGCCGCCAGTGTGATGATGGGCCTATTCGCAATGCGCTGATGGTGGCCCTCCGCTACGACAAAAATGCAAACGTTCGGATGAAAGCTCTGGAAGGCCTGCAGCCTTACATCGCTGATGACATGCGCGTGCGCGATGCTGTTCTGGAGTCGCTGATGAAGGACCCCGACCCCCGCATCCGCACTCAGGCCATCAACCTGATCGAGCCTGTCGAAGCTGATTCAAGCGTGCGGGAGGTGCTGCATACGGTCGCGGCCCAGGATGAAAATCCACAAATTCGTACCGTTTCGCGTCAGGTTCTGCAACAATTACCGCAGATTCAGTAGCTGTGCGGATAACGTTTCGAGAGACGAAAGAGTCCTAAAATCAGGAACGACGAATGAGGCAAAAACATGAAGCACTTTTTGAGGCTGGGTTGGACGATACTTGCAGCGGGCGGCGCATCGCTTGCAATATGCAGTAGCGATGTTGCAGCGCAACCAGTAGCTATTCTCAGCGATACTCCCGCATATCTGGCACACAGCTCCCAGAGCTATCTGGGCATCAATATTCGCGATATTGACAATGACCGCGCAAAAGAACTGAAGCTGCAGGACATTCATGGAGCGGAGATCACCACGATTGACCATGATGCGCCGGCAAACAAAGCCGGACTGAAGATTCATGACGTCGTTCTTGAAATGAACGGGCAGCGCGTGGAAGGGGCCGATCAGCTGCGGCGCATGCTGCGTGAAACGCCGCCTGGACACACAATTCATCTGGTTGTCAGCCGTGATGGCCAGCAGCAGAATATTTCTGTAGAACTGGCCGATCGGGCCAAAGTGGAAGCCAATGCCTGGTCGCAACATTTCACCGTGCCCGATCCCGATGAAGCTCCGCTTTCAAACGGCCTGCTTCCGCCGTCACGCAGCTTTGGTAGCGGGTTTTTTGGCGTCTTTACCACCAGCGGCCTCTATGTCGGCGCGGATGTGGACGCGATCAGCACCCAGCTGGCCAACTACTTCGGCGTTACGGATGGCGCTGGTTTGCTTGTACGCAGCGTAGATGAGAACAGCCCTGCGGCCAATGCCGGACTGAAGGCCGGCGACGTCATCACCAAAGTGAACAATGAAAAGATGGCCTCCCGCTCAGACTGGATGAAGGCCCTGCATAGCAATCGCGGCAAGCAGGTGCAGGTGACTGTCATGCGCGACAGGAAAGAGCAGAAGCTGAACATGCAGGCAGGCGAGCCGAAGAAGAAAGGCGAGCTGGACTGGCCTGAGTTTTGCCCCGTAGAGTCTCTGGACCGCGGCCAACTGACCGCCGAGTTGAAAAGCGATCTGGCCATTGCTCTTCCCGACATGATTCACCAGGAAACGCAAAATGCGATGCGGCTTGCGACAAACGAAGCGCTGGCCAGCACCCTTCGCGGAGTCCAGAAACAGATCGATTCTGAATTGCAGAAAGAGCTGAAAAATCTGAGTAATGAAGTTGGGCCGCTTGAACTTAACGAAGTTCAGTAGTCAGCTGCTCAATTTCAGGCACCTTCGGCTGAATCACCTGCTCCGTTAGCGCTCCTTTTATGCCCATTTAACCTCAGGTCAGCGCCGCTCCCGGAAGCAGGGTCGCGCGCCTGTATCCCTCTGTGTTTCAATAAGAAGAGCATGTCCGCAGCACGCCCACAATCTATTGGTCGTCGCCTGAAGGCTGCCAGTCGCCGCGTGCGCGAGCTGGCTCTGGTGGGCCACGCGCTCGCTTCGACACGGCACCCGGTGATGGCCCAGATTGTGCCCATGCGCCGCTGCAATCTTGCCTGCGCGTACTGCAATGAGTACGACGATGTTTCCAAGCCGGTGCCGATTGGGGAGATGCTGCGCCGCATCGATCACCTGGCGCGTCTGGGCACCAGCATTATCACGATCTCCGGCGGCGAACCGCTGCTGCATCCTGGACTGGACGAGATCATCGCCCGCATTCGTCACCATGGTCGCATGGCGGGAATGATCACCAATGGCTATCTGCTTGTTCCTGAGCGCATTCAGCGGCTGAATAAAGCCGGTCTTGATCACCTGCAGATTTCCATCGACAACGTGCAGCCTGACGAAATTTCGAAGAAGAGCCTGAAGGTGCTCGACAAGAAGCTGCAGTGGCTCTCGGAGTATGCCGACTTCCATGTGAACATCAACTCCGTGGTTGGCGGCGGCATTAAGAATCCCCAGGATGCGCTGACGATTGGTCGTCGTGCGATTGAGCTGGGCTTTACTTCCACCATCGGCATCATCCACGATGGAGATGGCCAGCTGAAGCCGCTGGGCGGCGAAGAGCGCGCGGTGTGGAACGAGATGCGCAGCTGGAAAAAGAAGAACTACTCTCAGTTCAACCAATTCCAGGAAGCCATTGCCAACGCGCAGCCAAATGACTGGCGCTGCCGAGCCGGTTCGCGGTATCTCTACATCTGCGAAGATGGCCTCGTGCATTATTGTTCACAGCAGCGCGGATATCCTGGCGTTCCTCTGGCCGAATACACCAAAGCCGATCTGAAGCGCGAATTCCTGACAGAAAAGACCTGCGCGCCGCATTGCACGATCAGCTGCGTGCATCAGGTTTCGTACATCGACCATTGGCGCGCGCCGCAGCAGTCTACGACGACGCCCGGCGCGGCGGCTGGTCTGGTGAATATCGAACTCTGATCTCAACCGGCGGCATGTGGCTGCGCCTGATTACCACCTTCCTTTGGCTCTTCTTTCTTTTCGCGTGGTTTCTTCGTCTTCCAGAAGTTCTGCTGTAGCCGGTACTGGTCGTTGATCTCCCAGTCGATGAGCTGCTGTTCCGATTCGCTGCGCGAGATCTCTTCGACAGAAGTGATCTCGATGCGGGCCACCTGATGCCAGGGATAGAAATAGCGGCCACGCAGCAAAAAGCCGGATTTCGACCAGCTATCGATCAGATCGGTAACCTCGCTCTTTACATCTTCAGCATCTGTGAACGGGAGCAGATCGAAAGTCTCGCCGCTGACCAGATGCGCCGTTACATGGGCGATCAGAACTGTATCGGGCTGCCTGTCGGGATGAGCCATGATTGAGCCTCTCGAAACTAAGATGCACAACTCAGGGCTGCGCGAGATCAATCGCGCCAATGTGCACAGGCCCAAGTTTCCGGAAAATACCTGATCTACAATGTCGGCGGCGCAGCCCATCCATACTGAGCGCGATGCTCTGCTGATGTATCGCCGGCGATCTGGTGGATGCGAAGGCGGACCTGAAAACGCTGTATCCGTCAGCAAAGTAGAATCGACCATATATGGCAGACAACCAGCAATTTCCTCAGGCTGTTCTCGACCGCGCCAAAAAGATCAAGCTCTTCCTCATGGACGTAGACGGCACGCTGACCGACGGCGGCGTCTGCCTCATCTCTGCGCCGAGTGGCGGCGAAGTTCTCGAGATGAAGGTCTTTAATGCGAAAGACGGCGCGGGGCTGACGCTTGCGCACATCATGGGCATCAAGACAGGCTTCATCACCGGGCGCAAGTCTCCGGCGGTTCAGCAGCGCGCCAATGAGATTCACGTGGACTACGTTTATCTCGGCCAGGCACGAAAGATGGCCGCCTTTGAAGAGTGCATGTTGAAGGCCGGGGTGACGGAAGAAGAAACGGCCTACATGGGCGATGACCTGCCCGATCTTCCGCTCGCTCATCGCGCCGGATTTGCGATTGCTGTTGCTGACGCCGCGCCGGAACTGAAAGCCGCCTGCCATTTTATAACTGCGGCGCGCGGCGGGCAGGGAAGCGCGCGTGAGGTGATTGAGCTGATCCTGAAAGCACAGGGCCGGTGGGAAGAGGCAGTTCCAAAGGCGCTGGCTTAGATTTTAAGTTGGCCGGCATTCATTTCATCTGGAATTGCTTCGCTGCGCCACCCGCTTACGACTTGGCTCCAGATTTGGAAGAAATCCGGTGAGCAGTCCTATGGCCGGCAAATACGCGCAGAGCTTGTACACAAAGAAGATGCTGGTGGTATCTGCCAGTTTGCCGAGGACTGCTGCGCCAATTCCGCCTAAGCCAAAGGCAAAGCCGAAGAAGACGCCGGAGATCATGCCGATGCGCCCGGGGACAAGTTCCTGCGCATAGACAAGGATGGCCGAGAATGCTGATGAAATAACAAAACCGATCACGATGCTCAGCACCGCTGTCCAGTGCAGATTGGCGTGCGGCAGAAGCAGCGTAAAGGGCAGTACGCCGAGGATCGAGACCCAGATTACATATTTCCTGCCGTACCGGTCGCCTACCGGCCCGCCGACCATGGTTCCCGCAGCCACTGCTCCCAGAAACATGAAGAGAAATATCTGCGAGGTGCGCACGGATACGTGGAAGCGGCTGATCAGATAAAACGTGTAGTAGCTGGTGAGGCTGGCGAGATAGAAATACTTCGAAAAGATGAGCGCTACCAGCACGGAGAGCGCGCCGATGACCCGTTTCCTCGACAGTGTCTGATGAATCCCGCTTTCATGAACGGTCTTTTTAATGGACCGCATCGCCTGATGACTTTTCGACCAGACGCCAACCCTTGTCAGGACAAAGATGCCGAGGACTGTCGGAATCGCGAACCATGCAATTCCTGGCTGACCGTGCGGCAGAACAATAAATGCCGCAAGCAGTGGACCGATAGCTGATCCGGTGTTGCCGCCAACCTGGAAAAATGACTGTGCAAAACCATGCCGGCCACCAGAGGCCATGCGCGCCACGCGCGACGACTCCGGATGAAAGATCGCCGAGCCGACACCCACCAGCGAAGCTGCCAGAAGAAGCCAGCCGAATGTCGGCGCAATTGACAGGAGCAACAGTCCGCAGAGCGTAGACCCCATTCCAATCGCCAGTGAGAACGGACGCGGCTTCCGGTCTGCGTAGTGTCCGGCAAGGGGCTGAAGCAGAGAAGCTGTGATCTGATACGTCAGCGTCAGAAATCCAATCTGGCCGAAATTCAGATGAAACGAACTCTTCAGGATGGGATAAATCGAAGGAAGCAGTGCCTGCACCATGTCGTTCAACATGTGGCAGAAACTGATGGCAGCAAGAACGCGCAGATATCCGCCCGCTGATTGTGTATCACGCGCTGTGTCTACACTTGTCGTGGCAGAAGAATTCATTCTGGTTTGTATGTAAATAATTCTATGGATTTGATTCCATAGTATCCGGATTGGGTTCGGCGAATGCGCCGCATAACAGGTTAATTACTTAACGCGTGAATTCTTCAAGCTTTACGTCCCCCAGAATCCCTGAGGGCAGCGGCTGCAAATGTTCCATGTCCTGTGGCGCAAACTTTTGTCCATAGCGCAGGTTCAGCAGATGATAATCCGGAAGCGAGCGTCCGGCGAGCGTGTTGATCGCGGTGTTGAAGACCTCGATTTCAAGATGATTTCTGCCCGTATGCAATAGTGTTGTCACATCCAGGCGATATGGCGGATGCCAGATGGATCCCGCTTTCTGGCCATTGACTGAGATGATTGCGGCTTCGCGTATTGGGCCTTCCAGCAAAGCGTGCGTTCCCGGCTTTTTGGGATCCCCTAGTGGGAGCGGTTTGCCTTCGCCAAAATTGAGGAAGTAGTGACGGCCTGTTTGCAAGGCATTTTCAGGAAGATCAAAGTCTCGCGCATATATCGCGCGTCCGGAGTAATAGCGCGTCGCTTTGTCCTGTGTCCACGATTGCAACGATGGCATGCTCGCGCTGCGATGCAGTTCTGGAAATTCCACTTTCCAGTTGTGGCCCAGATCGATAGCAGCATTGGAAACCCGCTGTCCATGCCAGATTTCCGGCAACGTAACCGGGCCATTATGAAGAACCAGCACACGCGATTCATATGGAGCCAGCGTCAGCTCGGAATCAGCCTGATAGCTCTTCCCCGTGAAAGGGTCCCACTCCTCAGCCGCGCTCCACTGCGAAGCGAAATGCGCCTTTATGGAAACTGCATGGTTGCTGGTATTGGCAACGAAATAGACATCAGCAAATGGCAGCTTGCGGCGGATAAATCCAATTTCCGGAGTTGGCGTGGCGAGTTGCATGTCAGGCATGACAACCTTCTTCAGCAATGAGCCTGTCTCGACATCACCGGCAGCGAATTGCCAGTTTTGGTTCTGCGAGAGCCTCCGCGCCAGCGCTTCAATCTGCGCCGATTCCGCGGCGTCCTTCAGCCCTGGAGCATGCTGCGGAAGCCGTCCGACAGCGACGACTTTGCCCCCTTTCTCAACATACGCGGCAATCTGCCGCAGGGTGGCCAGCGGAATCCGGTCCACATGCGGCAGCACCAGCACCGGATACTTGATTGCCAACTTCGCAATCGCCGTCGCGTCGATATAGTCGAAGTTATAGCCCGCATCCAGAATGCTCGCGGTCAGCTCCGGCGTGATGTAGTGAGGTACGTAGTCCGTCACGGCCACGTGACCGGGAATAAAATCAGCCTGCGCATCGTCCGTTGGAACATAGACGGCAACCTGATTTGCCGGTTCACCCTGCCGCAGCAGAAAGCTCAAACGCTGCAGATACCCAGTAATTTCCGGCATCACCGGCCACCAGGGATTGTGCTGATTGAAGACAGCCGCGGCGTAGAACGCATATCCCGGCTCCCCCGCGTAGGCTGGCGAATAAGGCCAGCCATGACCCACGAACTGGTTCACCCCCTCAAGGAAAAAGCGGTCTGCCTCCGCTTTCATGTCGAGCGGCACAGCGCGAAACGCAGGTGAATGCAGCCACGTCCATGTTTCAGCGGACGTTATGTTGCGCCCATAAAGATGACTCGCAGAAGTGGCCCAGCGCGTATAGGAGAAGCTGCGCCACTGCGGGCCTTCTCCCTCGGGCAAATCAACAAGAGAGTTGCTCGAAAGCATCACCGCCGGCTCACCGTAGGTCTGCGAGCGAAAGAGCGTGTGATGCTGGTGCGCCCATGCCGTCAGCGGGTCAAGATAATTTTCATCGACCAATTCGCCGAGCGTCTCGCCCCAGTCATGCCGTATGCTTCGCGCCAGATCATCCGTGCCTGCAAACAATTCCGGCAGATACGGTGTCAGATCATAGCCGCGACGTTTCTGAAACTCAGCCAGAAAATCAGGTGTCCAGTCCGAGCGATAGACCTCCAGGCTGTCACTAAAGACAGAGTATGGCGGCTGGTCTCCAAAGGCCTGCATCAGCTTTTCGCCCGCATATTGCAGATGGTTCTCAATGGCTGCACGGTCAAAGTGATCGAGCACGAATCCCTCAGCGCCGACCGCGGCACGTTTTACCTGCTGTCCGGTGCGGCTGCTGATGAAAAACAGCACGACGCGATCCGCATCGACTGGAGCCAGCGACAACGCCAGCGCATCCGTTTCCGGCAGGGAAACAGGCTTCGCCGCCGCAGGATCATACTTCGCAATCGTTCCTGCAACTACAAAAGCGGTAATCAGGGCCTCGCCATTTTCAAGCGCCGGAAGCGCTACCCGGTCAGCACCAGCAGGCAAGAACATCACCGCCAGCCGCAACTTTCCGGCGGCCTGCGTAACCGGAACATGCGGGCCGCCATAGGGCCATCCACTGCCCAGCGTGATGTTCACGCGCATTCCAAGCTCGCGTGCTGTCTTGTTGGCGAAATTTACCGAATGAAGAAATTCATCGGACAAATACGGCCCGTTGCGAATGCCTTTCGCTGGATCATCCAGAGCCAGCGCATACACCGGTTGAATCTCAACGCCGCCGATGCCGCCCTCTTTCATTCCGCGCAGTTCGCGCGCCAACTCTTCGTCCTGAATTGCCGGTCCAAACCACCACCACCGCATCCAGATGCGCGCATCGTCAGGAGGATGAATAAAACTCTGCCGCAGTGCGTCAATGGAGTCAAGCTGCGCATGACCACAACATGGCCATAACAAACCGGTCAGCAGAAGGGCGCAAAAGAGACGTTTCGCCATTATGCCGATTGCAGAAACGCCACCGACTGCACGCCCGCCACTTCAAATCGCTTGCGGCAACGGATATTCTTGCAGGCCACCATATCGTCTTTGCGGACCATATACGACTGTGCTTTGGCAAAACGCGCGCGGTCGCGCTCATCCGCGTGGCGCGGCAGCGAGTCGCGCTTGCGCCGCACCAGCCATGCAAGCTGGTACTCGTCTGCCTTACCGCAATGCGGACAGGTCAGCGTATGGGTGCGCTGCTCATGCTGTTCGTTGAAAAAATCACGTTCCTCCATAGCAAAATCCCCCCACCAGATAGGAAAGTATTTCATACTGGGCATAACCGGGAAACCTTGCGCGCAGCGATACGCTGAAAATGTGCAGCTATGGTTAAAAAGAAGACCAAAAAGTTCTCCGCAGTTAAAGCTGTCAAGGCCAACGCCCGGGAACGTGTCGGCCAGCCTAAGGCCGAGCGCGTCATCGAAGACAAACCGCGCGAGCAGCGCCGCAAAGCGAAGCACAAACCCACGTTGGGCGAAATTCTCAGCAGCGAGGAATAAAAACATGGCAAAAGCAATCGGCATAGGCGGAGCATTTGTGCGGGCGCGTGATCCGAAGGCGCTCTACGCCTGGTATGAAGCGCATCTTGGTCTCAAGCGCACCGAAGGCGGCTTTATCTTTCCGACAAAAGAGCAGCAGGACGATCTTGTCGTCGCATTCTTCCGTCAGGATGATGCCTACTGGCCCCTGCAGCAGCCGTGCATGCTCAACTTTCAGGTGGATGATCTTGATGCCGTGCTCGATGCGCTCATTGCGGCAGGCGTTGAAGTCGATCCAAAACGCGAAACATACGAATATGGCCGCTTCGGATGGTTTAACGATCCGGAAGGCAATCGCGTGGAGTTGTGGCAGCCTTCGCCGCCTGACCGATAAAAGAAAGCCAGGAGTAGGTAAAAAGCGACGCAGCGCGTATGATGAAGGAGAAAGGATACTCCTTTCTCCTTCATCTGGCTGCCCTCGTTCTATGCGGCCTCTTGACTCGAGGCGATGTAATTACGAAACGAGGAAACATGCGTTCTGAGCTGGTTTATTCTGCGGCTGAAAAAGTCGAGAACCGTTTTTTATTGGCTACTCTTACAATCCGAGCCGTCAGGCGTTTGCACATTGTTTCTACTCGCACCGAAGATACTGCAAACAATGTCCTGGGTGAGTTGGCGCGGGGAAATTTCCTTGAAATTAAAACTCCCGATCTGAAACCGATACCCCCGATCGAGATCCTCTCGATCACGCCCGCAGCCTGAAGACTTAAGGCATTCTTCAGTTTGCGGATGATACGCTCGATTTGTGTATAAGCTTTTCAGATTGAATCTGCTGCTGCTGTGTCTGTTGTGTGCGAAACTTCAGGCACAGACCACATCAAACGACGAATGCGGTCCGCATTCCATCAAGCCCTGCTTTGTGCATCTTGCGCAGGACCAGGTTGGAATCATCACCAGTCCCTTCCGCATCAGCGGAAGAGACCTGCTCTGGATCGCGCCCTTCGGAGTTGCTACCGGGCTGGCCATTGACTATGACGCGCACCTGATGCGTGATCTGGGATCGAATCCGGACCGCGAAGATAAATTTAAAAAGTTCTCGGATTACACCACATATGCCGCCTCTGCTGCCCCGATCATCGGCTACGGAATCGGCTGGGTAAAAAAGGACGACTACCTCAAAGAATCCAGCGTGCTCGCGGGCGAAGCCACTCTGGATGCCATCATCATCAATCAAGGTCTTAAGTATGCACTAGACCGCGAGCGCCCCAATCAAGGAGACGGAACCGGACGCTTCTGGCCGCACGGTCCAAAAACATGGCCCGATGGCCAGTCCATGCCATCGAATCATTGCATGATCGCGTGGTCATTCGCACGCGTGGTTGCCGGACAGTACAACGCGCCGGGGACCAAAATCGCGGTCTACTCGCTTGCGACTGCTGTATCCGTATCCCGCGTTCTTTCGCGCGAGCACTTTCCATCAGATGTGATTGTGGGCAGCGGCCTCGGTTATTTCATCGGCAGCTATGTTTTTCATAGGCGCTCGCGCGAAGCGAGCCTCTTCTCGTTGTCAACCGTGAATACGATCAACGGAAGAGGCATGCAGCTTGATATTAATTTTGGAAGACATTAAATCCGTCTGGTCAGACGAGCATCAAACTTCCCGCTGAGCCGCCCCAAAGATCGGGCCTGTTTGCCCTTTCTGGGCGAAAACGATCAGCCGCATTTTGGTATGTGACACGCCACGAGGCAGCTTGATCTGTACCGGCCCTGAATATGGCCCATGCAGCGACGATATCTTTTGCATGACTCGAACCACCGAAACATGCTTCAGAGTCTTGCCGGAATTCTCTCCCTTCGCCACGCTCGATGTGTCCTCATCGTCGGCAAGCGCGGCATAGAGGGTCGTTCCTTTCGCAGTCTGCGGCGAGAGATCATGCACAGATACCGTCGCGTGCAGAACATCGTTGTCCCAGGCAGCATCTGCAATTTCGATCTGCAGTTTGCCGGCCTGAGCAGCGGCGGACTCAATGGCGTGTACAATCTGCGGACCGTTGCTTCCGTTTACCTGTTGCGCTCCGTCGATCACCATCTGCGGCGTATAGACACTCTCCAGATGGAATCGCTCATTGTTGTAAGCGTTCTGACGTTCCGTCCATTGCTCTGAGGAAAACGGATCGTGCCAGCCGTCGTGGTTCCAGTAATCCACATGTTCGCTGAGAACAATGATGGGAGCGCCTTGATAGTTCATCCCGTCCATTTTGGCGAGCAATGCATCAGCAGGCGGGCAACTTGAGCAGCCCTCCGATGTAAACAGCTCAGCCATCACAGCCGGCTTTGTTGTCGGCATCGTAGCGGGCGCAGTCTGCCCCATCGCACCACTCGCAACAGCCAACACAAGAAAAAAGCTACGAACGTTCATTTTGCGCTCCCTTTCATCTTCAGGATGCGCTCATTCGACGCCGGGAAAAAGGGTCGGTTACACCGGATCGGCAGCATATTCCACACCAGTCATCGAGACGAAGGTTGACGCGTGAGGAGCAGACTCAGCATCCACCGCAAAAGAGAGGTCGCGCCCATCTGAAAAGTGAGATCGGGCATGAATTGCGCCGAAGGTGCGTCCGCCTGAACGGCCAGTTCACATATACATTCCTCCATTTACATCGAGAACATGCCCTGTGATGTAAGCCGCCTCGTCCGAGGCCAGAAAACGGACAGCGTGAGCAATGTCCTCATCCGTTCCAGGACGGTTCAACGGAATCTGCGTCAGCATGGCCGACCGCTGCTTCTCATCGAGCACAGCGGTCATGGCCGTTTCAATGTAGCCCGGAGCAACCGCATTCGCCGTGATGTTGCGTGACGCCAGCTCACGCGCCAGCGACTTTGTGAACCCGATCAGTCCAGCCTTGCTGGCTGCGTAGTTCGCTTGTCCAGCCTGCCCCGTTTCGCCAACGACACTTGAAATGTTGATGATCCGTCCCCAACGAGCCTTCATCATCGAGCTGACCAGCGCCTGCGTCAGCAGAAACGTGCCGGTCAGGTTGGTCGTAATGACATCGTCCCAGTCGGCGCGTTTCATCCGCAGCAACAGCGTGTCTTTGGTGATGCCGGCATTGTTGACCAGAATGTGCACGGCGCCGAAATGCTCGACGACTGCTTTCGCCGTTGCTTTGATCGACTCTTCACTCGCTACATCAAGAGCAAACGCTTTTGCCGTTCCGCCGGACGCAGTGATCTCAGATACAACGTCATTCAGCTTTGATTCATTGCGCGCGGCAACAGCAACGCTTGCCCCGGCGCGGGCCAATGCAATGGCGCAGGCGCGCCCGATTCCCTGGGATGCTCCGGTGACGAGCGCGATTCTTCCTTCCAATGACGGCATAAACTTCTCGACTTTCTGTTGAGGTTGCAAACGAGATTATAGAGGCTGCAAATAAAGTATTCAGCTTTACAGCTGTCGATGATCAGTCAAACTGCTTCCAGTTTGTCTGGCGAGGACCGTCGAGACATTGCCATCCAGATTCCTGCCGTGCGCTACTATAAAAGTGAGCACGATGATCTATAGCGAGCGCAAACCGGCTCTTCCTCTGCGCCGCTTTATCCGGAGCCTCTGGTACGCACGCTCGCCGCTTATGCAACACCGGCATGAGCGTATTCTCCCGGGCGGCTGTGCTCATATCGTAGTCGGCCTGGGCCGCGAATTTCTCACCAACTGCACAGAGGATGGACTGGAGCAGCGCACCGCGCCTGCCCTGATGGTCGGCCAGCGCTCGGTTTATGAGCTTGTTGCCACCAGCGACATGGTCGATCTGGCTGGTG
>Ga0209581_1002344_pt1 | contig 18413 bp, 16 predicted proteins | sample Coa_R2_FD_187160 | JGI IMG/M metagenome (GOLD analysis project Ga0209581, IMG submission 187160) | Surface soil microbial communities from Centralia Pennsylvania, which are recovering from an underground coalmine fire - Coalmine... | ecosystem: Environmental > Terrestrial > Soil > Unclassified ...
CGCCATGCTCTTTGTTCCCAGCCTCGAGGGCCGCTCGCACAGCCCCGCCGAACACACCTCGCTTGAGGATGCCGTGCGCGGCGCGACTGTGCTGGCAACCGCCCTCTACAGGCTGGCGTACTGGCTTACGAATCTCGGCTAACGGTCCGGCTTCACCCAGATGCCGCGTTCGTGCATGAGATCAATCTGGGGCTGGATGACCTTTTCCCGGTACTCGGCATGCTTCATGGGTTCCCTGTTCAGGTACAGGTTTCTGGGATAGATGGGTTGCTCATAGAGCATCTGGTAGAGTTCGGTGCGCAGGTCTTTCATCCAGTTGTCCCACTGGGCGCGGGCGCGATGATCGCGCAGAGCCTCGATATCGATGACGCCGCCAACATAGGTCGAACCAGCGCCATACTCCTGGCGACCGACAATCTGGCCCTTGTAGTTGATGATGAAGGAACGTCCGCCGAAGGTATCGATAGGGGTATCCTCTTCGGGGAAGAGATAGTAGGTACCCATGTTGGGCGCCACGATGTACATGTTGTTGTCGAGGGCGCGGGCGCGGCTCTGAATCTCAAATATCTCGTTGCCGGTAGCCGGATGCGGGTAGGAAGCGCGATAGACCACTTCAGCCCCGTTCATGGCAAGGGCGCGCGCGTTTTCCGGGTAGGATCCCTCGTTTGCCATCATGATACCCAGGCGACCGATCTCCGTATCGACCACCGGCCAGAAAGCGTTGAGGTTGCGGCCATACCGCTCGACCCACCAGTCATAGATATCGTGCGGGCAAACGGAATGCTCGACGGGGAAAAGCGGCGAGACTTTGTAATGTTGCAGGATGACTTCCCCATCCGGGTTGATGATGAAGCCAACATTGAAGAAACGGTCCTTGATCTCCGGGTGACGCGCCTTCGCCTGCGCCATGATGAAGGCATTGTACTGCTTCGCGATCTTGCCCAGTTCATCGGTCTCCTCGCCGGGAATATCAATCGCGCCTTCCCTGGCGAAGGTGACATGATCGAGGTCCAGCACCTCATCGTTGAAGCCTTGCAGCGCCCCTTCAGGAAAAGCAATCAGCCTGACCGGCAGATCAAGGCTTGAGAGCCAGGACGCAGCTTTAACAAGGTGGGTGAGGTGTTCGATGTTGCGCTTGATGTCGGCGCGGGTGCGAATGCCGCGCACGGTGGGAATGAGTCCGACAGCGGTATAGGGCTTAATCATCTCTTGCTCCTTTAGTGTGTCAGGGACATCAACCAATAGCAACAGCATATGCCAGTCGCTATTCATCAGTCAAGGGAAAACACAACCGGGCCACCAGTATGGTATGATAGCCTCATATCGTCTTGATGAACTTTACCAGGCAACACCAGCCATGTCATGCTCAGCGCGCTGCACACAGAGATATTCCATCTTGTGTGAGACAGTGACGGATTCTACCAGGTGCGCGCGAAGCACCTGAGGTAACCATTCTGATCTGCTGTGACCAGAGATGCTTCGCTGCGCTCAGCATGACATGGCCGGTGCCGTTACCCGGCTGATACTAGAGATAGGAGTCTCCATACTTATGGGCTTTCGTTACGCCGTAATCGGCTCCGGTCGGCAGGGAACCGCCGCCGCTTACGACCTTGCTCGTTTCGGCGAGGCCGATTTTCTGCTGCTGGCCGACCAGTCCCTGGCCTATGCCCAACGCGCTGCCGAACGGGTGAACGCGCTGATCGGGCGTGAAGTGGCGCATCCGATACAGGTGGATGTGCAGGATGAGGACGCGGTCGTATCCGCGTTGAGCAAGGCGGAAATCCAGGTCTTCGTCTCCGGCGTTCCTTATTTCTTCAATCTGGGGCTGACACGGGCTGCCCTGCGCGCTCGCGCCAGCATGTGTGACTTCGGCGGCAATACCGGGCAGGTGCAGCAGCAACTGGCCCTCGATGCCGAGGCGAAGGCAGCAGGCATCACGCTGATTCCTGACTGCGGGCAGGTGCCAGGGCTGGGAACGTCCCTCTGCTCCTATGCCGTCAGCCTGTTCGACGAAGCACACGACATTCTCATGTACGATGGCGGGTTGCCTCAACACCCGCAACCGCCCTGGAACTATATCCTGACCTTCAATATCGAAGGGCTGACCAACGAATATTTCGGCACCACGCTCTTCCTGCGCGACGGCCAGCAGCAGACGGTCAACTGCTTCGAGGAATACGAGCTGCTCGACTTCCCCGCGCCTATCGGCCAGCTAGAGGCGTTCACGACGGCGGGCGGCACCAGCACCATGCCCTGGACATATCTGGGCAGGCTACGCACGCTGCAAAACAAGACGCTGCGCTGGCCCGGCCACTATGCGCAGTGGAAAGCCTACAACGATGCCGGGCTGCTCGGCCTGGAACCGGTCATGGTCGATGGCACGCCGGTCATCCCACGCCACCTGCTGCACGCCGTGCTGGAGCCACAACTGCGCGCAAAACCGGACGATCGCGACATGGTCATCATCCGCATCCTCGCTCGCGGCCTCAAAGACGAGCAGGAACGCGAGGCTGTCATCGATCTCTTCGACTACTACGATGAGACGACCGGCTTTACCGCGATGGAGCGCACGACAGGCTGGCATGCCGCCATCATGGCAGGCTTCATTGCGCGCCGCCAGACCCCCGGCGGCGGCGTCCCCGTCGAACTGGCAGTACCGGGCGCAACATTCGTCGAGGAGTTCCGCAAGCGTGGTTTCGATCTGCGCGTAGAGTGGACAAAATAGGGAATGGAAACATCTAACAGGCCAGCCTCGCTCTGGCGGAATCGCGACTATCTCCTGCTCTGGGGCGGCCAGACGCTCTCCAATATCAGCGGTATCTCTGGCATCGCCTACCCGCTGCTGGTGCTGGCAATCACGGGTTCACCGGCGCAGGCGGGTCTGATCGGCGCGTTGCGGGCGCTGATGTACATTGTCCTGATCCTGCCCGCCGGTGCGCTGCTCGATCGCTGGAAGCGCAAGCAGAGATATCGCAAAAAGCCATCTTGTGTAGAAGCCACTTTATGAGTATACTTGTATATATAAGCCCACTTGCGGGCAGGTGGTTTGGCCCTTTTTACCCCTGATGAGGTGTTGCGCATGAGTATCTCTTTCCATCCTGAGACCTCTTTGTATCTGTCGACGCTCCCTGGCCGTTACTACTACGACCCGGCGATCTATGAGCAGGAGCTTGAACGTATTTTTTCGCAAATGTGGGTCTGTGTTGGCCGGGCCGAGGCATTTCCCGCCGCCGGGTCCTATCAGGTTGTGAGCGTTGGCCGGGAAAGCGTGATCGTGGTGCGTGATCGGGAGGGAGTGCTGCGAGCGTTTCTCAATGTGTGCCGCCATCGTGGCTCCCGGCTCTGCACGCAGGCCAGCGGGCAACTGAAAGGCTCCATCCAGTGCAAGTATCACGCCTGGACGTATGGGCTGGATGGTCGTCTGATCGGCGCGCCCAATATTCTCTCCGACGAGCAGTTTGATCGCGCCGCCTTCGGCCTGGTGCCGGTGGCGCTGGAAGTCTGGGAAGGGCTGGTCTGGCTCAACCTCGCCGACGATCCCGCCCCCATCGAATCGCAGGTCAACGGCCCGGTCATCGAACGTTTTGGTTCGTTCGAGCCATTCACGCGCTATACAGTGAGCGAACTGCGGGCTGGCAAGACCCTCTCTTACGATATACAGGCCAACTGGAAGCTGGTGATTGAGAACTTCGAGGAATGCTACCACTGCGGGCCGATGCATCCCGAACTCTGCCGCCTGCTGCCCGGATTCCGCTCTGGCAAAACGTATGTGGCGGGCGATGCCGCGACCCTGGCCGACGATGTTGAGGCATTCACCATCACCGGCAAGGCCAGTCGCCCGCCTCTGCATGGCTTGCTGCCCGAAGACCTGCGCCACTACTACGGCATCGTGCTGCGCCCCAACATCCTGCTCAACCTGCTCGACGACCACGTGGTTATTCACACCCTCTGGCCCACCGGCCCCACGAGTTGCCGCGTGACCTGCGACTGGCTCTTCGACCCCCAGGCGATGGCGCAGCCTGATTTCGACCCGATGGACGCCGTTGAGGTCTTCGATATCGTCAACAAACAGGACTGGGAAGTGTGCGAACTGGCGCAAATGGGCATGTCCTCGAAAGCCTACCGGGCGGGCGGTATCTACGTCCCCGCCGAGCGGCACATCCGCGAATTCGCCGATTTTGTGCTTGATCGGCTGGGACATACAGATACGACAGGCCAGCAGTGAGAGATACAATATCTGACACATCCATAACCATTGAAAGCGCACAGGCTCTTGCCTGTGCGCCCGGCAGCCCCCAGAAGCGTTAACTGAAGGCCGCCCCAGGCCACTCGCAAGAGGTCCTGATCATCTAATCATCTCTGAAAAGTACCCCTGTCTGGCTAGAAGAAAGGAACAGCGGCGTCGACTGGCTTTTCATGACAACCAACTCCCCTGTTCCTGTCTGTCCGAAAAGAAGCCCGCTCTATCCAGGATAGCTATGCCTCTAACGGAAACTCGTGACGTACATCCTCTTCATACTTGCCCTCAAGTTTGCTATGACGACGGCTGTAGAGGAAGTAGATGAGCAGACCGATAGCGAGCCAGACGATGAAACGAAGGATGGTCACAAGCGGCAGGCTCACGATCAGGACGAGCGAGGCGATCATCGAGAGAATCGGGATCCAGGGGACGAGTGGGACGCGGAATGCGCGGCGCAGGTTCGGTTGCGTGCGCCGCAGGATCAGCACGGCCAGCGAGACCAGCACGAAAGCGGCCAGCGTGCCGATATTGGTCAGTTCCGCCACCACATCGATGGGGGTTAGCCCGGCGACGAGCGCGACAACGACGCCGATGAGCAGGCTCGACCAGTACGGCGTGCGCAACCGGGGATGGATGCGCGAGAAAATCCCTGGCAGCAAGCCATCACGCGACATGGAGAAAAAGATGCGGCTCTGCCCGTACAACAGCACAATCAACACGGTTGTCAACCCGCAGATAGCCCCGATCGAGATAATACTGGCGGCGATGTTCAGGCCAATCAGAATCATGGCATGCGAGACCGGCGAGGCCACGTTGAGCTGCGTGTACGAAACCATGCCGGTAAGCACAGCCGTCACGAGAATATACAGCAGCGTGCAGATCAGCAGGCTGCCTATGATGCCAACGGGCAAATCTTTCGCCGGATTGCGCGTCTCCTCCGCCGAGGTCGAAACCATATCGAAGCCGATATAGGCAAAGAAGATGATGCTGGCACCACGCAGGATGCCGCCCGCGCCGAAAGGCAGAAACGGCGACCAGTTTGCCGGGTTGACATGCCCGACGCCCACGACGAGGAAAAACAGGATCACCAGCAGCTTGATTGCCACAATGATGTTATTGACCGTACTGCTTTCAGAGGTACCCAGAATCAGCAGGCCGGTAATAACCAGGATAATGAGCGTTGCCGGTAAGTTGATAATGCCACCGGCAAAAGGCGAAGCCGTCAGCGCGGTCGGCAAGGTGAGACCAAAGGCGCTTTTGAGCAGATCGGTCACGTAGCCAGACCAGCCAATACTGACGGCAGCCGCGCCGACCGCGTATTCCAGAATCAGGTCCCAGCCGATAATCCAGGCAATCAACTCGCCCAGCGTGGCGTAAGAGTACGTGTAGGCGCTGCCGGAAATCGGTACGCTGCTGGCAAATTCGGCGTAACACAGCGCGGCCAGCCCGCTCACAATACCCGCAATTACAAATGAGATCATCAGGCCCGGCCCGGCATACTTCGCAGCTGCCACACCGGTCAAGACGAAAATACCGGTACCGACAATCGCACCGATGCCCATAGCTGTCAGGCTGATCGGCCCTAACGTGCGCTTCAAGCCATGTTCCGCTTGATCGCTCTGCCGCAAAATAAGGTCTACCGGCTTAATGCGCCACAGACCATTTTGCTTCTTACCCACAGTTGCCATAACCTCTCCTTTTCTCTCATCAATTCCGTAAGACCCCATAGAGCGATCAGATCAATGGGGTCACACTGCGCCCATAGATGTACTCTACAACACCTCGCTACGATGACAACTTCTCCCCAGGAGTCTTCGCTGACAGAAAGGGTCTTCTTTGACCGGAATACGCAGAGATTCTTAAGCAGATAATTTATCTCTTCTATTCACAGCATGATGAAGTGGAAATCAGTATCAAAAAACATTAGCACAATCAGAAGAAAAAAGAGTGTACATGTACAGACACGATTCAGCAGGTAAGGATGGTACAGTCGACACTGTACAGCGCGCCGGGTGCCTGCTATTCTTGGAGCAAGCTCAAGCTATTGAAAACTGGCCCGTAGCTGTCATGCTGAGTGAAGCGAAGCATCCAGGCAAATTTCCTGCTCAGCGTGGTTACCTTAGATGCTTCGCTTCACTCAGCATGACAGCTACGGTAACCTTCTTCAGAGCATCCCAACAGTACAAAGTAAGCAGTATTTTTTCATATTCAGGTGGTAGATATGGCGATGAAACAGGCAGCAAAAATACGATTCGGCGGGAAATTAAGCGGGGAATATAGTGTTGCAAGGATTGTCCTGTCGCTGCTTTTTGCTCTCGGCCTCTTTCTCTCCATCTCTCCTCAGGGCCGGGCCATCGCCCGCACCACACGTCAAAAAGGAGAACACCTCGTGCTCGAAGGAGCATTTGCCAGCCGCTGGAGGGCGGGGTACAATAAAAAAGGAAGCTTCCTGTGGCTGATCGGCTCTCAGTTGTTCTCTGTGACGATTCTGTGATCTGTGGGAGGAACGTCTGGTATGGCGGAACACTCGCATTCCCTGTTCCGGGATACTTCCGGCTGGTCTACCATCTCGGCACAGCCTGGCAGCAGCTTTACGCTCTGGTTTACGGGGCTGGCGGGAACCGGCAAGACGACCCTGGCCGGGCTGGTCTGCAAAGCCCTGCTGGCACGAGGCTACAAGGCTGAGATTATCGACACGGGCGCGCTGGCTCGCTGGCTGAAACAGGAACTGCACATCGACGAGCATATGCCGGAAGAGGCGAGCCATACGCCGGGCTATGATGCATTTATCACCTATATCTGCACCATTCTGGCGCGCAATGGCGTCATCTCTCTCACCCCGGCCATCTCTCCCTATCGCCGGGCGCGCATCCACGCCCGCGAACACCTTCCCCGCTTCATCGAGATTTACCTGCACTGCTCACCGCAGCAACGCGAGGCGCGCAGACCCAGGAACGAGAACATCTCCGTTGCCGCCAACCTCGCCGAAGCCATCTATGAGCCACCACCATACCCTGAATTGAGTATCGATACGACCGCCGAATCGGCAGAACGCAGCGCCCTGCGCATCCTCGATTACCTCGAACAACACAGCTATATCGCCCCACTCTGGGAAGCAGCAGAGATGGACGACGCAGAGATCACCCTGATCAAAGCGCGCTTGCAGGCCCTCGGCTACCTGGATTAAGGTTTGCTATCCGCTATGAAATCGGCACGGGATTTTTCATATACAGCCCGACGAAGATACGCAGGTAGCCGCCGTCATCATCGGGATAGGCGCTTTGATGGTTATTGCAGGCGTTGCACTCGTAGGTGTTGATGGGCGCCGGGTTGGTGACGCCATCGTGCCGGGCGTCAATGTTCATGGTGCCGTAGTTGCCGGGGCCAAAAAGGACGGCGATGATACCGGCGGCGGCGAAACTGCGCACATTGCCCAGAATGTATTCGGCGCGATTATCCTGGTAGTGGCCGGGCGAATTGTTCATCGTATCAAAATACTGATTGCCCATCGGCACCTGCCACATGACTATACGCCGATGCGTGTCCTGGCTGAGATAGCCGATAAATTGCAGATAGCGGGAGAAATTGGGGAAGGTGCGGTTATAGCGATCCCACCAGCCGCGACCGCCGGGCTGGCCGGAGTCAAAATCGGCCACATCATTGGAGATCACATCCCAGCTTGAGACCCCTGACGGGTTGCCAACGATGCCGGCGCTATTCAGGAACGCCGCTTCACGCTGCGCCACCCCGGCAACGTTGAGGGAAGCGCCGGTGTAGGTGGCAATGTCGATACCGGCAGCCCACGTTGAGGCATGCAGGGCCAGAATAGCATTGCGAGCATACTTATCCCGCATATGCAGCAGCGCCCAGGCGAATCCCTGCGCGTTATTGGGAAAACCGGCGGCATCGGCAAAGCCGGAAGAACTGACGCTGGCCGGGACACTGGCGGCGTTATTACTCCCATTGGAGGCATTTTGCAGGAACCCCCACAGGTCTGGCTCAACAATCACCAGCACAGGCCTGCCAAAGGCAGCAATCTTTTGCAGCATCAGCACCCAGTTGCCAAAGTAGGCTTTCATCGTCGCCCCATCTTTCAGGTTTCCCGTGTCCTGACCAATGTTATTGCCGCCACAGGAGCTGCCAGGGTTGGGGCCGTTGGAGAGGCACATCTCATAGTACACAAAGACCGGCATATAGCCATGCTGCGCGCTCTCCTGCATGTAATTAGTGGCGAACTGCCCCGGCGGCGAGTTCCACGTCTCCCACCCGCGCCCGGTATTGACGCCGCCGGTGAGATACTGGTAACGGAAAGCATACGCGGTTCCGTTCTGGCTGCGCATCTGATCGAGCAGGTAGGCGCTTCCAGACGGACTCATCACGCCAAAGCTGAAATAATGGGGAAAGGCTGAAGGAATCCCGCCATTGCCGGGTGGAACCGGGCCGGGCGGCGTGCCGGGCGAAGGAGTATAGCCTCCCGACGTTGTCGGCGTGGAAGATGGGTGTACTCCCGGCGTCTGTCCTGACCCGGACACAGACGGCGTACCGCTCTGCGCCGGTAAAGTTAAACTTTGCGATGAATTTGACCGATCAACTTCTATTTTCGGGTGCGGTGTATTCACGCTCGCATTGCCACAGGCGGAGACGAAGACCAGGAAACAGCCACAGATACATGTCCAGCGAATAAGACAGTCCCTCAAACGACGAGTTCTCATGCATTCCCCTCTGATTTCTAAGATACACTTCCTCCCACGTGTAGTATAACTGATAGGTCGGTATGAAAGTCATCAATATAGGAAGTTTGGGGGACAGGGGTACTTCTTTCTGCTGAAGCCCGCAAAGCGTATGGAGAGCGCGGCAGCTATTGTTGCAAATGCTGCACGTAAGAGATAAACTGGTTGCCCCGGTCGAACTCGTTAAGGAACATGCCGAAGCTGGTGTAGCCGGGCGAGAAGAGCAGGACATCGCCGGGGGAAGTGAGGGCAACGGCAGCATCCATCGCCTGCGTAAAGTTCGCGAAGACACCGCGTACAGGGTTGGGCAGGCCCTGCTTCTGCGCCTGCTCCTCAAGGGCCTGAAGCAGTTCGTCGGTGCCGGAACCCTGGAGCAAGATGACATCGCGGCAGCGGCGCACAATCGTCTCCGGCCAATCCTCCAGGGGCAGATGCTTGGTATTGCCACCGGCAACCAGCACCAGAGGCCCGGCAAAAGCCTCCAGGGCAACGCGCCCGGCCACCGGGGTTGTGCTGGTGCTATCATTGATGTAGCGCACACCACGCACGACAGCAACCTCCTGCAGGCGATGCGCCACCCCACGAAACTGGCGCACCACCTCACTCATTGCGTCGTCCGACACACCTAGCAGGCGGGCTGTGGTCGTAGCCAGCAGAATATTTTCCAGATTATGCCTGCCAACCAGCGGCGTCTCGCGAACGAGCAGCGGGGAAATATCCGTCGAGCCGCGCGCAAAACTGCCGCCGCGTTCAAGGCTGGTAAACCAGACGCGGCCCGGAGCCTCCTCGCCGAAACGGCGCGTCCAGGGATTATCATAATTGAAGATCGCCAGATCGCTGGCTCGCTGATGACGAAAAATATTGGCCTTCGCCGCCGCATACTCCTCCATGCCGCTATATGTATTGAGATGGTCGGGGTAGACGTTGGTCATCACGGCAACCTGCGGGCTGATGGCATGGGGAGCCAGGCCCTCAAGTTGCCAGCTAGACAGTTCCAGCACCACCAGTGTTTCCGGGGTGATCTGAGGCAGCAGAGAGAGCGTCTCCACTCCCGCCACATTGCCCCCCAGCACGGTAGGCGCGCCAGTGGCTCTGAGTATTTCGTAAATGAGCGTGCTGGTCGTCGTTTTGCCCCGCGTACCGGTGATACCGATGATGCGCGCCGGGCAGGCGAGGAAAAAGAGCGCAATCTCCATCTCGATCCGCGCGCCATGCTCCCTCGCCAGTCGCAGGTAGGGCGATGAAAGCGGGACGCCGGGGTTGCGAATGACCATCTCAGCCCACAGAAAATCCTCTTCTCGGTGTTCGCCAAGCACAAACTCAATGGGCAAACCTGCCAGCGCCCGCACGCTGGGAGCCAGCACCTCCGGCGATTTCATATCCGTCACGCGCACCAGCGCGCCCTGCTGCGCCGCGTAACGAGCCGCCGCCATACCTGAGCCTTGCAACCCCAGTCCCATCACCAGCACACGCCTGCCATGAAGATCCATAACCGCTTGCCTCTCTTCACACAGATTCACGAGATACGCTTATTCGATGCGGTCATCATAACAGAACTGGCAAGGTTGGGCAATTGTATGCTACTACCCGGCTGACAGCAAGTAATGGTTACTTTCTACCAGTCTGCCCACCTGCGCCACCCTCTTCGAAGGTGTTGGTCGAGTAGCTGATGCTCTCGACGTTAGGAGCGTTGCCAGCCTCTTCCAGCAGCGTCTCCTCTTCGGGTTTAAGCGCGCGCGGCAGCCGCACCTGAGCAACCGTGTAGAAGTACGTTCTGGTGAACATCCACTGCCACCAGGGAGCAAGCGTGTAGAGTTCTTCCGGTACCTCTTCTTCCAGCTCGCTTTTCACCACTTCGATCACGGTAAATTCAGTCTGAGCCATGATATTCATCCTCTTTCTCTTCTCTTTTTTCACCTGTCAGAGTTCCATATTAAACACGATAGGGCTAGCAAAAAAGATAATCTCTGACAGGGAAGAGAAAAAGCTGTATAATAGAGATAGAAATGGCTTTGTTTATGTAACAGGCGAACAGCGTTTCATAACGTGTCTCTGCTGAGTAACTAGAAATCGCATGGCGCATGGTGCCGGAACCGACTGTGCAACTCGAATATATTCTGAAGCGCCTGCAAATCGGGGCTGCTCTACTCGACTGTGCCGATTTGCGCTGCCTGTATGCCAATCCCTACCTGCTCTCGCTGCTCGACGAACCCTGGCGTTCTAAGGGCGTCAAAGGGTGTAAGGTAGAAGAGGTTGTTTCCCCGGAACTCGCCAGCATCGCCCGCTCGGTACTGGAGCAGGTACGCGCAACAGGGCAGCGTGTTACCTGCGAGGCCCTTCCCTATGAGGGCTTCCTGCAAAGCCGGGGGCGCACCTACTGGAAAGTAGGCATTGAGCGCGTGGACAACCTGGAAAACCCACACGAAAGCCCCATGTTGCTGGTGACAATCGAAGATGTGACCAGGCAGGCGCGCTCAGATTTGTACACAAAGGCCGTCCATTACATCTCCTCGGCCATCGCCAGCCCCTACGCGCTACCGCTGGTGCTTGATCGCATCTTGCAGGCCGTCCACGAAATGGTCGGCTCGACACGCTGCGCCATCCTGCTCATCGACCACATGGATCCGGTCTACGAGGAACAACTTCAACTGGCAGCATGGGGGAAAGGGAGCGGCATTGAGACTGCACCTTCCGTGAGGATCGCTGCGCAGCGCGGCATTCACCAGCTTTCCTACAACTGGCGTCCGCTGCTCAGCGAGCGGTTGCTCCTGAGCGACATCATACACAAACCACAGGCGCGGATTATAGAAGATACGCGCACCGTGCCAGAGATGCAGTTCCCGCTGATTGACGACGAGGGAAAGCCGTATCGTCCCGGCTCGGTGCTAAGCGTGCCAATCTTTGAACCTGCCTTCGACATACGAGAGGCGGGCTTCACAGGAAATGGCAAACACAGTGCCGAGGCGAAAGGGCAGGTGCTGGGAACGATTGAGGTCTATCACCGGGGCGTGAGGGGCTTTCCGGCGGAAGAGGTGGCGCTGCTGGGCCAGTTCGCCCGGCAGGCAGGTCTGGCCATCTACACCACGAGGCTCCTGCGCAGCATTGACCGACTGGCGCGAGTCGCCAGCCGCAATGTCCGCCAGCGCGAAAACGTTATGCAGGCCATCCCCGACGGCGTGATTATCTATGATGCGCGCTGGCGAGTAGTCGAGATCAACCAGGCCGTGCGCCGGCTGTTCGGCTGGTCTGATGAGGTGATCGGGCTGCCCGTGACGGAAGTCATGGCGCGCAGCAAAGCACAGCTCCTCGGCGATGAAATTGCGCCCTCCGAGCTGGTAGCAAGACTTGAGCGGCACGCGCTGGAGGGCAAGATCGATGAGTTAAAGCTCATCAGCGCGGAGGGTGAAGCCTGTACCATGCGCCGCTCGCAGGCTCCCATTCACGACGAACTGGGCAATATCTTCGCCTTTGTCGTTGTCTATCACGACGTAACCGAACAGGCGGCGGCGCGCGAACGCATCGAGATTGAAGTGAAGAATCGCACCGCCGAACTGGCGCAGCGCAACGCGGCCCTGCAAGCGGCCAGAATAGCACAGGAACTGGCGAGCAAACGCCTGAAACTCCTGTTGGAACGCTTGCCATCCGGTGTCATGCTCATTGAGGCCGCAAATAAGAGCATTAGCATCATCAACCATGTCCAGATTCAACTCTTGCAGCGTATGGGCCTCCTGTCGGAACTTGATGAGAACCTCAGCACCGACCAGGCTATGCAACGGCTTCCCGCCTCCAGTATCGAGGAGATTTTACGCCCGCTCTCGCTCTACAGGCCATCCGGGGCGCGCATGCCATACGAAGAACAGCCACTGGCGGTCGCCTTACAGTGTGGAGAGGCCAGAGAGGACGAAATGCTGGTCACGCTGCCGGATGGACAGCCACTGCACCTGCTGGCGAGCGCGGCCCCCTTATATGATCGTGATGGCAGCATCAGCAGTGTGGTCTCCGTCTGGCACGATATTACACAGATGAAGATGCTGGAACGGGCGCGCGAAGATTTCTTCACCACTCTTGCGCACGAACTCAAAACGCCGCTTGCCAACATTCGCGCCCACCTGAGCGCGCTGCAAACCCGCGACCTTGAATGGACGGTCGAGGAGCAGCTCAAGTTTCTCCAGACAGCCGACGAGCAGGTAGAGCGACTGGCAAATATGATTAACTACTTCCTGGATGCTTCTCGCGTTGAGGCGGGGGCGCTGCGCCTGGAACTCGAACCCATTCTGCTGCCAGAACTGTTTGAAGATTTGCAAGACCGCCTGCAAGCCTTGATCGATGCTTCGGGCCGCCGCCTGGAAATCGTACTGCCTCCGCACCTGCCCGCCGTCATGGCCGACTACGAACTGATTATAAACGTGCTGACAAATTTATTGAGCAACGCTTTCCGCTACGCTCCTGAAGGAGATACGGTACGTATTGAGGTCGAGGCCGTTTTTGACGAGCAGGAGAGGCGAGCGCACGGGGTCGAGCTGCGCGTCATCGATCGCGGGCCTGGCATGACGCAAGAGAGGCAGGCAGAATTGTTCACCCGCTTCAGCACGTTCGCCGCGCTGCGCCGCCCGGCAGCCCACCGGCCTGGACAACCGGAGAGCGAGCGCAGTGCGGGAAGCATGCGCTGGAGTCCAGCCACCGGGCTGGGCCTGTATATCAGCAAAGGCATCATCGAGGCGCATGGCAGCACGCTACAGGTCAAAAGCAGCCCCGGCGCGGGCGCAGCATTCTCATTTATTCTTGGGACTGTCCATACAATGAAAAGAGAAGGATAAAGAGGGATACTATGCCTGCGAACGATAAAAAAACACGGATTCTCTGTGTTGAGGATGACGCGCAGATGCGCGCATTTTTGCTGGCGCAACTGAAGGCGCGCGGCTACTACGTGCAGGCCGTGCGTGACGGCGCGCACGGTATCGACCTGGCCGCCATCTTTCAACCCCATCTCGTGCTGCTTGATCTTTCACTGCCCACGCTCGATGGCCTCTCCTTCCTGCGCCGCCTGCGTGAATGGAGCCGCGCCCCGGTCATCATTCTCTCGGCACACGATGAAGAACCGGTGAAAGTGAAGGCGCTCGACCAGGGCGCGGATGATTACCTGACCAAGCCGTTCAGCCTCAACGAACTGCTGGCGCGCGTGCGCGTGGCGCTGCGGCGGGCAGAGGAGACGGAATACCTGCTCAGCAGCGTCGGCAGAGAGGTACAGCGTCCCATCTATCGCTGCGGCGGCGAAAATGGCCTGGTGGTCGATTTCGCCCACCGCACCGTGCGCTCCGGCGGCCAGGAGATTCACCTGACGCCTACCGAATATGACTTGCTGTGCGAGCTTACACGCAACGCCGGCAAAGTGCTTTCACACCGCGATCTGCTCCAGCGCGTCTGGGGTCCCGATTACCAGGCCGAGAATACCTACCTGCGTACCTTCGTGCGCCACCTGCGCCGTAAATTGGAGCCAGACCCGGCCCAGCCGCGCTTCCTGCTCAACGAACTGGGCGTTGGCTACTATGTGCCACCACCCGATCCCCCGGAGTTATAAATACCTCAGCTTTTTTCACACCATTTTCACACACATCGCGAGCAAATTCACGCTATTATCACTGCCAGCAGGGTACAATATTGCACAGGAGAGGAGTTGGCCCCTCTCCCTGGAGCTTCATTAGAACAGCCATCACGCGCGACCACTACAGCCACGCGGGAACGGATGCAGGTAAGGAAGCATGTTCAAGGACATACAGTCCAATGAGAGCCAGACAGGTAGAATACCGGCAGCATCTTCGCCAGATGCACAGGCCCACGCCAACCCGGCCCCACTGAAGGCCGAAAGGCAGCAGGCTCTGCGCCGCATCCTCGTCGTCGAGGATGATCTTTCCCTCGCTAACCTGGAGGTAGAGGTGTTAGCGGCTCACGGCTATGCAGTGACGCAGGTACACGACGGTGAGCAGGCTCTTACCTCCCTTCGCCAATCCCCTCCTGATCTCGTCGTGCTTGATTTTGAACTCGCCGGCAATTTGACAGGAATGGATGTCTTAGAGCTTCTTCGTCTTCATGCAGGTATCCCGGTGTTATTTACTTCAAGCGAGGAAACGGCGCTGCGGAGATATATACGGGCCAGCGGGGAGAGTAGAGCCACACTCGATCACCTCCCCAAGCCCTACTCGATGCACACCTTGCTCGTGCGTATCGAACGCATGTTGACGATAGCACCTCAATAGCTGTTTTCAGTTCAAAAAGAAGGAGGCTTCTATGGAACGCGAGCGTAAAGAGGATTGCGAAATGCTGAGAAAAATCGGCTTTGGCGAAGCCGAAGTGCGCGAATTGAGCAGGCTGCGCCGCGACTACTACGAGCAGATGCGGCAGCAGGCAACTAGAGAAATGCGCCGCTTCGAGTTCGTTCGCTGGCTGGTAGATACAGGGAAACTGACAGACCAGATCGCATAGGGCAGAGAAAGAGAGCAGAACCGGAATCATCACAGGAGGTTTTTCACAGGGAATCACTTCCTGTTTGTGCCCTCAAGAAAATGCCAGATAGATGTCAGGGCAATGGCGCCTGGGCATTGATCTGGCATTGCGTTTTTCGAGCCATCCTTTCCTGTCGGCTAGCTAGCTGAAAAGCAAGCTCATGATGGTTCGCATTGTTCCCTGCGCACCACCAGACCATCTAACTGTCCCCAGAGGTTCAGTTCCGGTTGCTCGCCATCAATTGCAAGTGGAGCAATTTCATCATGTTTTTGAAGTGTTTCCGGTATCTCAGAAGGCACCGGTGGCGCAGGCTCCTCCGGAACGGGTGGCGCAGGATACAGGGGCAGTTGCGACACAGAAGAGAGGATGCGCTCAATGACCGATGGAGGCGGCTCTACCTGCTCTAAATTGCGAAATAAGGTATCAATATCATCTTCTGGCTCAGGGACGGTGTCAAAAAGATCATCGGAAAAAAAGATGCGCGGCGTATAATGCATACCTGACTGCTCCCTCTTATGCTCGATTCATAGCCTGCCTATCTCTGCTGTTAGTACGAATCGGAGAAAAAGGAAGTTTCAGAGAATGGGAAATTTGCGCCAGCTTTCGTCTGCTGAGCTACGCTGGCGCAAAACCTCCCCGCTATTTCAGTGAGAAAGGAACGATTGCCGCTGTGAAGAGAGGGCGGTGCGCAGCAGCGGTTTGGCACGCTGGAAGTACGTTTTGGCCGTAGCCTCTGGCATGTTGAGCGCCTGCCCGATCTCCGCGAAGCTCAACTGAGAAACATAGCGCAAAAGCACTACCGAGCGGAATTTGATCGGCAGGGACTGGATGGCTCGCCGCAGGGCATCTTGCAGATCGTGCCGCTCCGCCAGTTCTTCCGGGAGTGGCTGCGTATCCGGCATCGCGGTCAGCGGAGAAAGCTCCTCCTCATTGCTGCCAGCCTCAAGGTCAGAGAAGTGGATGGCATGCTTGCGACGCAGTTCATCCAGGCAACGATTGCGCGCGACCTGAAACAGCCATGCCTTCAGCGGTTCACCCATGCGCAGGGTCGGCAACGAAACATACAACTGGAGAAAGACCTGTTGCAGCACATCGCACGCCAGGTCATAGTCATTCAGGAAGCGGTAAATGAAATTAAACAGGGGCGTACTATAGCGGTGAACCAGCGCCTCAAAGGCGGACTGATCGCCTGCCATTGCCTGCCGTGCCAGCATACCATCTGTCATGATGGGGGCCGATATCTGCTCATGTCCTCGTGTCTGCATGATCCTTATGCCTCGCTTTCTTGATCTCTATTCATAAGATTATCGTGTTTCATTCCAAATATCAAGCGGTTTTGTCATTTATAAACTCTTCCGTAAGTACCTCTAAGCAGATACTAACAAATGCTAAAAGTATCCGACGACTTTCTCATCTTTCATTCCAGGAAACAGAGCCGTTTCTTATCATTTTCTCATAAATTCTTATCTAAAAAGATGAAACTTGCAAAAAGCGCCGCATGTACGCATTCTATTCGTACACGCGGCGCTTTTTGTGGGCGCAGGAGAAGCTCAATTGATGTTCACAGGCAATGTGCCTCATGGCGCTTTTGCCAGTTCTTCATCGCTTCTCAGCAAGTATTACGTCAAAAAGGAGCAGTTGGATGATCAAATTGCGGAAAGATTGGGAGAACTGAGCAAGCGGCTGAAAAACTGGCCGACCAGGCGCTGATCGACCCGCTTGCCGATGCGAGCGAGCAAGATATTCGCCGGTTCCATGCTGATATTTGGCTCGGTCGTGGGATATTCCACGAAGCCCTGAGAACCAAAAAGGCGAGCCAGCATCTCGCGATAGCGGTAGATTGATAGCCTTTCCCGTTCAGTATCCCAGTGCCAGGAGAGACCAACAGCAAAGAGAATCATATCTTCCAGCGCATCCAGCTCAAGGGCAAAGGCCAGCAGTTCTTTCGCCACGCCCATATGTCGCCAGTTGGGGCTGACCTCAATAGCGACTTCATAAACGTTATCCAGCCCCTCCCACCAGGCATCGCCGGGCGCGATGGTCACTTCGCCCACGATGTCTCCTGTCACCGTGTGAGCAAGGGCCAGGGCGCAGTCCGGTCTGCGGGCAATACCGAGCAGCAAGTCTTTCTCGCGCTCCGCCGTGCGGGCAAAGGCGCTCATTCCGCTATCGATATTCAACCGCTCGACCAGCGATGGCGGGCAGAAGTCGCGCAGCAAAAGCGGCCCCTTCTGTGTCTCAAGGGTCTTACTGCGTGAGGGCGTATCAGTACCATGCAGGTGCAATAAGTCAAAGAGACCGGCCAGAGGTGAGCGGGAGCGCGTTGGTGGATATGCCTGGCGCACGTAAGGTGGCACCACCAGATGGCGCACAAGGCCAACCGTTTGCGCGTTGGCGCGGCTGATCTCCCAGCGACGCGGCATAGCTGGAAAGTTTTCAGGACGGTCTCTGAACGTGGTAGGAAAATCTGTTGCCTCGCCGGGCTTGCCCATGATCTGCTGCGCGGCGGCCTCGCGCTCCTGCACCTGCTGCCAGGCGGGACGCCAGCGAGCAATCCACTCTTCCGGCAATTGCTCTGGCAAGGGCTGACCGGACATTTCGGCCCAGAGCATGGCCCAGGCACGCGGCACAACGCGATAGAGGTCGTAGCCACCGCCGCCGAGCGCCACCCAGCGCCCCTGACAGTAGCTATGGGCAAGCTGATGAACCAGCTTTATCTGCGCCTCAATGCCCCTGGTTGTCAGACTCAGATGCGTTAGCGGGTCCCAGGCGTGGGTGTCGCAGCCGTGCTGGCTGATGATGACGTCGGGGCCAAAGGCGGTCACAAGCGGCGAGAGCAGCGTATCAATCACTTCGATGTAGGAGTCGTCCTCGGTAAATGGCTCCAGAGGGACGTTAACGGAGTAGCCGCGCCCGGAACCCTTGCCCAGTTCAAGCACGTC
>Ga0209581_1002345_pt1 | contig 18404 bp, 13 predicted proteins | sample Coa_R2_FD_187160 | JGI IMG/M metagenome (GOLD analysis project Ga0209581, IMG submission 187160) | Surface soil microbial communities from Centralia Pennsylvania, which are recovering from an underground coalmine fire - Coalmine... | ecosystem: Environmental > Terrestrial > Soil > Unclassified ...
GAGTTTAGGCGCCAGCATGCGCCGCCGCCCGCGCGCGGTCGATCTCCGCGATTTCCTCGGCGCTCAACCGGAACTCCAGCGCTCCGATGACTCCTTTCACCTGCTCCGCCGAGCGCATCCCGACGATGGCTCCAGTCACCTCCGGCCTGCGCAGCGTCCAGGCGATCGCCACTTCGCCGGCAGTCCGACCATGCCGCCGCCCGATCTCGCGGCACGTTTCGGCGATCTCCAGATTCCGTGACAGGTTGGGCTCCTGGAAGGCGGCAGCGCGTCTGCGGAAATCGTCCGGCGCGAAATTTTTCACCCGCTCCTTGGACATCGCGCCCGTGAGCAGTCCGCTTTTCATGGGCGAATACACGATCACTCCAATGTTATTCCGGCCGCAATATGGCAAAATTTCGTCTTCGATTTCTGGAGAAATAATCGAATAAGGAGGTTGGAGCGAGGTAATCGGAGCAATCGCCTGGCAACGGCGCATCTGCCCGACATTGAAATTGGATACGCCGATCCAGCGAACTTTGCCCTCTTGTTGCAGTCTGGCCATTGCCTCCCAGCCTTCCTCGATATCCTCCTCCGGCTGCGGCCAATGGATCTGGTACAAGTCGATCACGTCCAGTTTCAGCCGCCGCAGGCTGGCTTCGCACTCGCGGCGGATCGAATCCGCCTTCAACGAACCGCTGATGTCGCCCTTTTCATTCCACACCCTCTCGCATTTTGTGAATACGTAGGGGCGCCGCGGCCGCCCGGCGATCGCACGGGCGACGACTTCTTCGGAGTGTCCCAACCCATATACCGCAGCAGTATCGATCCAGTTGATTCCGCAGTCCAGCGCGGCATGAATGGCTTCGATCGACGCATTATCGTCCTGCGGCCCCCAGGCGAAAGCCCATCCACCGCCGCCCATCGCCCAGGCTCCGATTCCGATGGGCGTGATCTCCATGTCGCTGTTTCCAAGGCGTTTTAATTGCATCGTTTCTATTCTCGCGCGCTCCGCTGTTGCGGCTTACTATGATACCTGGGCAGCGCGACCCGCTCGATTGCAAGCCCCGGACAGCCTGGGATGTTGAACAAGTGGCCGCGCCCTTCAGCGGTACGTCTTGTCATCCAGCCGGCTGAAGTCCACGCTGTCGTCCAGCACGCCGATCGTGACAATCGCGAACGTGAAAACGCGCGTATCCGGCTCCAGGTGGCCTCCGAAAGCCTTTTCCGGATTCGCCAGCGTAATGTGCGCGTGGATCTGGCCGTTCATGATGTAGCCGTTCATGCTGATCAGGTCCGCCGGCGCCATGGGATCCTTTTCGAACATGTTCTTTGACGGAAACGTACGGTTGCTGACCTGGTGGATGTGATAACCCCGCACTGAGCCCGCGCCCGCCAGGATGACTCCATTGCGGATGTTCTCCCGCTTGACCATTCGCTGGAGCCCGGCCAGCAGATCCGTGTCGAACTTGAATCGGAGCGTCACGATGCGTTCGAAACGACCGGTGACGGCGTACACGTCCGGGACCTGATCGCTGTTAGGCCGCGCATCGTCGGCCGGCGACCGGCTGGCGTTCACCACCTCCCGCCGCGTCTGCCCGTCTGAAAACATGGCTGCGAGCGCCAATGTCAATGTTGAAAGCACGGTCCTGGTTTTCATCGCCGCTCCTTGCCGAATTCCACGCCCCGGGTGGATATGTAATATTTCGCAAGCATATTTGGCCGCTCCCAAGACGGAATACGCTGCGGATTGCGCAGGTATGCGAAGAACTGGTTCGCGACCTGAGCGAAATGCGCCTCATGGCCCACGCGAAATTTCTCTGGGATGACAATGCGCGCTTCCTTTTCCGTGCGGGCCATTCCGAGACCTGGCCATTGCTGCTGCAACTGGTCAATCTTCTCTTGCAACCTGGCAAACACCTCGGCGCGATCCGCCTCGCGCGCGGGCGCAACATACAGCTGTGGAATGTAATTCTCCGGCTTGCCCTGCCGGATCTGGACGCTTGCTTTCGAGCCGCGGAAGACGGCTTCATACGAATCGCCCGATCCGGCTGGCGCTTCCCAGTTCCACACAATCTCTAACCGCACATAGACGCCGCGGAGCGTGTAATCCACGGAGTTATTGCAGAAGTATTCGAAGCTTCCCCCATGAACCCGGCTGGCTAACGCCGGAGGGAAGGCCGGCTCGCCCGTGACCTGCTCGAACTGCTTCTGCGTGATCGCCAACGGCCACCGCCGTCCGTCCAAGACGCGAACATCAGCTCGGTAATCGATCGCCTCGCCGGGAAATGCGGTCCACTGCACAAGGTCGATGACGTGCGTGCCTACATCGGCCAGTCCTTCGCCATACTCCTCGATGTCGAAGAACCACGCAGGGCGGCGCAGCGGAACTCCGGCCACGGCTTTCATCACATGATGAACGCTCCTGGCCCAGACGCCCGGATTGCGGCTGCTTCCCGGCTGGAGGCGTCCGAACAGCGCGGGATCGTTCACCAGAATCCGCTGTAGTTCCGATGTGACTTCATACCGCTCCGTCATGATGTCATATGCCACCAGGCGCTTTTGATCCGCCAGATCCAGCGCGCGCTCCAGCTTTGGCATATCGGCTGATGAAATGATCCACGGCTTGTCGGCAAAGACATTCAACCCCGCCGACAGCGAAGCAAGAATCCGGTCGATCTTGCCGCGGTTGCGGCCGGTAAACACCACGACGTCGCCCGGCGGACTGCGCAGCATGTCGCCCATTGGATCGCTGCTGGTGTGGATGTCGAGATCCCAGCTGGTCGGGTTGTCGCGGCGCGCGTTAAACAGCGCGATGCGGTTCAGGTAATCAAGTAATTCGGGCCCCAGCGGCGCGAATACCGAGACGCGCCGGTCGAGCGATGGGTACATCTCCTTTTGCAGAAGCGCGGCGTGAAAGTGGCCGGGATCCACAATAATCAGCCGGGCCGGCGGCTCATTGTTCGGCGACGGGGACAAGCCGGCTCCAACCCCAGCGAGCAAAAAAACGGGAAGGATGATTCTCATACCATGCCATGCGCGCCATCGGGCTTTCCCCGCGATTATCATCTGGCGCCCTCGATCAAAGCAACAGGCGCAGCCGCCCGCGGCCGGCGCGCGCGCCTACAATAAAAGCGTGCGCGACGAGTCTTCCATCCAGCAGGCGGTCGCCCGTCTCGACGCCGTTCGCAAGGAGATCGGCAAGGTGATTGTGGGCCAGCAGGACGTCGTGGACGGCGTTCTCATTTGTCTTCTTGCGGGCGGTCACGCGCTGCTCGAAGGCGTGCCGGGACTGGGCAAGACCACGCTGCTGCGCACCCTAGGCCGCGTGCTTCATCTCAAGTACTCGCGCATTCAGTTTACGCCGGATCTCATGCCGGCGGATATTGTGGGCAGCATGATTATTGAGACGGACGATCGCGGCAGCAAGGCGCTGCGTTTTCAGCCCGGCCCGATCTTCGCCAATCTCGTGCTGGCGGACGAGATCAATCGCGCCACTCCGAAGACGCAGTCCGCGCTGCTCGAGGCCATGCAGGAGCGCACCGTGACCAGCGGCGCGACGACGCATGAGCTCGACGCGCCGTTTCTGGTCATGGCGACGCAGAATCCCATTGAAATGGAGGGCACCTATCCGCTTCCGGAAGCGCAACTGGACCGCTTTCTGATGAAGATTCTCGTAACGTATCCCTCGCGGGAAGAGTTGAACCGCATCGTCGAGCGCACGATCCAGCCGGAAGAAACGCGGATCCAGCCGATCATGGGCCGCGATGAAATTCTCGAGGTTCGCGCGATTTGTCGCGAAGTGCTGGTTGCGCCGCACGTGCAGGACTACGCCATCGATGTTGTTCTGGCGACTCAGCCGGGCGCTTCTCATTCGCACGAAATGGCCAACAAATACGTCCGCTATGGCAGTTCGCCCCGCGGCGCGCAGGCGCTGGTCGAATGCGGGCGCGTGCTGGCCTTCATGCGCGGCCGCATGCACCTCAGCATCGAGGACATCCGCGCGATCGCGCCGTCCGTTTTGCGGCATCGCATTATTCTCAACTTTGACGCGCACGCTGATGGGCAAACGCCGGAAACGGTCCTCGGCCGGATCCTTGAAAGCGCGACGGCTTCGGCCATGGCCCGGTAGCCTGTCCCGTGCGCGGCGCGGGCGCCAGCTCCTGCGCAACGCGCTGCAAGCCACCGAGCCTATCCGCCTTGTACGCGCCTCTGCTTGCCGGCCCAGAATCGTTCTTTGATCACAAGCTTGCGAATCTTACCCGTGCCTGTTTTGGGAAGCTGGTCCTCGGTGAATTCAATGATGCGGGGCAGCTTGAACTTGCCCAAGCGCTGTTTCAGAAAATCGAGAAGCTGGGCCGAGTCGAGCGTCGAGCCGGGTTTGCGGACTACGACGGCCGCGGGAACCTCTCCCCAGGTATCGTCCGGCGCAGCGACTACGGCGCATTCGAACACTTCCGGATGAGCGAAGATTGCCTTCTCCACTTCGAGCGACGAAATATTCTCGCCGCCGCTGATAATGATCTCTTTTTTGCGGTCGACGATATGGATGAAGCCCTCTTCGTCCCACACGGCCATGTCGCCGGTGTGAAACCACGGCCCGCTCATCACGGCGGCCGTGGCTTCCGGCTCGCGGTAGTAGCCCTCCATGATGTGATCGCCCATGGCGACGACTTCGCCGATGGTGTGCATGTCGCGAGGCACATCGTTCATTTCCGCATCGACCACGCGAACCTGCACATTGGGAACCGGCCAACCTGCCATGGCCTGCCGCGCGTAGCGTTCATTGTCATTGGCAGGAATGAGCTCGCGCTTATTGCGCGCAGATGTCAATACGGGGGCCGTCTCCGTCAGACCATAGCCGCCGACGCACTGCGCCGTGGGGAAGGCGCTCTCCACGCGCCGCATCAACTCGGGAGAGGACGCGGCGCCGCCAATCATGATGTACCGCATGGTGGAGGTATTAAATTTGCCGAGATCGCCGCAATTGAGCAGCGCGTTGGCCATGGTTGGAACCAGGCACATATCCGTGGCTTTGTGCTCCTCGATCATTCGCAGCACGTAGGCCGGCTCAAAGCGCCGGATCATCACCTGCTTGAGGCCCATCATCGTAGACGCCTGCGGCCGTCCCCATCCATTAGCGTGAAACAGCGGAATGGCGTGCAGGTCCACCATGGTATCGGGCTCGCGAAACATGGTGGCGATGGAGAGCGCGTGCAGATACAGCGTGCGGTGGCTGAGCGTTACGCCTTTCGGAGTTCCGGTGCTGCCGCTGGTGTAAAACAGCTCGGCGATGGACATCTCGTCAATCTGGAACACATCGGCGCGTTCGGGATACCCGTGGTCGAGCAGCTCTTCGTAGGTAAGGTCCGCGACCGGGATTTTGTCGTTTATCGTTACATACCGCTCGATGGAAGGACACAGCGGGCGCAGCTTTTCAACCAAGGGAGCGAAATCGTTTTCGAAGATCAGCATTTTGGCGCCCGCATGATTCAGGATCCCGATCAGCTCCTGCGGGGACAGGCGCACGTTGAGCGGCATGATGATGGCGCCGGCCTGGACGACGCCGAAGTAGCCTTCGAGCAGTTGATTGTTGTTGAAGCTCAAATACGCAACGCGGTCGCCGCGCTCGATCCCTTCCCGGGCCAGCGCGGTTGCCAGCCGCTCGGCCCTTTCGCCAAATTCGCGATAGGTGAACTGGCGATCTCCGGAAACAACTCCGATATTGCGTCCGAAAACGTCCATGGCGCGGTGCAGACACCGAATAGGCGTAAGAGGTACGAACATTGGAAGCCTGCGAGGATTATAGGACAGTCGCAGCAGCGCGTGGCGCTGCGCCGCCAACGTCGGGCGACGCAAAGCCGGCAATGGGCGCGGCGACGGCGCTGGCTGCGCACGTTGGATGATTTCGAGCCAAATGATATAGGATTGAGGTGTAGTGTTTCGCGCCATCACCAGCGTTGCTGCGACGATCATGCTCATGGCCGTTCTCATTGGCGGCGCATGCGCAGGCTGCTGGGCGCCGCTTCAGAAAGCAACGCATTGCTGCCATCCGACCGGACAGTGCGATAAGGCTGGCAATGCGCCAGTACACAGCGAGTGCGCGAGCCAGCCGGTTGATCTTGCCGTCGTCGAACAGGCGTCGCATGTGGCCGTGGCGCTCGAACCGGCGGCCGGTTGCGCTCCGGCGATCATGATGCGCCCAGCCTCGAATTTCGAAGCGCCCCGCGAGGAGATCCAACCGTATTTGGCGCTCGACCTTTGCGTTCTCCACTCAGTCCTCACCATCTAGCCGCTATTCCCTGCCCGCGCTAGTTTTTGACAAACCAGAATTTTGGAGGGTTGATGCGGTCTGCCGCATACTGGCTGGCGCTGCCGCTGGCTGCCGCAGCGTGGGGGCAAGCGGCGCAAGAGCGCCTGAATCTCGATGATCTTGTCGCCGAGGCGCTGCGAGCGAATCCCGAGATCCTGGCGGCGCAAAGCAAGTACGAAGCGGCGCGGCAGCGTCCGGCGCAGGAGCGGTCCCTGCCGGAGCCGACCTTTTCACTCGGTTGGAACTCCAGCGGCAGTCCGCTGCCGGGCGCCGGCCTGGGCACGGAGCCGATCGCGAACGTGGGCGCCATGGCGTCTCAGGAAATCCCGTACCCGGGCAAACTGCGGCTGCGCGCCGCCGTTGCGGAGAAAGAAGCAGATATTGAGGCGCAGCAGTTTCACGCGGTCGAATTGAACGTCATCTCGCGCGTGAAGCAGGCCTACTATCGGCTGCAGCATGCCTACGCCATGCTGGGCGTACTCGCCCGCAACCGCGACGCGCTGCGCACGTTATTGCGAGCCGCCGAGGCGCGCTATTCGGTCGGAAAGACGACGCAGGCGGATGTCTTCAAGGCGCAGATGCAACTTACCGTGATTGAAACCAGGATTGCCCAGATCGAGCGCGAACGAACAGGGCGCGAAGCGGAAATTAACGCCTTGCTGAATCGAAGGCCGGGAACGCCGGTCACCCGGCCTGGGGAGCCGCACATGATGTCGATTGGGTTCACCATCGACGAGTTGCTCGCAAAGGCGCGCGATGCAGCCCCCGCGCTGGCGCGGGAACAAAAGGTGATGGAGCGCGCCAACACAGCGCTCCGTCTTGCGCGCACGGATTACTACCCGGACTTTACCGTCAACGGCGGCTACTACTATATGGGCTCCATGCCGCCCATGTACATGTTCCGCGCCGATATCAAGCTGCCGCTGCGCCGCGCCAAAACGCGCGCCGAGATCACGGAGAGATCCGAAGAGATCGCCCAGGCGCGCCATACATACGAAGCTGCGGCGCGGGATCTGGAATTTCGGATCCAGGATGAATACACCGCCGCCAAGACCGCGCAGACGCTCCTGGATCTGTATGCAAGGACCGTGATTCCGCAGGCCAGGCTGGCGGTGGAATCATCGCTGGCATCGTATGAGACCGGCGCGACGGATTTTCTGACCGTGCTAAGCAACCACGTCGCGGCCTTCGAGTACGAAATGAACTACCACGAGCAGATGCAGGAGTATCACCTGGCGCTGGCCCGTTTGGAAGAGCTGACCGGAGTGGAGCTGATCAAATGAAAAGGACTGCCGTCTTTATCCTGGCTGTTCTGGCGTTCGCGGCCGCATTCGCCGCTGGCTGGTACGCGCGCAGCCGTGCATCCGCTCCCGAACAAAAAGCTCGGCGCAAAATCCTGTACTGGATTGATCCCATGCATCCTGCCTATAAATCGGACCAGCCTGGCGTCGCTCCGGATTGTGGCATGAAATTGGTCCCGGTTTACGCGGACGGCGCCGCGGGCGCCGGTTCAACTCCGGCGAAGACAAAGATCCTCTACTATCGCGACCCGCAGGACCCGTCATATCGTTCCGACAAACCGGGTCTGAATCCGGAGACCGGCAACGAATTGGAACCTGTGTATGAAGGCGCCGCGAATACGATTTCCATCAGCGCCGAAAAGCAGCAACTGATCGGCGTCACCTATGCCGTCGCCGAACTCTCCTCCGGGGCTGAAACCATTCCCGCGGTCGGCAGAATCGCGCAGGATGAGACAAGGATTACGCGGGTTCATCCGAAAATCGAAGGCTGGATTGAGAAGGTCTATGCCGACTTCACCGGACAACTGGTGAACAAGGGCGATCCGCTGCTGACCATTTACAGCCCGGAGATGCTCGCCAGTGAACAAGAGCTCATCGTCGCGCTGCGCGCCCGCGACATGATGAGGGCCGGGCCGAGCCGCGAGGCGTACGAGAACAGCGAATTGCTGATCGAAGCCGCGCGCCGCCGGCTCGAACTGTGGGACCTCAGCGCGGCGCAGATCGGTGAAATCGAGCGTAGGCGCAATACGATCCGGACCATTACCCTATACTCCCCGGCGGCCGGCTACATCACGGCGCGGAATGCGTTCCCGAGCCAGCGCGTATCGCCGGATACCGAACTGTACGCGATCGCCGATCTCAGCCGCGTGTGGATTCTTGCTGATGTGTTCGAGACAGACCTGCCGAAGATCCGCACGGGCCAGAGCGCAATCGTTTCCCTGCCGAACACAGGCCGGACCTTTCTAGCCAAGGTCAGCTACATTCAACCGCAGATCGATCCGACATCCCGCACGCTGAAAGTTCGCCTGGAAGCGCCGAATCCGGACCTGAAGCTGAAGCCCGACATGTTCGTCAACGTCGAATTCCGCATCGCCCTGCCGCGGCGGGTGACCGTGCCGGCCGATGCAGTCCTCAACACGGGACTGCGTAAGAGCGTGTTTGTCGACCGCGGAAATGGCGTTCTGGAACGGCGGGAAGTGCAAACCGGAGATCGGATGGGCGATCGAATTCAGGTCACGAGCGGTTTGCGCGCCGGTGAGCGCGTAGTGGCGTCCGGCGCTTTCCTGGTGGACTCGGAGGCGCAGTTGAAAGGGGCGGCGCATGATCAATCGCATCATTGAATTCTCCGGGCGCAACCGCTTTGCCGTCTTGGCGCTAGTGGCGTTCGCCTTCGCCGCGGGGATCTGGTCGATGCTCAACATCCCGCTCGATGCGATTCCGGACCTCAGCGACACGCAGGTAATTATCTACTCGCGATGGGACCGCAGCCCGGATATTATCGAGGACCAGGTCACGTATCCGATCGTCACGTCGATGCTCGGCGCGCCGAGAGTAAAAGCCGTGCGCGGATTTTCGGATTTCGGCTATTCCTTCGTGTACATCGTTTTTGAGGAAGGCACGGATATCTACTGGGCGCGTTCGCGAACGCTGGAGTACCTCCAGGGCGTGCTGCCGCGATTGCCGCAGGGCGTCAGGACAGAACTCGGCCCGGATGCGACGGGGGTCGGCTGGATCTTTGAATACGCGCTGATCGATACGCAACATCGTCATAATCTGGCCGAATTGCGATCGCTTCAGGACTGGTTTTTGCGATATCAACTGCGGTCCGTGCCCGGCGTCGCCGAGGTCGCGCCGATTGGCGGATTTGTGCGCCAGTACCAGGTGAATGTGGATCCGCGCAGGCTACAGGCGTACAACATCCCGATCATGAAGGTGGTCGACGCTGTCCGCGCGGGCAATAACGACGTTGGGGGGCGCTTGATTGAATCAAGCGGCGCCGAGTACATGGTGCGCGGGCGAGGCTACGCCCAGACTCCTGCCGATATCGGCCGCATCGTTTTGATGACCACTCCGGACGGGATTCCCGTTCGCGTCCAGGACGTCGGCGAAGTGATGCTGGGACCCGACATCCGGCGCGGCGTTGCAGACTGGAACGGCGAGGGTGACGTCGCGGCCGGGATCGTGATCATGCGGCAGGGCGAGAACGCGCTTCAGGTCATCGATCGCGTGAAGGAGAAACTGCGCGAAATCGAGCCGGGGCTGCCCCATGGCGTGAAGGTGGTGACGGCATACGACCGCTCCGACCTGATTCTGCGCTCCATCGATAACCTCAGGCACACGCTCACCGAGGAGATGATCATGGTTGCGATTGTTATCCTCATCTTCCTCTGGCACATTCCCAGCGCGATCATCCCCATGTTCACGATTCCCATTGCGATCGCCATTTCGTTCATTCCGATGAGGGCGATGGGGCTGACATCGAATATCATGTCGCTCGGCGGGATCGCCATCGCCATCGGGGCGATGGTGGACGCGGCCATTGTGGTCGTCGAGCAGACGCATAAGAAGCTCGAGGAGTGGGATCGCGAAGGGCGGGTGCGCGATTACCGCCGCGTGATCGTCGAAGCCGTGAAGGAGGTCGGAGGGCCGAGCTTTTTCGCGCTGCTGGTGATTGCGGCGTCGTTTCTGCCGGTGCTCACGCTCGAAGCGCAGGAGGGCCGCCTTTTCAAGCCGCTGGCGTATACAAAAAACATCTCGATGATCGTGGCGGCCGTGCTCGCCATTACGCTCGACCCGGCGATGCGGCTGTTGTTCACGCACGCGACGCAGTTCGATTTTCGGCCGCGATGGCTGGCCCGGGTCGCCAATGCGGTCGTGGTCGGCAAGATTCACCCCGAGGAGCGGCATCCGATCAGCGGCATCCTGATCCGTATGTACGAGCCTGTGTGCGCCCGGGCGCTGCGCTGGAAGTGGGCTGTAATCGGCGGCGCGGCGGCGCTGGTTGCCGTCACGATTCCGATATATCAGCGGCTCGGAAGCGAATTTATGCCACCGCTCGATGAGGGCGCTCTGCTGTACATGCCATCCACTCTTCCCGGCATATCGCTGACCGAAGCCCAGCGTCTTATGCAGACGCAAGACCGGATCCTGCGGTCGTTTCCCGAGGTGGCGACGGTGCTGGGGAAGGCGGGGCGGGCAGAGACTTCAACGGATCCGGCGCCGCCTTCGATGATGGAAACGGTCGTCATCCTGAAGCCGCCGAGTGAATGGCCGCGCGTTGATACATGGTGGACCCGATGGGCGCCGAACTGGCTCGCGCCGGCCTTGCGGCGCATCACGCCGGATCATATCTCGACCGAAGATCTGACAGATCGCATGAATGCCGCGCTCGACCTTCCTGGCGCGGCGAACGCCTGGACCATGCCGGTGAAGGCCCGCATCGACATGCTCACGACGGGCATCCGCACGCCGGTGGGCATTAAAATCTACGGCTCAGATATCAACACGATTGAACGTCTGGGCACGGAACTGGAACGGCTGCTCCCCTCTGTGCGCGGCACACGGAATGTATTCGCGGAGCGGACCGGCGGCGGCTATTTCATCGATTTCGATTGGAATCGCGACGCCCTGGCTCGCTACGGTCTCAGCATCGATGATGCCCAGGCCATCGTGACCAATGCCGTGGGCGGCGAACAAGTGAGCACTACCGTGGAGGGGCGCGAGCGATATCCGGTGAACGTACGATACCTGCGTGATTTTCGCGGCGATCCGGGTCAGTTGAGCCGCGTGCTGGTCCCGGTGATGAACGGGCGGGCGCAGATCCCCGTATCGGAGCTGGGTTCCGTTCATGTCCGCTCGGGCCCGAGCATGCTGCGCGATGAAAACGGCCTGCTCAGCGGATACGTCTATGTCGACGTCGCGGGACGGGATATCGGATCGTACGTGGCGGAGGCGAAGCCAATGGTGCGCGAGCGCCTCCGCGTCCCGCCGGGATACTCGATTGCGTGGAGCGGCCAATACGAGTCGATGGAGCGCGTGCGGCAGCGGTTGGCGGTCATTCTGCCGCTGACGCTGTTTCTCATTCTGGCGCTGCTGTACATGAACACGAAATCAATGGCCAAGACCATAATCATCGTACTCGCCGTGCCGTTTTCGGCTGTCGGCGCAATCTGGCTGCTGTATGCGCTTGGTTACAACATCAGCATCGGCGTCTGGGTCGGTCTCATCGCCCTCATGGGCGTAGATGCGGAAACCGCGGTCTTCATGCTGCTCTATCTGGATCTGTCCTATAACAAAGCCCGCGACGAAGGCAGGCTGCGGACGCTATCCGACCTGCAAGAGGCTATTGTCGAGGGGGCGGTAAAGCGGATACGGCCGAAATTCATGACAGCGGCCTGTATGTTCAGCGGCCTGGTTCCGATCATGTGGTCCACCGGCGCCGGCGCGGACGTCATGAAGCGCATCGCGGCCCCGATGATCGGCGGCATCTTCACTTCATTTCTGCTTGAATTGATCGTTTATCCCGCAATTTATGAGGTTTGGAAATGGCGTTTCGAATTAAAGCCGCGGCGTGTCTGAGCATCGGACTGGCCGCTGCGCTGTGCGCACAGGATCTGCAATTCAGAGTGCGGCATAAGCATTTGGCGAAGGGCGGCGAGGGCATGTTAACGTTCAAGTCGGGCGGCGTGTCGTTCGAGGAGACGGGCAAAGCGGACCATGCGCGTCAATGGAAGTACACGGATTTTGAACGGTTAGAACTCGCTCCGAATCGCATCCGGGTGGTGACATACGAAGACGCCCGCTGGCAATTGGGCCGCGACAGGGAATACATATTCGATCGTCTGGAGCCGGATGCAGCCGGACGATTATATCCGTTTCTAGCCGCGCATCTTGACCAGCGTTTCATCGCGCGCGTAGCGGATCGGTCGATCTCGCCATTGTGGACCATGCCCGCGAAAGCTCTCCGCGGGCGAAGCGGCGCGCAGGGAATGTTGAAAATTGGTTCAGATCGGATCGTGTTCGAAGCAGCAAGCGCGTACGATTCCCGGACGTGGCGTTTCTCCGATATCCAGTTCGTCGCCCGGCAGGGTACGCTCGATTTCGCGGTAGTATCGCTCGACGGAGAAACACGATTCCAGCTCAAAGAGGCGATGCCCGAGGACCGCTACAACTCAATTTGGAGGCGCGTCGCCGAATCCGGCGGACTCAAGACCTTTCATTCTTCGATGGAGATTTCTCATGACTAAATTCGCTGCGTTATTGGCGCTATCGACTGCGGCCGTCCTTGCCGGCTCCTACCGGGGAGTAATTACTGAATCGATGTGCCTCGGCGACCACAAGGCTATGAACATGGGCCCTGACCCCGACTGTATTCGCCGTTGCGTCAAGACCGGCCATGGCGTGAAGTATGTGCTGTGGGACGGCAAAGCGGCCTATCGGCTCAGCGATCAGCAGACGCCGGAAAAGTTCGCGGGCCGCCGTGTCACGATCACGGGAAGCTTGTATCCGAAGACGGGAGTTCTGAGAGTAGACAGGATCGATCCGCTAAAGTAGAACAATGGGTTGGATGTCCCGATCCTTTATTCCTGTACTGATCGCCGGCGCCGCACTGGCGCAGACGCCCGACAGCCCGCACAGTCTCAGCCTCGGCTTCGGCGCGGCGGCATTCGCCGGCAAATTCGGAAGCATTGATCCGGGCCTGGCGCTCGAGTTGAACTACGGCTATCGCATTACAGAGTACATCCAAGTCGATTTAGGCTTCGAAAGCTCCTTTAATTCAGACTACCGCAATTACAACGCGAAATTTAATACCGGCGCGCGTACGACTACTTTCTTTTTTGTCCCTGCCGGCGGCCGCCTTAATCTCCCGCTACGCTACCGTGAACGGCGGATCACGCCCAGCATCGGCGTGGGAGCCGTCTACAATTACGATAGCGGCGCAACGTTCCAGGCCCTTTCGCACCCGCATCACCGCGCGGGCGCTTACGGCCTTGCGAGCGTGACTTATGCGCTCGACAGTCGGAGCCATCACAGCCTGGGCGTTACCGTGCGGTACATGAACGTGATGTCCGCGGGCAGCCCGCATCCGCAGTGGTGGAATGTTTTCGGGGAGTACACTTACCGTTGGGGTCTGAGCCGATGATATGAGTCACGGTTTCAACGCACCCGGCGGGGCTTGCTGTACGTCAAATATTGTTCGCATTTTAATGTAAATTGCCCGATTAACAGTTAAAACGAAAAGCTCCATTACTGCAATTTGGCAAGTACTGTCGCTTTTCTTCTCAGTTCCGCGTGAGCGGTGCGTCATTTTTGCGCAAAGCCGCAGGTGCGCGTTTGTAACGTGAACGAAGGGAGCGCCGCCCGCTTCTTGATCGCGCGTCTCCTGCGAGCCTTACGGGCGGTTGAACTCTGAATTCTCCAACATTTTGAATAAAGACAGCTTGATTTCTACAGGCTTCAGAATTGCAAGTAGTAATAGGCTGGCTTTGTAGTTTGGCGCGGTGGTTGCTTTTTCCGATCCCGTCAGGAGGTCGGAATCTAGAATGTACACCCTTGCAAGAAACGCGACTACGTGCGCGTTCCTTTTATTAATTGCCCTGGCCGCGACAGCCTTTTCTCAACAGGCTGGGACGGTGAGCGGCACAGTAACGACATCGGCGGGCGCTCCAATCGCTAACGCTACGATTGAGCTCACAAATGTCGCGACGAATGCGACGATGCGCACGACCACCGATGCGTCTGGGAACTACCGTTTTGAGAATGTCCCATCGGGAACCTACCGGATGAAAGCGTCCACTGCCCAGGCTTCTGGAACCCCATCCGAGGACATCGTCGTCGACGCAAGCCGCGCAAAAACGGTGAACATCACGATGCAGACCGGGGCGGGCGCTCCGTCGACAACGGCGGCGCTGATTACCGTCCAGGACGCGACGCCCATTCAAGGCCTGGAAACGCCCCAAGTACGAACCGCCTGGAGCACGCGGGAGATACAATACCTGCCCGCATCAAACATGCTGGAGCGCAACGGGGAGTTCTGGGGAGCGTATAACCTTTCTCTCTTCAACGCCGGCGTTGCGCCAAGCTACGGGATCGGCCCCGGCCGGGGCCCGGTGGTGGGCGGACAGCGTCCGATCAGCAGCTACTGGCAAATGGAAGGCCTGGACAACAATAACCGCGCGGATCCCGGGCCGCTGGTCAGTATGTCGAATGAAGGCGTGACCGAATTTGTTGGCTATCAGAACCACTTCCCGCCCGAGTACGGTCATGCCGCGGGCGGCCAATATAATCAGATCGCGAAAACAGGCGCGAATCAGGTTCATGGCGAATTGTTCTGGTTTACCCAAAACCGCAACCTGAACGCGACGGACTCGCTGTTTGCGCGTCAGGGGAATCCGTTCGCGCAATATGACCAGAACCGCATTGGCGGCAATCTCGGGCTTGCGGTCATTCCAAACAAGCTATTCTTTTTCGGCAACTTTGAATATATCCCGTTTGGCGCGGCGAACGTTCCTTTCAGTCCGGTTTACGGGCCAACAGCGGCGGGTTATAGTATGCTCGCGCACTTGCCTGGCGTATCTGCAACGAATCTGTCGGTGCTCCAACAGTATATGCCCGCCGCACAAACTGCGACCGCAACCACTACGGTCAATGGCGTCCAGATCCCTGTCGGTCCGCTGCAGTTCAGCGGCAAGAGTTGGCAGAACCAATACAACGGCATCGGCAGCGTCGACTGGAGGATCAACCCCTCCGACAGCCTCCGGGGGCGCTATGACATTAACAACATCGACGGCGTCAGCTCGTTCGGAGCGTTGCCGACATTTACGAATGGCCTCACGTTTCGATCGCAGCTGGCGAATATCTCCGAGTATCACAATCTCGGAGCGAATGGCATAAACGAACTCCGCCTTGCCTTCAACCGCTTCCGCCGGCTCTACGACACGCCGAGCGGGACGTTTCCTGGTTTTACGTCCTTTCCGAATATCACGATCCAGAACCTCAACGCGACTCTGGGTTATGGATTTCAAGGAATCAGCACTGCCGGCATGAACACCTATCAGCTCAGCGATAACGTCAACCTGACCTACGGTTCGCATACCATCCGGTTCGGCTATGATGGCCGGCGTTATGTCGGACCGCTGAACTATCTGGGACAAGGGGCCGGCGCCTTCACGTACAGCAGTCTGGCTGGATTTCTGCTGAACCAGAGTCCGGACGTCTTCGGGAACTCTGGATCGGGCGCCTACGCCGGCAATAATTGGGATCACTATCTTTATGTCAACGACGGCTGGCGCGTTCGACCGAACATGAATATCAATCTCGGCTTGCGGTGGGAATACGTGACCATTCCCAATACGCTCCAACTGCAAGGTTTAAACAATATCGCCAGCGTTCCTGGCGTTCTGACTTTTAACTCGCCCAATACGCAGAAGACTAATTTTGCTCCTCATGTGGGCTTTGCGTTCGCGCCGAACCAGATGCGAAATTTCGTTTTCCGCGCCGGCTTCGGCATGAATTACGATGCCCAGGCGGCAAGCTATGCGAATCTGCTGCCCAGCGTTCCGCCGGGCGTCAGTTATACCCGGTTTGTGAACACAGTCACGCCGTTCTTCGGCTTCTTTGGACCGGGCGCGATTGTGTTCCCCGTTCCAGTGAATGTGTTCCAACCGACGGTAACGGCGGATCAGGCGCGCGCTCTGACGACGACTTATATTCAGGATCAAAGATTGCCCTACACGATGCAGTGGAATGCGAGCGCCGAAGGTGCGGTGGGTCGATTTGTCCTGAGCGTCGGCTACCTTGGCGTCAAGGGCGTGCATCTCCCCGTTCTGAGCACGCTGAATACAAGCCCGACGGTGACGCCGTCGAATGCGCTGCCGCTGTTCTATTCGCAACCGTCTCAGGCGCAGTTGAACGCCCTGCCGAATACGCTCGCTGGCCTGCAGGCCCTTTCCGGCAACTCGCTTGCTTCGTACGGTTTCGTCAACCCGATTTATACGGTAGCGCCGAACGGCATGTCCTGGTATAACGGGATGCTCGTTTCCGCGTCCACGCGCTTTACTGGCGGACTCCAGGTCAAAGCTAACTACACCTGGAGCCACCTGATGGACAACCTGGGCGGACCGAACACGCTCGGCGGTTCGCTCAATTGGATTAACTGGCAAACCGATAAGGGCACATCCATTTACGATCACCGGCATGTCGCGTCGCTCACTGCGTTGTGGGATGTGGGCGGCATTGCCACGCACAGTTATTCCTGGGTGCGTGAGATTCTCGCGAACATGACCCTCTCCGGCACGTTCACCTATGCCTCGCCGGCCCCGATCCCGCTGACGAGCGGTCTCAACTCCTTGCTGGGGGGTGGATTCACTCCATCCGGCGTGTTCGTCAACAGCAACGGGGCTGCGGGCGTTGGCAGCGGAGTTACCCCCCTATACAACAGCTCCGGACAAACGGTCGCTTATCTGGCGACGAACCCGAACGCGCAGTTCATCGCCGCAGCGCCGGGCATGTATCCGAGCAGCAGCCGGGCGCTGTTCCCGGATCTGCGCCCGATCAACAACTTCGATGCGGCGATCTTCAAGCGATTCGCGATTCGCGATCGGTTCGCGCTTGAGCTTCACGGCGAAGCTTATAACGTCCTGAACCACGCTCAGTATGTTCCGGGCTCGATCAATAGCATCGGCTTGGGCGCCGGACACAACTGGAACATGTTGATGCCGGGCAGTCTTGCGTTCGGCGATGTTACACAGGTGTTCTCGAATCACCCGCGAATGATTCAGGCGGGTATCCGCGTGACCTTCTGAGTTCGCTGACAACGCGCCTGCGTTGGGGCGGGCCGCAAGGCCCGCCTTTTTCTTTTGTTCTGGTGTCTGGCCGAGGTCGTCGCTGCACAACGGAACTCTTTTGGGTTGAGTCGGGATGAATGGCGAAAGGCCTATCGTTGGCGCCCGCGCTCGTCGGCTTTCAGCTTTTTGGCCAACTCCGCGACGAGCTGATCGCGCTCGCCGCGGCTCCAGGCGTCCTGAATGTCCCTCTCCGGCACTCCGGCAATGCGCCCGAGCAGGATATATGCGGGCAGCGCGTGAGCCAGATGACGCCAGCGCGCCATCTCGATCACAGCCGGAAGCGCCCGCTCCTTGATCTGCTCCAGCGCGCTCTGATCGCGCGACTCCGTCAGATTTACGAGTGCGACAGCGGCATTATTGCGATCAGTCCAGACCAGCGAGTTCAACATCTCGATAAACCATGTCGGCTCGATTTTCAGGCCAGAGTCGGGATGCAGTTTTGCAAATACGCTCAACGCGGCCATAGCGCGGATTGCGTTACCGCGGACGGTTTCGTCGGAGTCTTTCAGCGCATACTGCAATTCGTCGACGGTGGTTTGCTTCTTGGGTCCGTATCCGATGACGTACGCCGCAATGGCGCGCTGCTCCTCGTCTCCGGAATTGTGTAAAACGTCCCGCAGTTCCTTCGAGTACTTCCCGGCGAGGGCGACGAACTTCAATTGGATATCGCGGGCGTCCGGATCAGCCATCAGCGAATGTCCATGCGTCAGGTCTTCGGCGGTCTGGCTGCGGCGCACCGCCTGGTTGACTGCGTCAAGGAACTGCCGGTATGCATCCGTTACCTCCTGCGGGAGATGCAAGTCCGCCTCGGGGGGAGTGCGCACGTCGAAGTGTGAGGCTCCGCGCTCTTCCACGCCGACATACAGGATGACGCCACTGTTCGCGCAGCAAGTAGCTTCGAGGCGGGCGTCGACGATTCCTGGCACGGCCGCAATCCGTTCCTCGACGTCGCCTTTGGATCGCGGC
>Ga0209581_1002350_pt1 | contig 18353 bp, 18 predicted proteins | sample Coa_R2_FD_187160 | JGI IMG/M metagenome (GOLD analysis project Ga0209581, IMG submission 187160) | Surface soil microbial communities from Centralia Pennsylvania, which are recovering from an underground coalmine fire - Coalmine... | ecosystem: Environmental > Terrestrial > Soil > Unclassified ...
TGATGATCACCTCGGCCAGCGCGAACAAGGAGCTGGCCGCGGATTTTCTGGAATACATGATCGAGGCGCAAACGCAGAAGCGCGTTTCGGACGTGACCGGCTACGTGCCGGCGAACCCCGCGGCGGCCGCGGGCATGAGCGAAACGGAAAAGAAAAGCCTGCACCTGGATGACGCGGAGGCGTACATGCAGCGGATTTATTTTTGGCAGGACGTGCCGAGGCGGGCCAAGTACAACGAAATCTGGAACGAGGTGAAGGCGGCGCAGTGAGGGCGGAGAGGTGAGCGCGCTGAATGCCATCAATCGAGCGACTGGCGGGGCTCCGGAGCCGCCCGCCGCAAGCGGCACGCTGCTCGAGATTCGCGAAGTGAGCAAGCGGTTCGGCGCTCGCGACGTGCTGAAGGGCATATCGCTGGAAATTGCGGCGGGCGAGTTTCTGACGCTGCTCGGGGAAAGCGGTTCCGGGAAAACCACGCTGCTGCGGCTGATCGCGGGGTTCGAGCAATTGAGCGCGGGAGAAATCCGGATGCGCGGGGAACGGCTTGACCCGCTGCCGCCCTATCGCCGGCGGGTGAACACGGTTTTTCAGCAATACGCGCTGTTTCCGCATCTTAGCGTGGAGGAAAACGTCGCTTACGGACTGCGCGTGAAGAAAGCACCGGCGCGCGAAATCGCGGAGCGGGTCGGCGAAGCGCTGCGCATGGTGAAGATGTCCGACTACGCGGCGGCGCGGCCCGCAAAGCTGAGCGGCGGCCAGCAGCAACGCGTGGCGCTGGCGCGCGCGCTGATCAACCGCCCGGAATTGCTGCTGCTCGATGAGCCGCTCTCGGCGCTGGACGCGAATCTGCGCCGGCAGATGCAGAGCGAATTGAAGGCGCTGCAGCGCGAGGTGGGGATCACGTTTCTTTTCGTGACGCATGACCAGGAAGAAGCGATGGCGCTCTCCGATCGCATCGCGCTGCTTCGGGACGGGGCGATCGAGCAGGTGGCATCGCCGCGCGCAATCTACGCGTCGCCGGCGACGGCGTATACGGCGCAGTTCATCGGCCAAACGAATTTGCTGCGCGCGGAAGTGCGGGATGGCGCAGCGACCTGCGGGCCAATATGTTTTCGGGCCGCCGGCGTGCCGGACGGTCCCGCGACGTTTTCGCTGAGGCCGGAATCCATCCGGCTTGCGGAAGACGTGCAGCCCGGGCCGCCGCCGATTCGGTTCCAGGGAACCATACGCCAGCAGATTTACGGCGGCTCGACCGAGCTACTCGAGGTGGATTGCGGCGAGAAGTTGCGCTTGCGCGTGAGGATTTCCGCGCGCGGACCGATGGGCGGGACACACGAGTTTGCGTTTTCGCAGGGAGACGTGATCCGCGTGCGGGAGTAACGCGGTTCGCGGCACGTGTTTTATGTATTCGCGCGCCTACAAAGCGATCGTCAGCGCGCCGCCGCTGCTGTGGACCGGCGTGTTCCTGCTCGTGCCGTACGCGCTGATGTTTGCGCAGAGCCTCTGGACGGTCCGCGAAGGGGTGATTGTCCATCAGTGGAATTGGCACAACTACGGCACGCTGGTCACGAATCCGCTCTACGCGTCGGTGTTTTTGCGAACGCTGCGGATTGCGGGCAGTGTGACGTTCCTATCGGTGCTGCTTGGGTACCCGCTGGCGTACTACCTATCGTTTCATTCCGGCGTTCGAAAGGAGCTGCTCTATCAGTTGGTGATTGTTCCGCTGTGGGTGAGCTACCTGGTGCGGGGGTACGCGTGGAAAACGATTCTGGGGAGCGAGGGCGTGCTGAACAGCTTCATGCGATACGCACACCTCACGCACGGCCCGGTCGAGTTCCTGCTGTACAGCCCGTTCGCGGTGGTTCTGGTGCTGACGCACATTTATACGCCGTTCGCGTTCTTGCCGATTTACGCGGCTCTGGAGAATGTGCCGCGCGCGCTGGCAGAAGCGTCGCAGGATCTCGGCGCGGGGCCGGGAAAGACTTTCGCGCGAGTGATCTTGCCGCTCTCCATGCCGGGGCTGATCGCGGGCGCGACGTTTGCGTTCGTGCTCTCACTGGGTGATTTTCTCGCGCCGCTATTGGTTGGCGGCGCTTCCGGGACGATGATCGCGAATGTGGTGCAGAGCCTTTTCGGCGCGGCGTACGATTGGCCGCTCGGCGCGGCCATCAGCGTGTGCATGCTGGCCATCATTCTTTTGCTGCTTTTCTCCACGGAACGCCTGGAAAAGCGGTGGTCCTTCAAATGAATCGCGGGAGAAATGCGTGGCCGGGTGGTGGCGCTCCGTTGCTGGCGCTCCACGCCGGTCTGGTCTTTGCGTTCATTTATCTGCCCATCGCGGTGCTCATTCTCTATTCGTTCAATCGCGCCGGAGTCGGCGGCTTTCCTCCGCGAGACCTGACGCTCGATTGGTACGCGCAGCTTTTCGCGGACGGGGCGATCTGGGATTCGGTGCTGAACAGTCTCATCGTCGCCGTGGGAAGCGTCGCGCTTTCCATGACGCTCGGCTTGCTCGCCGCTCTGGCGCTTGATCGCGCCGATTTCCCCGGCAAGGCGCTTTTCCGCCGGCTGGTTCTGCTTCCGTTGATACTGCCGGGCATTATCACGGGGCTTTCCCTATTGGTCTTCGCGCGCTTTGCCGAAGTCCAACTGAGTCTGTGGACGGTTTTTCTCGGCCACGGCACGGCGCTGATTTCCGTGGCAGCAACGGAACTCTTCGCGGGGCTGCAAAAAATGGATCGCACGCAGGAAGAAGCGTCGCTGGACCTTGGCGCAACTCCGTGGCAGACCTTTTGGCGCGTTACGCTTCCGAACCTCCGGCTCTCGCTAATCGCCGCGGCGCTGCTGATTTTCACGCTATCCATGGACGAAATCGCCGTTACGTTTTTTCTGATCGGCCGCGAGACCACGTTGCCGCTGGAAATCTGGGCGCGTCTGCGGCGGGGCATCACGCCGGAAATCAACGCGATTTCAACGCTCATTTTCGGCGTGTCCGTGGTTCTGATTGTTGTGTGGTACCGCATTCGCGCGCGCAGTTTATCGGTCTTTGCCGCCGAAACGTCCGCGGTTCCCGAGGTGAGCCATGAGCTCGTCGCGCCGTGATTTCGTGAAGTTCATCGTAGCCGGGTCGGTGCTGTCGGGATGTCCGCTCGAGAGCACGCTGCTATCGGCGCCCGCGGAACACTCCTCATCGCCAAGGGTGGAGGGCGAGCACAATGCGATCTGCCACGAGATTCGGGACGGGCGGCGCTTTGGCGAGCCACCGGTGACGAGGCGCGCCGGCATCGTAATCATTGGGGCCGGCTCAGCGGGGCTTTCGGCGGCGTATTTCCTTCGCGGGGAGGACTGGCTGCTGCTCGAGAAAGAGCCGCACTTTGGCGGCAACGCGTACCAAGAGGAGTACGACGGGCAGGCGTTTGCGACCGGCTCGGCGTTCGCGTATCGAGGCGACGAAGGCGACCAACTGGCGAACGAAATCGGGCTGAAACTGCCGCTGGTGAACAATCCGGATCCCACGATCGTGAACGGAGCGTTCGTCGCGGACACGTGGAAGACCGGGCTCTCGCAGTTGCCGTACCCGAGAGAAGTGGCCGCGGGCTTCCGGAAATTCCGCGACGAGGCCATGAAGATCAATCTGCGCGAGCACGCCGCGGAACTCGACGCGCAACCCTTTACGAATTTCACGAAGGCTTATCCTGCCGAGCTGCAAGCGTGGTGGGATGGCTACGGACTTTCGAACTGGGGAGCGGACGCGGAGAACAGCTCTGCTTTTGTAGCGCTCGGAGGTTTGCAGGACATGGTGAATGGCGGCGATGCCCGGCGCGCCATTTTGCCGGGCGGGCTGGGATGCATCACGCACCGGCTGGTGCAAGTGCTCGAACCGCGATACAAAGAGCGGATGCTGGCCGAAGCAACGGTGGTGGCGGTGACGCCCGGCAGGGACGAAGTGCGGGTGACGTATCTGCACGGGGGAAAACTCGCTACAGCGGCGGCGAAAGCCGTCCTGCTGTGCGCGCCGAAATACATCGCGGCGCGAATCGTGGCGGGCCTTCCCGCGGAACAGAAAACGGCCATGCAGCGGACGCGCTACGCCCCGTATCCGGTGGTGAACATTATTTTCGATAAGCCGGTTTACAATCGCGGCTTCGACACCTGGTGCCCCGGCAATGCGTTCACGGACTTCATCGTGGCGGACTGGACGGTTCGCAACGAGCCCGGCTACCGGCAAAAGCACAATATTCTTTCGTTCTACACGGCGCTTCGGGAGAATCAGCGCTATCTGCTGCTCGAGGAGAACGATTGCAAAAGTCTCGCGGCGCGCGTGCTCGCGGATTTCCAGAAGCTGCTGCCGGAGTTCCAAGTGGATCCGGTTGAAGTGCGGATCTATCGCCGCGGCCATCCGATGTACATGGCGACGCCGGGCCAATACACGAGAAATCGCATTGTGGCGTCGCAGCCGATGGAGCGCATCTATTTTGGCCACTCCGATTCCGGCGGGCCGGAATCGCTGACCAGCGAAGCGGTGCGCCTCTCGCGGGTTGGGGCGGAATGGGCAAAGCTGGTCCTTTCCGGAAAGCCGGGCGCAAGGGATCTTGCGCAGAAAGCGCTGGCGCCGAGAGCGGAGTAAGGCCAGGGCTTCGGCTTCCGCGATTTTCCGCGGAACGCCATCGACGCCGCTGCCAACAAGTGATATAGATTCCGCCGCTCTCTTCGCATCCAGCGCCATTTACTCAGGAGCCTTTGGATGAATCGTCGCACTTCGATCCGCTCGAAGCTCGCCGCATTCTGCGTGACACTGCTGGCCGGTTCGCTGCCGCCGGTTTTCGGCGCGCCGCCCGGGTTCGATATCGTGATTGTCAACGGCCGCATCATTGATGGAACGGGATCGCCCTGGTATTCCGGGGACATTGGGCTGCGCAGCGGAAAGATCGCGGCGATCGGCAACCTAACCGGCGCTCCGCGTTCGCGCACGATCGATGCGCACGGGATGGTGGTTGCGCCGGGCTTCATTGACATGCTCGGCCAATCCGAGCTGACGATCCTTGTGGATCCGCGGCTGCCCTCGAAGATCTATCAGGGCATCACCACGGAGATTACGGGCGAGGGCGGATCCGCCGCGCCGCTGAATGAGGCGATGATCCGCGCGGACCGCGCCAGTTATGAGCACTTGCATATTCAGCCGGACTGGCGCACCTTCCGCCAATACTTCGCGCGGCTCGAAAGACAGGGCATAGGCATCAACGTTGCCGATTACGTTGGCGCGACGCAAGTGCGCCGCATGGTGCTCGGGGATGACGACAAGCAGCCCACGCCCGCGCAGCTCGAGGAGATGAAGCGGCTTGTCCGCGAAGCCATGCAGGACGGCGCCGTGGGTCTCTCGACTTCGCTGGAATATCCGCCCGCGCCCTATGCCAAGACGGAAGAGCTGATCGCGCTCGCCTCGGAGGCCGCGCGCTTCGGGGGCATCTACGCGACGCATATGCGCAACGAAAGCACTTCGGCGCTGCAATCGATTGATGAAACGATTCGCATTTCGCGCGAGGCCCGTATTCCGGTGGAGATTTGGCATTTCAAGGTGGCGGGCAGGCCGTCCTGGGGCAAAATGGCGGACTCGATTGCCAAAGTGGAAGCGGCCCGCGCGCAGGGCGTGGATATTGCGGCGGACACGTACGCTTACACGGCCTGGTCGAACGACTTTTCCGCTTTCCTTCCGCCGTGGGCGCACGATGGGGGAAAAGCGAAGCTCCTGGAGCGGCTGAAGAATCCGGCGGACCGGGAACGCATTCGCCGGGATATGCTTACGCCATCGGACGCGTGGGACAACGAATGGCAGGAAATCTCGGGTCCGCAGGACGTTATGATTGCGGCGGTACAGAATCCCAAGCTGCGCCCGCTGCAAGGCAAGACACTCGCCGAGATCGCGAAACTCTGGAACAAGGACCCGATCGATTCCATTTTCGACCTGCTGATTCAGGACGAGGCGTTCACGAGCGTCGCCGTGTTCGGGATGTCCGAGCCGGATGTCGCGCTGGCTCTCGAGCAACCGTGGGTTTCGATTGACAATGATTCCTCCGGGGCATCGCCGGAAGGCGTTCTTGGACAGGAACATCCGCATCCGCGAGCGTATGGAACGTTTCCGCGCATTCTGCGCAAATACGTGCGCGAGGAGCACAAACTAACGCTCGAGGATGCCATCCGCAAGTTCACGTCGCTCGCCGCGCAGCGCCTCCGGCTGGAATGCCGCGGCGTGTTGCGCGCGGGAATGTGCGGCGACATCGTCATCTTCGATCCCGCGACGATTCTCGATCTGGCCACGTTCGACCATCCGAATCAGCTCTCGGAAGGCATGGCCTACGTGCTGGTGAACGGCGTTCCGGTGATTGATCAAGGCAAGATGACCGGGGCATTGCCGGGCAAAGTGCTGCGCGGCCCCGGGTATAAGCCGTGACCGGCGCCTGGGGGCGGCGCTTTCCGGCGATTCCGTTCGATGCGGGAGTTCCGTCATAATGATTTCACGAGTTTTGGTTACGGGGAGGTTCCATGGCTGACCGCCTGGAAGAGTTTCAGGAGTTTCGCGCGGAATTGAACGAGGAAATCCTCGGCTCCGGTCATCTCGGCATGAAGCGCTTCTTCGCGCTCGATCATCAGGCCTATGAGCCTGGGGCGCTCGGCACGAAGAACAAGGAACTGCTGGGTCTGGTGGCATCCGCGGTGCTGCGCTGCGACGACTGCATTACGTATCATCTCGTCCGGTGCGCCGAGGAGGGCTGGAAGCGGGACGAGGTGATTGATGCGCTAAATGTGGCGCTGATTGTCGGCGGTTCGATTACAATTCCTCATGTTCGGCGCGCCTTCAGCCGCATGCGTGAAATCGCTGCTCTGAAAGCGTGACCCTGGAAGACGGAATGAAGAACGCACGACCGGCCGAGATCCGAACGCAGAGCTCGGCGTCCAGATTCCGCAATATCTTTATCGGCGCGATTTTTGCCGCCGTGCTCGTCATCCCGAAGATCCTGCGTTTGCGGCGGAATCCTCGTGCGTGGGCGGCTTTTCGCGTGATTCTTGGCCTGGCGGGGGCGGGCATTGTCATTTTCCCGCTCGGCCTTTGGCGCAGCTACCTGCTTCCCGTGGCCGGCCTCGGCATGTTCATTGCCGCGATTCTCCTGCCGCCGGCAAAGCCGGATACCACCGTGGACGACCGAGCGAGGGCTTTGGGCGCTTTGGTTGTGGTAAACGGCGGACGCTATCAGCCGGGAAACGCCGGCGCGACAGCCGCGCGGTTGTTTGTCGGATCGGAGCACATCTGGGCGCTGGACTCGCATCTGCAGCCGCTTCTGGTAATTCCGATCGCCGAAATCACTTCCGCCACGGCGGAACGAGGCGAGGACGAATGGCATTTGCGGATTCGCTGGGCCGACCGGGCCGCCGAGTTCAACTATACGGGGGTGTTCGGAGAGCACTTCGCGCGCGTAGCGGAATCCACATTGCGCGGCGTGGTGCGGCCGGCGCTTCCTGTTCTGCCGCAGCGCCGCGCGGCCGGCGCATGATGGTTTCGCCAACTTTTTAGAGAAAGTTCCCGCTCCGCGCCGCGCCTGTGTAACAATAGTTCCCGGCATGGCGAGAGGTTGGGAAAGCAAGGACGTCGAATCACAGCTCGAATCCGCTAGCGTGGCTCAAGGGACCTCAGACAAAGCGAACAAATCACCGGAGCAAATCCGGCGCGAACAGGAACGCAAGCAATTGGAGATGTCCCGCACGCGGATTGTGAATTCGCTCGAAGCGGCGACGAATCCGAACCATCGCAAGTCTCTCGAAGCCGCTCTCGCCCATCTCGAACAGAAACTCTCGGAACTGAACTGAGACGCCGGGGTGCTTCCGGAAGGAGTGCGGCTCCGAGCCGTTCTCCCGCTATGGGAACCTCGGCGCGGATTCGCGCATTTTCTCCGGGCGGCTAACGAAGGAAATCACCCGCGAGTCCCCAGAAGTCGTTCACGTAATAGTGCGAGAGGACATTCCCGAAGAGGTAGCAGATGCCCTGGCAGGGCGGAATTTCGCCGTACATTTTTCTTCCCCGCGCGAAGATTTTGGCGAGGGAGCGGTCCCGCAGGAGATTGCCGGCAATTTTCCGCAAGGGTTCGCAGGGATAGAAGACGTCGCCATTGGGATACACGCGCGGGAACATGGTGGGGTAGCACTGAAATGGACGGAATCGCAAGAGAGTGTCAATGGTGCGAGGCGTTCCGTTGACCGCCTGCTTTCCCTCGCGGCGCCGTTCGATGATTTTGTCCACTAGGGCTTGATAAGCGGGATTGCGCAAAAGATTCAGATTCGGCATTTTTTCGATTTGCGCGGACTGCGCCGCAAACACGAAGTCCTGCTCGCCGCACCAGTCGAGCAGGCGCTCCACTTGCGCGATGTTCCATTCCTCGATGACGGTGCTGATGGTGATGCGGCGAGGGCTGCCGAGAATTGCTTTGGCCAGGGCCAGATTCTCGAGCACCTTGGGCAGGGCCGCGGGCTTGGAAAGCGGATTTGTGGGATCGGCCGTCAGCGCGTCCAGACTCACCACCAGGCCGGTGACGCCTCGCAGAATTCGCTGTTTCCGGTCCAGCAGCGTTCCGTTGGTGATGAGCAGCACCGAACGAAATCCGTTCCGAAAGCGCGCCGCTTCGACAATTTCCTCGATATCCGGCCGGAGGGCCGGCTCGCCGCCGGTGAGCACAATCGAGTCGGTCTCCTTGCGGATGCGCCGCAGCAGCTTGAGGGTTCCGGCGGTATCCAGCTCTTCGCTGAAAACGTCCGGCTCTTTTTGCGTGCAATAGCTGCACGCCAGGTTGCATTTGTGCGTGACATAAAACGTGACCGCATAAGGCGCCACGACCTTCGTGCGCAGCACCCTGCGCCGCCAGCTGTTGCGGAAATAGAGACGGAAATTCTTCGCCACAAACGGGGCTTGCTTCACCAGCCCGCGCAGCAACTCGCGTTTGGAGATCGCTCGCTGTTCGAGTTCCCGGACGGGAACAAAGTTTGCCGGCTTCTCCGGCAGAGGCTGGGCACTCTGGAGCTGGCTGTTCACGCTTCGAGCCTAACCGACCGGCCGCGCGATGCCAATCCCCGCGGGTCCAGGAGAACAAAACTGCTTTGTGTCGAGCCGCTAGTGCGCGCGGGGAGCAGATGGTGAAGGTCCCGCGGACACCGCGCACGCCGTTTGGGGCCAGGCGACTGTCAGTCGGTAAAGACCACGCCAACGGCGCGGTGATTCTTTTCGACGGACCCGTCAATGCGCACGACGTAGCCGCGCAATTGCATGGTTTGCATGCCGTTCGCGCCCGGCGCCTCCATGAGCACTTGCAATTCCGATTGCAGCCGCGGCGTATGAGCGAGCGTGATCATCGCGCCTTGCAGGGAGACGTCGCAAACGACGGCCTCTTCCTCAAATTGCTTGCCGCCTTCGGTCAGTCCCTTTACGCGAGCGCGGAATTGCGCTTCCCGGCGGAGGGCGGTGCGCGTACCCGGGATGTGGGCCTGCACCGGATCGCCGGGGGCGCCGAGAGTGATCACCATGCCTTCGCTGGCCGCGAAGACGGAATCAAATTCATCGCGTGCTTCCTTCAAGACGCCGTCAATCATGCGGTCGGTCGAATCCGGATCATGGTGAAAGAGCACGAGCGTTTTGGCGCCCATTTCGCGGGCAATCTCGACGCCTTCTTTCCAGGAAGAGTGTCCCCAGCCGCGGCGCGATTTGGCGAGCTGTTCGGGCGTGTATTGCGCATCGTTTATAAAGATATCCGCGCCTTCGGCCAAGTGCCGCAGGTTGTCCTGCAGCTTTGCCACGCCCGGCTCGTTGTCCGTGGCGTAAACCACCGTGCCCGCGCGTGTTTCGATGCGAAATCCCAGGCAGCCCTGGGGATGGTTCAGCCAGCGCGCTGTGATTTTGTTCTCGCCGATCTCAAAACTGTCGCCGCCTTCGACTTCCCGGAATTTCCGCTTCGCGCTCATCGCGGAAAGGTCCACGGGAAAATACGGCAAGGCCATTTGCGCCTCGAAAACCTGCTTCAGGCTGTCGCGTCCCAGAAACTTCGAGCGGAAACTGTAAAAATGAAAGGTATTCTCTTCCGAATAGAGCGGCGCAAAGAACGGGATCCCTTGAATGTGGTCCCAATGATAGTGGGTCACCAAGATGTGGGCTTCGGCGGCCTTTTCTCCCGGTTTTGGACCGAGCCTGCTTCCGAGCATCCGCAACCCGGTGCCGCAATCCAGGATGAATTGCGTGCCATCCGGCGCTATCAACTCGAGACACGGAGTATTGCCGCCGTAGCGCCAGGTGACCGGGTCCACGGTGGGAGTTGATCCGCGAACGCCCCAAAAGCTGAGTTTTGCTATGGGAACCGTCATGGCCCTCGCCGCTTATCCTGAAAGCGCAGTCCGGCGCTTCTCTTCATGCCGGTTGGGGAAGCTTGTTTTCATCGTCGCAGCGGCTGCGGGGAGCGTCAATCGCTTCCGCGCGGAAGTTGTCATACTTTCCACTAAGGCGGTATTTCTCGGCGGGCCGGCTCCTTCGCGGGTAGAATGAGATGGATGGCTGCTCATTCTCATCGGCCGGACGAGCGGCATGCTCACGAGGGTCCGGCCACAGGCTCAGGCGTCCCTAAGCACGGCCACGACCATTTTGACGCCGACGATCACTCGCACAGTCATCATGGCCACGCGCATCCTCCCCTGAAACCGGCCGTGCTCGGCTGGTCCATGGCGGCGACGCTCTCGCTGGTGATTGTGGAAATCATTGGCGGCATTCTTGGGCGCAGCGTAGCGTTGCTGAATGACGCGGTACACAACCTCTCGGACATTCCCGCGCTCGGCATTTCCTACCTGGCCATGCGCTGGGCCGAGCGTCCCGCGGACAGCGAAAAGACTTACGGCTACCACCGTGCCGGCACCCTGGCCGCTTTCACCAATTCCGTGCTTCTGGTGCTGCTGGCGGCGTGGCTGGGCTGGGAAGCGGTGGAGCGCCTTCGGTCGCCGGTCAGCGTAATCGAAAGCTGGATGATCTGGACCTCCGTGGGCGCGCTGGCGGTGAACGGCGGTATAACGCTGGCCCTTGCTCGCGGCCGCGGCGACCTGAATCTGCGGAGCATTCTTATTCACAACCTTGGTGACGCGCTCTCCAACGTGGCCATCATTGTGGGGGCCGTGGCCATCGGCCTGACGGGCGCGCGCTGGATTGACCCGCTGCTGGGCCTCGGCATCGGCGCGCTGGTTCTTTGGTCCAGCATCGGCATTCTTCGGGAATCCGCGCACATTCTCCTGGAAGGCCGGCCGCGCGAAATGGGCATTGAGGAGGTCGCCCGGGCTCTTCTGGAGATCGAAGGCGTCCACGAGGTTCACGATATTCACATCTGGTCGCTCGGCGGCGCGCATATCGCGCTGAGCCTGCACGCGCGCGTCCCGGATATGCACATGGACCAGTGCGAATGCATTCTCGAAAGGATTAAAGCGGTAGCAAAGGAAAAATTCCGGATCGACCACACCACCGTGCAGCTCGAGCGAGCCGGCCTTCCGGCGCAATCCGGCTACGTGATGCCGGAACCTCTAAAGCGCACCTGATGGTTCCGCTGGGAGAACGAGCGCGGAACGGGCTCATCCTCGCGCCGGCGGCTGAAAACTCAGCCCGCGCTGCTGATTGAATTGCTCGGTTGCGTCCAGGTCCAGCGCTTCGCGGGCCAGGGTGCCCCATAGTCCCTGGCTGGTCATATAGCGCAGCACTTTCCCGCTTTCCCACGAGTACGCCACGACAAATACCAAGGTTCCATCCTGCTTCACGAGAACGTAAGGGGGCGTTTCCGGCACCGGTTGCGAGACGCGACTCTGCTCGGCGGTTGCCCGCCTCCGAGCCTCCAACCTTGCTTCCGCCGTGGCTTCGGCTTTCGCCTCGGCGTTCGCTTGGACCGGCTCCGCCTGGTCCCCTCCCGGTTCCTCTTCGACGACTACAGGCTGCTGCGGCAGGAAAAATCCGCCGTCAAAAAGGGGAACGAACGAGCCGATTCCGCTGAACCGCTCGTGTTTCCCCGCGCCCACGGCATCCGGCCCAAACACCGCCGCCAGATGCGGGAAATCAAAACCCAAGCCCGGTACGGTCCGGAAATTCGGCAAATCATCTTGATCCATGTCCCCGGAAGAGCCGTGGATGAGGCGCCCAGCCGGGGAAACCGGCGAAGCCACTCTGGGGAGATTCGCGGCCGCGCGTCGTACGATGATGTGAGTCACTCCGTTCACCGTGCGCACGCGGAGAGTTCCCGCGCCGGATTTCGCCACCGCCGGCGCTCCCGCCGCGAGCCTAGCACCCGCAACGGGATGAGCCGCCGGACGCGGCGCGACTGGCCGCGGCGCAACGGCGTGAGGCACAACTGCGGGCGCGGCCATCCTGGGCGCAATCACGGTGCCGCCTCGCATCTGCGCGTTGGTGGTGTTGGGTAGAAAGGCGATCGAGCCTGCCAAAACCGAACCGAGTACCAGAAAGCGCTTCATGGGTCACCTGGGTGCCCCGCCATTGGGCCGCCCACTAGCCTTCCAAATCGCTCTACATTCAGGATGCGCCCGATTCTTCCGAGGTTTCAAGCGTAATTATGAACAGGTCGCCGCAGCAACTCCCACCCGCGGAGTATTCAGAGTGGCGAGCTTCCACCTCGTATCCGGATATGCTATAACCGTCCCGCCGTGAAGCGTGCCGCAGAGCAACAGCCCGCTTCCTCCGAGGCGGCTACCGTGGGGCTTCCCGCGACCGGCGGTTCGCAGGCCGCGCTTGCCAATTCGCCTCCCATCGAGGATGCTTGCCGGTACTGTCCGGTCTGCTCGAGTAGGCTCGAGTCGCGCCGTTGCAAACTGATCTGTCCGGTTTGCGGTTATTACATGTCTTGCGCGGATTACTACTGACTGGCCAGCGCTTCCCGGCTTTGCGTTGTCCAGCGGTTCTTGTAAGCTTTCAGGCCCCGGCCCGGTTGCCGCCGGTACTGCGTTCCAAAGATGAGGAGGAGACTCAAGTGGCTCTTAAGATGACGACTCGCGAAGTGGACGGGGTGACCGTGGTGGCCCTCGACGGCCGTATCGTCCTTGGCGAGGAAAGCAACGCCCTTCGGGAAAAAGTGAAATCCCTGATGGCCGAGGGCAAGAAGAAAATCGTCCTGAACATGGACAACATCACCTTCATTGACAGTGCCGGGCTCGGCACCCTGGTAGCGGCGCACCATAGCGCCAAGTCTCAGGGCGCTTCGCTTCGCCTCTGCCATCTCGGGAGCAAGTTCCAGGAAGTTCTGCAAATCACCAAGCTGCTTACCGTGTTCGAGGTTTACAACACCGAAGCGGACGCTGTCGCCAGCTTCTCGAAGTAGTGTTGGTCCCGATTGTCGTTTCCCAAGATCTTTTTCCGCTCTGACCGCCTCTCTTTTCGGGAGGCGGTCTTGCTGTTGCCGCGTCCGTTGATTGCCCGCCGCGGTCCGGCTTTCTCATCGTCAAAGCGAAACCATTCTCTCGGCTTCACCTTGCCTCTGGACAAAACCTCGTCCGCCATTGTTGAATGCCTTCGCTTCTTTTTTGTTGGCGCTGTTCTTTGCTGCGTCGTCGCAAGGTTTCAGCGCCGGCAAAGAGCCGTAATTTCAACCCGGCCGTTCTGGTGGTGACCCGTGCCCGAGCCCGAAGTCGATCTCCTGAAAACCTACGATGCCGTCATTATCGGCTCCGGCGCGGCGGGAGGCATGGCCGCGCACGTCCTCACTTCCCACGGAATGAAGGTCCTGCTTCTGGAAGCCGGCAAGAAACTGCCGATCGAGAAGGAATTGCGCTCGATGGAATGGCCGTACGAAAACAAATACCGCGGCGAGCTTCCGCCCGATTCGCATTCGCTCACGTTCAACGAGTACACCATTCGGCGGCCGCCCTTTGGCCCGGGGTTTGAAAAGTCCAAGCGGCTGCACAGCTATGTCGGCGATTCCGACTACGTAAAGAACATCGTTGTGGATGAGCGTGAAAATCCGTATACCGGCACGAACTACGCTTGGGTCCGCGCGCGATGTCTCGGCGGAAAGACGAATATCTGGGGGCGTCTCGCGTTGCGCCTATCGGACTACGATTTCAAGGCCAAGGACCGCGACGGCTACGGCGAAAACTGGCCCATCCGCTATAGCGACATCGCTCCCTACTACGACAAAGTCGACCTGTATCTGGGCATCACCGGCGTGAAGGAAAATCTTCCTCATCTTCCGGACAGCATCTTCCAGCGCCCGACGAAACTCAATTGCGCGGAAGTGACGCTTAAGGAAGGCATCGCAAAGATGGGCCGGGTGCTGACGCAATATCGCGCCGGGGTCACCAGCGACGGCCTCAAGCACAACAAATATCGCAGCCGCTGCTACGGCCGGGGCGCCTGCGAACGCAAAGGCGGCTGCGATATTCACGCCGCCTTCGATTCGCCCACGGGCTTGATTTATCCGGCTATGGACACCGGCAATCTCACTCTCCGCACCAATTCCGTGGCGCGTGAGATCAGCATCGACCCCAATACCGGAAAAGCCAGCGGCGTTCACTTCGTCGATTCCGAAACCATGAAGGATTATCACGTCCGCGCCAGGGTCGTCGTGCTTGCCGCCTCGACGCTCGAATCGGCGCGCTTGCTTCTCAATTCCAAGTCACGCCAGCATCCGAACGGTCTTGCCAATTCCAGCGGGCATGTCGGCCACAATTTCTGCGAGCACGTCATGGGTCCCGGCATCGCCGGCAAGCAAAAGAGTCTTGTCGGCAAGCCCCCCACGCTCGATGACGGCCGGCCCGGAGGCTTCTATCTCGCCCGTTTCCGAAACCTCTCGGAGAAACATCCGAAGTTCATTCGGGGTTACGGCTTCGAGGGCAGCAGCGGGTGCGCGATGTTCCCGCGCGGCACGGATGTCCATGGTTTCGGGGCTTCCTTCAAGGAGGAAGTCCGCAAGAACCAGGGCGCGTATATCGGCATGGGCGCTTTCGGCGAAGTCCTGGCGCGCTACGAGAATTACGTGGACCTCGATCCCGTTGTGAAGGACAAGTGGGGAGTTCCGGCGCTGCGCTTTCACTATAAGTTTGGCGACAACGAACACCACATGGCTCGCGACATGAAGGAAACCGCCCAGGAAATGTTCGAGGCCGCCGGTTTCGAAATCGTGCATGTCAGCGACCGCGTCCTGACCGAGGGCTGGTCCATCCACGAACTCGGCACCGCCCGCATGGGTGACGACCCCAAGAGGTCGGTGCTCAATCAATTCGAGCAATCGCACGACGTCAAGAATCTCTTCGTCGTCGATGGCAGCGCCTTCGTCAGCGCCAGTTGCCAGAACCCCACCTGGACGATCATGGCGCTCTGCTGGCGCTCCTGCGATTACCTCGCCGATGAATTCAAGAAAGGCAATCTTTGAGGAGCGGCCATGCAAACCGATAAGACGCGCGCCGAAACTTTGCCCGGCGGAGAGAACCCTGAGCGGACCGCCGCGGGAGGAAAATCCCGGGCGTCCGTTGATCTCCGCCATGACCGCCGGCAATGGCTCAAGGCTTCCGCGAGCATGCTCGGCGCTTCCCTTATTCCCGCCTCCGCGGTCGCTGAAATCGCTCAGCAGCAGCCGGCGCATCCGGCCGCATCGGAACGCGCCGCCCTAAAATCAGCGCGCTTCTTTACTCCGGCTCAGCACACGCTGGTGGAAGAGCTAACCGAGACCATCCTTCCGGCCGATAACCACTCCGGCGGAGCCAAAGCCGCAAAAGTCGCCGACTACATCGAGGCGACCCTTCGCGAAAGCACGGACGAAGCCAAAAAGGCGCTCTGGCGGGAAGGTCTTCGCCTCATCGACTCGATGAGCCAGCACTACAACGGCAAATCCTTCGCCGAAGCGAGCCCCGAAGAGCGCATCGGCGTTCTCACCGTGCTTTCCGATAACGACCAGATGTTGGATCTGCCCGAAGTTCGCTTCTTTCACGAGCTCAAGGGCATGACGGTGTTCGGCTACTACACCTCCAAAATCGGCATCCACGACGATCTCGAGTACAAGGGCAATCGCATCCTGCAGGAGTACGTCGGTTGCGACGACCAAGGCGCTGCGCCGGCCTGACTCTGCCCAGTGGCACCTTTTGTTCACCGGGTTGCGCGACCGCGCGGTTGCCGCGGCCGATCTTGGATCGGCGGCGGCGCGTCCAGCTCTCGCTGACGAGGTAACGATCGCGCCGGTTTGAGAGAAAATCGCTCGGATGCGCAAAGCAGTTCGCCCGAGATAACTTCCATCGCGGAGACAACATGTCCAACGGCAAAGTCAAAGTCGGGATAATCGGTTCGCAATTCCAGGCGGATATCCATGTCGCTTCGCTGCAAAACGCTCCCAGCGAGGCCGAAGTGGTCGCCATCGCTTCGCCGACTCCCGGCAACGCCGCGGCGCTTGCGAGGCGCTTTGGTGTGCCGCGGGTTTTTACCGACTACCGGGAAATGCTCAAGGAACGCGATATCGAAATGGTCACCATCTGCGCGCCGAATCATCTCCACTGCCCGATGACCCGCGATATCGCCGCCGCCGGCAAGCACATTGTCTGCGAAAAGCCTCTGGCGATGACCATCGCAGAGGGCGAGGAAATGATCGCCGTCGCCAAGAAGCACGGCGTGCTGCTGATGTACGGCGAGGAACTGCTCTTCACGCCGAAATATTTGAAGGCGAAGGAGATGGCCGATGCCGGCGCTTTCGGCAAAATCTACCTGGTCAAGCAGAGCGAAAAGCACTTCGGTCCGCACAGCGACTGGTTCTGGGACGTCAACCGCTCGGGCGGCGGCGCCCTCATGGACCTTGGTTGCCACGGCATTGCCTTCTGCTACTGGTTTCTTGGCCGCTCGCCGATCCTATCGGTCTACTGCCAGATGGGAACTTATGTCCATGGCGCAAAAACCAAGGCCGAGGACGATTCGCTGTGCATTCTCGAGTTTGCCAATGGCGCCGTCGGCCTTGTCGAAAACAGTTGGGCTCGCCGCGGCGGCATGGACGACCGCGTCGAAGTGTTCGGTGAGGCCGGCTGCACCTACGCGAATCTGCACATGGGGAACGCGCTGCCCACCTACAGCGAAAATGGCTATGGCTATGCTGTCGAAAAAGCGCCGACCACCAAGGGCTGGACGTATCCGGTTTTTGAGGAACTCTGGAATTACGGCACGCCGCAGGAGCTGAACCACTTCGCCCGTTGCGTCCGCGGCAAAGAATCACCGCAATCCACGGGCGAGGACGGCCTCGTTGTCCTGCATGCCCTGTACGCCGGTTATGCCTCCGCCGGCCAGGGCCGCAAAATCTCGCTTCCCTTCGCCGCTCCTTCGGTCTCGAAGCCGATCGACCTCTGGCTCCAGGGCCCCGCTTACCGCCCCGCTAGCTCCACCTGACCCAAGAACGTTTGCCATCGCCGGGCAACACCCGTCATTCCGAGGACGGCAACGGGCTGCGCGTGCAAACATGCGTGCAGTTGCACATATGAAACCGGCGCTGCCACGCGCCGTCGTTTTTTTTCACCGAAGCGACCTTGAACAACGCTTCTCCTTCGTTTGCAGCTGAGCCTACGCGACTGATCGAGGATTGATCACGGCGTTGCACTGTTCGAGAAATGCCGGGACAGATTGGGCAATGGGACGGCTCCGCACAAACGCGGCGAGCGCTTCGATGTATTCCGGCTTTTGCGCGTAAAGCTCCGGCGTGAAGCACCACGGAAAAATCGCCTGGATAGTGGCTTCCGGAACGCTTTGCAGGGCTTTTGCGGCGAGTTGAAATCCTCCGAGCACGGCGCGGATGAAACCGTCGGTTTTCGGCCAAGTGTCGTGCAGCGAGAGCGAAAGAACTTTTTCGGTATGCTTGGCGGCGAGCCACATGCCGACGGCTCCGCCTAAAGAGAGTCCTGAGACGTGGGCTTTTTCGATTCCCGCCGCGCTCATGAAGGCGGCAACGTCATCGGCGAGCGTTTCAGTGGAATACTCGCCGGCGGGTTTATCGGATTCACCGGTTCCACGGAGATCGACGGAAATGCAGGTGAAATGCTTGGCGTATTCCGCGACTTGAAACGCGTAGCAAGCGTTGTCCGCGGAAAGTTGCGGGGCTGAGCGCACGCAACTATCACCGGGCCGTGGATAGCGTGCTGGACGGCTACGGCATTTGAGAAATCCAGCGTGAGCCGGGAGTTTGTGCAAGCCAGCGCCGCACAGCTGCAAAAGCTGTGTGAGCTAAAGCTCGAAGAACTGGACCTGGTGGCCACTGTGATCGACGGGATTCATTTCGGCAAACAGGCGACTACGACCGCAGAATCCGCAATGCCTACACGATGACTCA
>Ga0209581_1002353_pt1 | contig 18337 bp, 12 predicted proteins | sample Coa_R2_FD_187160 | JGI IMG/M metagenome (GOLD analysis project Ga0209581, IMG submission 187160) | Surface soil microbial communities from Centralia Pennsylvania, which are recovering from an underground coalmine fire - Coalmine... | ecosystem: Environmental > Terrestrial > Soil > Unclassified ...
GATTTTCATCTCTGCTATTCTTGTTCCGTCATGCCCACAGCCATTCGCTATCAGATTGTTGTTGAAAAGGACGGCGCGAACGTCAAAGCAACGTACGACCTGAGCGTCCCCGAAGGAGGCTCCGCCCTCATCGCTACCTTCAGCCTGAAGGTGGACGGCAAAGAGCTGATTGACCCGTGGATTCCAGGCCAGACCCGCTTCAACGGAACCCAATTCACCACGCTTGCCCATCCCGATCAGGACGCCGTCGTCTCCTTCGCCATCACCAGCAACGAGGGATGGTCCGCCGCTGATTCCGACATGCTTCGCGGCTCCAAACGCTTCGACGACGTCACTTTTTCTAACCTCTGACACCGTGCGGATATGAATTCAGCCCTCAAATGGCTCACCAAGCCAAAGCTGCTGAGGCATCCACAACGAGAATGGCCATAGCCATCAGTACTTATGGCCTTCGTGGATCAGGTCTCTTGTTCGAAGCCCGGCGAGCTTGTTCCCTTTGCGCAACTCGAAGATGGCACAGAAAGCCCGGCCATGTTGGCGGTTGGCCGAGATCAATTTCCTCCCGGTGATTGGGTGGCCGAGAGCTGATCAAATCGTTCCAAAAGCGATTTGATCTCTTTCTCAGCAAAGGCTTGGCAATCTGAGTAAAGCTTCGCCAAAATGGCCGGCAGGGTGTCGACAAGCTGGGGAAGAAGTTCCTCGAATTCTGTGAATTCGTGGCGAAACGAACGTATTCTTTCGAGATTCCTGAGGGTGGGACTCTCTGTCCCGCGGATCCCCGCATATTTCACCTTTGGGCGGAAGCGTGTGCTTTAGCGTTCTTGCACCCCTATTCTGATATACGCCAAATACCTATTGACATTCAGTAACTGCCTGTGCTATAGTTCCGCGTGTTCGATCGATTCCCATCCAAACCAGCACCCTCCGGGCGCCATTCCAATTCGCCGATTTTCCGTAACTCCTTTCCCTCCTTTCGTCTGCGCACTCTTTTGCCAATCGAAACGAACTGCGATCCACACAACTCACGTCTCTTCAATGCGTTGCGCACTCTTCCCAAATTCGGACACACACCGTACCGCCTCGAAAATTCCCGCAACCTATTTCTTCTCCGTCACTTCCGCACTCTTGAGAAAAAGATAGGGTATGGCGCCTGTACCTTTGCCCAAAATCTTAAAGCTCCGCCTAAATTCCGCTCTGTGCTCTCGGTGCCCTCTGTGGTGAACTCCTCGGCTTCTTCCGGTCCCTGCTTCCCTGCCTCCCTGTCTCCGGCGGGTCGCTCGCCACTGCGTCTTCTCCCCGTGCTAAGCTCTTCTTGGGAGCAAAACTTCCCCGCAATCCGGCATCAGAGTTATGTAGATTTCCCCATGCCCGCTCGTCTGCAACGGTTCGCGCTTTCCACTCCGGTGGCGGGTCTCTTCCTGCTTGCGGCTGCGCTGCTCGCGCTGCCTCTCGCCACGGCCGCTTTCGCGCAGGCGCCCCCCGCGCCCGGCCAGGCAAGCGCGGCACAGCAGGCGCAATCCGCCGAAAACACCGCGCAGCCCGCCGCCGATTCCGGCGTGGCTCGCGGCAAAAAACTCGTCCTCAAGGACGGCAGCTTCCAGATCATCCGCGAATACCAGCGCAACGGCGACCGCGTCCGCTACTACAGCCTCGAGCGCGCCGACTGGGAGGAGCTTCCCGCCGCGATGATTGATTGGGACGCCACCGCCAAGGCCAACGCCGCGCAGGAACAATCCGCCGAAGCCCTGGTGAAAAAAGTCGCGCATCAGGAGGCCGAGTACCGCGCCGATCTCCCGCTCGATATCGACGCCAGCCTTCCCGTGGCCGAAGGCGTCTTTCTGCCTCCCGGCGAAGGCATGTTCGTCGTTGAAGGCAAATCGGTGATTCCGCTCGAGCAGGTGGCCACGGAAGTCAAGACCGACAAGAAGCAGCTGCTCAAGCAGATTCTTGTGCCTGTCCCTATCGTGCCCGGCAAGCGGAACATCCAGATACCCGGCCCGCACGCCGCGCTGCGCGTCAATTCCGCGAATCCGGAGTTCTGGCTGCGCGAGGCGCCGCCCGACCCCGACAGCCGCTCGTCCATCCGCAAAAGCAGCCGGCCGGGCGACGACGGTCCGGAAGTCGTGCTGGTGCGCGCGGAGGTCAAGGGCAACAGCCGGCGGCTCGAATCCCTCCAGAGCCTCTTCGGACAGCAAATCGGGGAAAAGGCCAACACGATCTCCATCCAGCAGTGGCAGATCGCGAAGAACGTGTTTCGCTTCACGCTGAGCGAAAAACTTCCTCCCGGCGAATACGCGCTCGCGGAAATTCTGCCCGACGGGATGAACCTTTACGTGTGGGATTTCGGCGTGGACGATTTGTCGAAGACGAAGAAGTAAGGGAAGAAGAAAAAAAAAGACAAAGGATTCACCGCAGAGGCGCAGAGGGCGCGGAGAAGAAGAGAAAAGAGTTCACACAGAGAACACAAAGGTTCACAGAGGACACGAAGAAGAACAAGAAAAAGAAAGAAGATTTCACCCTGCCTGCCCGGCCAGGGCAGGCCGCTAGGGGACGGCGCGGCGAATTTCCGCGACGACGTCCGCAATGCGGAACGGCTTTTGCAAACACGCCACGCCGCCTAGCTCCTGCGCGCGGCGCGTTTCGTCCATGTATTCGCCGGTCATGAAAATCACCGCCGGCTTTTTCCCCCGCGCCGCGGCAAGCACGCGCTCCGCCGCGGCGATTCCGCCGGCGGGACCTTCGCCGTGAGAAAGGTTCAGATCGCACAGCAGCACGCCGAAGCTGTCGCGCGCGAGGAGTTTCGCGGCTTCCTCCACGGACGCGGCGCATTTGATGCGGAATCCCTGCGCGGCAAGCCCTTCGCTGAGCAGTTCGCGGATGCTTTCTTCGTCATCGAGAACCAGCACACTGCGGACATTCCCGCTCGGGGACTCCGCGGCGGCTTGCGCATCCTCCGCGGCAAAGGTTTTTCCGGCTGGCGTTTCCGCGGCGTCTTCCCCAGATTCCTTTTGCTCCTGCTGCAAAGTCGCGGCGCCCGCGACGGGAAGCCGCACGGTGAAGACGGATCCACCCGAAGGCAGCGACTCCGCTTCAATGGTGCCGCCGTGCTCGCGCAGGATGGACATGCAAATGCTCAAGCCAAGGCCCGAACCACCTCCGGGACGCTTCGTGGTGTAGAAGGGATCGAAGATGCGCGACATCGACTCCGGCCGGATGCCGACGCCGTCGTCCTGGACGGTGGCGATCACGCGGCTGCCCGCGGAGGAGATGCGGATTTCGATTCGGCCGGATTCGCGCACTTCGCGGATGGCCTGCTCGGCGTTGAGAATGAGATTGAGAAAGACCTGGATCAACTGGTTGGTGTCGCCGATCACCGGAGGAATGCCGGAGCGGGCATGAAAATCCACTTCGATGCTGTTCCGGCGGAGGGCGTGTTCGTGCAACTGCAGCGTGCGCTCGACGACGGCGTTGAGGTCGACGGGTTTTTTCTGCGGCGAGGCGGGGCGTGAGAATTCCAGAAGGTTTTGCACGATGCGGGCCGCGCGGCGGGCCTGGCGGTGCGTCAGGTCGAGCTGGCGCTTCATGGATTCCTCGAGGCCTTCTCGCTCCTTGACGAGTTCGGTGACGCCGAGAATCGCGGTGAGGGGATTGTTCAGCTCATGGGCGACGCCGGCGAGCATCTGGCCCATGGCGGCGAGTTTTTCCGCCTGAATCAACTGCTCTTCGAGGCGCTTCAGTTCGGTGACGTCGCGCCCGGAGATCACCACGCCTTCGATTTTTCCGGTTTCATCGACGAGCGGGCTGAGGTTGCAGCGGATGCGCCGCCAGTCGTCGCCGCTCTTGTGACGCACGCGGACTTCGAGCGAGGCGAAAGATTGCCGCCCGGCGATGATGTCGCCGTAGAGGGCACGCAGCGTGGGCTGATCCTCGGGATGCGTTCTTTCGCCGAGTTGCATTTCCGGCGCTTCCTCCGGCGAATAGCCCAGCACTTCGCGGATGCGCGGGCTGATAAAGGTGTAGTGCGCGGAAGTATCGAGAACGAGGATGAGGTCGGGAAAACTATCGATGAGGCGGCGGGCGAATTCCTGCTGTTTATGGAGGCGGTGCTCCATTTCGCGCCGCACGGTGATGTCCATGAGCGCGCCCTGGTAACGGATGACTTTTCCGGAACTGTCGCGGACGGCGGCGGCGGTATTGAGGCAGATGACGGGCTGGCCGTTCTTGCGGAGGAGAGTGACTTCGCGGCCTTCGACCACCGGCTGACGATCCACCTCGCCGCGAAGCGATTCGCGGAGGATTTCGTCGGGGAAAATGTCCGAAACTTTGCGGGCGAGAAGGTCTTCTTTGGAGTCGTAGCCGAGCATGCGGACGAGCGCGGGGTTCACCTCCACAATGCGATCTTCGGGAGTGACGATGTAGATGCCTTCCTGGAGAGTTTCGAAGAGTTCGGTGAAGCGGGCTTCGTTGCGACGCAGAGCGGTGATATCGCGCGCGAGCACGGTGATGCCGTGGACCTTGTCCGCGCGAACCATCGCATGGGCGACGCAGTCGAAATAGTGGATGGTGTTGCGGCTCTTGAGACGAACCTGGACGACGCCGGACCATTGGCGGCGTTCGAGAAAGCGGGGCATGGCGCGCTGAACGAGGTCGCGGGTTTCGCCGCCGCCTTCCTCAAGAAACTCACCGAGAGGACGGCCGATAATCTGCTGAAAACTGAGGCCGACGAGGTCGGCAAAGCTGCGGTTGGCGGCGCGGATATCGCCGTCGAGGGAAAGGGCGAGGAGAACGTCGTCGAAGGAATCGATGAGGTCGCGATAGCCCTGCTGGGAGCGAGCGATGATTTCAAACAACCGGTCCATCTGCTTTTCACTGGGCGGAGAGGAATCGCGCTGCTCGATGCCATGCAGCAGGCCGCGAAGCTCGGAGATTTCCTGATTGCGCTTCCAGGCGTAGGCGATGAAAAGAACGATGAGGACGACAAGGCCCGGAATCAGCGCTTCAAAACGCTGCGTCAGGGAGCGAATGGTATTCCAGGAAACGAAAACGTAGGCGACGGAGACGACAAAGAGAAGAAGAAAGGTGATGCGCCAGAGTTCGCGCTGGCGTTTTTCGAACTGTTCAAAGCGCGCGGAGATATTCGAGCGCGGGGTACGCTCGTGCGCGGGGTTCTCACCGGAACCCCAAGCAGATTTGGGCCTTTCGAGCATGGACCTCTTCCGGCCCGCAGAGGGCCGGATGTCGACGGGTACGGCGACTGAAACCATTTTAGGAACGACAGGAGGGCGCGGCAACGAACGCAAGTTGGGAAGGTGCTCGAAGGATACCGGTAAGAAACCGGCGGGGCCGGAGGAAGCCGAGAGGCAACGGGAAGTGAGGAGCGACGACCTGCCTGCAGTAGGCAGGGTGGCGAGGGGCTTCGCTCGGGATGACATTCAAGGCAAGGGAGCCGGCTGGAAGCCGGCGGTACGAAATAGAGAGCAAAGAAAAGGGCGACCCGTGGGGGCCGCCCTTTTCGCGTTCGAACGGTTGTGAATGATGGTTGAGGTTAATCGCCTTCGGTGGCGGCGTCGGCTTCGCCATCCTTGCCGAGGAAGTCGAGAGCGGCGGCCTCTTCGGCGGTGAGCTCGGCGGCCTCCGGAATTTCCTCCGCCGGAGCGGGCGGCGGCATTTCCGTGAGCAACTGCAGGCTGCGGTAGTGCTCGAGGCCCGTGCCGGCCGGGATGAGGCGGCCCATGATGACGTTTTCCTTCAAGCCGCGCAGGTAATCGACTTTGCCGGCGACGGCGGCTTCCGTGAGGACGCGGGTGGTCTCCTGGAAGCTGGCGGCGGAGATGAAGGAATCGGTCGAGAGAGAGGCTTTGGTGATGCCGAGGAGCAGCGGACGGCCCGTGGCGGGGCGGCCGCCTTCGGCGATGACGCGGTCGTTTTCCTCGCGGAAGCGGAACTTGTCCACCTGCTCTTCGAGGAGGAACGTGGTGTCGCCGACGTCCTCGACTTTGACCCAGCGCATCATCTGTCGAACGATGGTTTCGATGTGCTTGTCGTTGATGTTCACGCCCTGGAGGCGGTAAACCTCCTGAATGGCGTTGACGAGATAGGCCTGAGTGAACTTTTCGCCGAGAACGGCGAGAAGGTCGTGAAGATTGAGCGGGCCGTCAATGAGCGCTTCACCGGCGCGAACGTGCTCGCCTTCCTGAACGTTGATGTGAACGCCGCGCGGGATGGCGTATTCCTTGGAGGTCTTGCCATCCTCGCTTTCGACGTAAATCTTGCGCATGCCCTTGGCGATTTCGCCGTAGCGGACGACGCCGTCAATTTCGCTGATGACGGCGGGATCCTTGGGCTTGCGGGTCTCGAAGAGCTCGACGACGCGCGGAAGACCGCCGGTGATGTCCTTGGTCTTGGTGGTTTCGCGCGGAATCTTCGCGAGCACGTCGCCGGGCTGAACGGTGTCGCCGTCCTGCACCATCAAGTGGGCGCGGGAAGGCATGAGGTACTTTTTCTTGACCTTGCCGGAGGAATCGCGAATCAGGATCGCGGGCTGATGCTTTTCGTCGCCGGGCGGAAGCGTGACGACGAGCTGCGACAGGCCGGTGACTTCGTCCACCTGCTCCTCGATGGTGAGGCCCGGGCGGAGGTCGTCGTATTTCACGTCGCCGCCGGTTTCGGTCAGGATCGAGAAGGTGAACGGATCCCATTCGGCAAGAATCTGGCCGTGGGTGACGGCGTCGCCGTCGGAAACGCGGAGGCGGGCACCGTACACGACGTGGTAGCGTTCCTTTTCGCGACCCTTTTCGTCCACGATGGCGATGAGGCCGGAACGGTTCATGGCGATGAGAGCGCCGCCGCGGCCTTCGACGTACTTGAGGTCGATGAACTTGACGATGCCGTTGTTGCGGGCCTCGAGGGTGGAACGCTCGCTGACGCGCGTGGCGGTACCGCCGATGTGGAAGGTGCGCATGGTGAGCTGGGTGCCGGGTTCGCCGATGGACTGCGCGGCGATGACGCCGACGGCTTCGCCGAGCTCGACCATGCGGCCGGAAGCGAGGTTGCGGCCGTAGCAAAGAGCGCAAACACCGCGGCGAGACTCGCAAGTGAGCACGGAACGGATGCGGACGCGCTCGATACCGGCGGCCTGCACGGCGTTGGCGAGATCCTCGGTGATTTCCTGATTGACCTCGACGATGACGTTGCCCTCGAAGTCCTTGATCTTATCGAGCGAAACGCGGCCGACGATGCGGTCGCGGAGCGGCTCGACTTCGACGCCTGCTTCGATGATGGGCTCGACGTAGATGCCGTCGGTGGTGCCGCAATCGTACTCGTTGATGATGACGTCCTGAGCGACGTCCACGAGGCGACGGGTAAGGTAGCCGGAGTCCGCGGTCTTCAGCGCGGTATCGGCGAGACCCTTGCGCGCGCCGTGCGTGGAGATGAAGTACTGCAGCACGGTGAGGCCTTCGCGGAAGTTGGAGGTGATGGGAGTTTCCATAACCTCGCCGGAGGGCTTGGCCATGAGGCCGCGCATGCCGGAGAGCTGGCGAATCTGCTGCTTGGAGCCGCGGGCGCCGGAGTCCGCCATGACGTAAACGGGATTGATGACGCCTTCCTTGTCGTGGCGTTCGAGGGCCTTGAACATTTCGTCGGCGACTTTTTCGGTGACGTCGCCCCAGATGGAGATGATCTTGTTGTAGCGTTCGCCGTGAGTGATGGCGCCGTCGAGGTACTGCTGCTGCACCTTGACGACTTCCTTTTCGGCGTTGTCAACGAGCTTGGCCTTGTCACTGGGGATGAGCATGTCGTCGATGCCGATGGAGATGCCGGAGCGCGTGGCGTAGGTGAAGCCGAGCGCCTTGAGGCGATCGAGCAGGGCGACGGTGCGTTCGAGGCCGTAGCGGAGATAGGCGAAGTACACAAGCTGCTGAACGCCCTTTTTCTTGAGCAGGCCGTTGATGTACGGCATGTTCGAAGGAAGATGGGAATTAAAGATGACGCGGCCGACGGTGGTCTGAATGAACTGGCGCTCCATGCGGACGGGCTCGGTGTGGGGCACGTCCTGATCGTCATAAGCGGTGGTGAGGTCGATGACCTCGCCGGTATAGCGCAGACGGATGGGAGTGAGCAGTTCGACCTCGCCGGCTTCGAGCGCGAGAATCACGTCCTCGGTGGAACCGAACACGCGGCCTTCGCCCTTGGCGCCGGGCTTGGCCTTGGTGAGGTAGTAGATGCCGAGGACCATGTCCTGCGAAGGAACGGCGAGAGGCAGACCGTGCGCGGGAGACAGGATGTTGCGCGAGCTGAGCATGAGCACGGACGCTTCCACCTGGGATTCGGGCGAAAGCGGGATGTGCACGGCCATCTGGTCGCCGTCGAAGTCCGCGTTGAACGCGGTGCAGACGAGCGGATGGATGCGGATGGCCTTGCCTTCGACGAGGGTCGGCTCAAACGCCTGAATACCGAGGCGGTGCAACGTGGGAGCGCGGTTCAGGAGAACCGGGTGCTCGCGGATGACGTCCTCGAGAATGTCCCAAACGACGGCCTCCTGCTGCTCGACCATCTCCTTGGCCTGCTTGATGGTGGTGCAGTGGCCCTGGGCTTCGAGCTTGTGATAGATGAACGGCTTGAAGAGCTCGAGAGCCATTTTCTTCGGGAGGCCGCACTGATTGAGCTTCAGCTCCGGACCGACGACGATGACGGAGCGGCCGGAGTAGTCCACGCGCTTGCCGAGGAGGTTCTGGCGGAAGCGGCCCTGCTTGCCCTTGAGCGTGTCGGACAAGGACTTGAGCGGGCGGTTGTTGGTGCCGCGAAGAACGCGGCCACGGCGGCCGTTGTCGAAGAGCGCGTCCACGGCTTCCTGGAGCATGCGCTTTTCGTTGCGGACGATGACGTCCGGGGCGCGAAGCTCCATGAGTTTCTTCAAGCGGTTGTTGCGGTTGATGACGCGGCGGTAGAGATCGTTGAGATCGGACGTGGCGAAGCGGCCGCCGTCGAGAGGGACGAGCGGGCGCAGTTCCGGCGGAAGCACGGGGATGACGTCCAGAATCATCCATTCGGGCTTGTTGCCGCTCTTGCGGAAGGCTTCGAGAACCCTGAGGCGCTTGGCGTACTTGATGCGCTTCTGGAGCGAGGGATCGGCCTTCATCTTTTCGCGGAGGTCGTCGGCGACCTTGTCCACGTCCACTTGCTTGAGGAGCTCCTTGATGGCTTCGGCGCCCATCTTGGCGACGAACTGGCCGGGATATTCCTGGGCGAGCTTGCGGTATTCCTCCTCGGGAAGAACCTGGCGCTCCTTGAGAATGGCGACCTCGCCGGGATCAACGACGACGAAAGCCTCGAAATAGAGGATGCGCTCGAGATCGCGCATGGAGATATCGAGCAGGTAGCCGATGCGGCTGGGCAGACCCTTGAAGAACCAGACGTGGGAGCAGGGCGAAGCCAGCTCGATATGACCGAGGCGCTCGCGGCGGACTTTGGAGAGAGTGACTTCGACGCCGCACTTATCGCAGATGACGCCGCGATGCTTCATGCGCTTGTACTTGCCGCAGAGGCACTCCCAGTCGGTGACGGGGCCGAAAATCTTGGCGCAGAAGAGGCCGTCCCGCTCCGGCTTGAAGGTGCGGTAGTTGATGGTCTCCGGCTTGGTGACTTCGCCGTGGGACCACGAACGGATTTTCTCCGGGCTGGCCAGAGAGATGCGAATCGAATCGAAATCGGCAATCAGACTGGCACGATCGTAAGGGCTGCTGCGATACAAGGTGGTTTCCTTCCTCCCCGGCTTTCGCCGGGGCCGCGGTCCGGTGTTTTGCACCGAACCGGCTGATACCCAAAAACGAAACCTGCAAAATCTCCGCGGTCGGCCGAAAGGGCACGATGGTTCGTGCCCCGCCACGAAAAAACGATCAGTCGGCGGCCTTTTCAGCCTGCGGCTTCTGCCGCTTCATGAGCTCGACGTCGAGACAGAGCGACTGCAGCTCGCGGACGAGCACGTTGAACGATTCCGGCACGCCCGGCTCAATGCCCGGCTCGCCCTTGACGATGGCCTCGTAAATCTTGGCGCGGCCATAGACGTCGTCGGACTTCGCGGTGAGCAATTCCTGCAGGATGTGCGCGGCGCCGTAGGCTTCGAGCGCCCAGACTTCCATTTCGCCGAAACGCTGGCCGCCGAACTGGGCCTTTCCACCGAGCGGCTGCTGCGTGATGAGCGAGTACGGACCGATGGAGCGCGCATGAATCTTGTCGTCCACCAGGTGCGAAAGCTTGAGCATGTAGATGTAACCGACCGTAACCGGCTGGTCGAACTGTTCTCCGGTCATGCCGTCGAAGAGATTGATCTTCCCGGCGTTCGGCAGGCCCGCGACTTCCAGCAGATGGCGGATTTCCGCTTCGCGCGCGCCGTCGAAAACGGGCGTGGCGAACGGGATGCCTTCGCGGAAACCCTCGGCAAGCTCAAGAAGTTCGTCGTCCTCAATCCTGGAGATGGACTTCCAGATCGCGGTTTCGCCGAAGACTTCGCGGAACCAGCGGCGAACGGCCTCGGCGCGAACTTCCTTGCTCAGCAGGCGCTTGAGGCTGTTGCCGAGTTCCTTGCCGGCCCAGCCGAGGTGCGTTTCGAGAATCTGTCCGACGTTCATGCGCGAAGGAACGCCGAGCGGATTCAGAACGATCTCGACGGGAGTGCCGTCGGGCAGGTAGGGCATGTCCTCGTCCGGAACGATGCGGGCGATGACGCCCTTGTTGCCGTGGCGGCCGGCCATTTTGTCGCCGATAGAGAGCTTGCGCTTCATGGCGATATAAACCTTGACCAGCTTGATGACGCCCGGAGGCAGTTCGTCGCCCTTCTTGAGCTTCTCCTTGCGTTCCTCGGTGATCTTGCGGAGAACGTCGATCTGGCGCGAGGTCATCTCCTCGATCTCTTCGATCTTCTCGATGAGGAGCGGATCCTTTTCGTTGAGCTTCAGGCGCTTGAGGTTGCGCGTGGAGATCTTTTCGATCAGGTCGCGCGTCAACTCCGCACCCTTGTTCAAGAGGCGCTTGTTGGTTTTCTCGTCGTGCAGGTCGGCCTGAAGAATCTTGCCGCCGAGAAGGTCGGTGAGACGCTTGAGGCGCTCGTCGGTAAGGATGCGGATTTCGTCGGCAAGGTTCTTTTCGAGTTTGAAGACCTGCGCCGCCTCGATGGCCTTGTGGCGCTCGTCCTTTTCGCCGCCCTTGCGGGTGAAGATTTTCACGTCAACGATGGTGCCCTCGATGCCCGGAGGGCAGTAGAGGGAGGCGTCGCGAACGTCGCCGGCCTTTTCTCCGAAGATGGCGCGAAGCAGTTTTTCTTCGGGGGTGAGGGTCGTCTCGCCCTTGGGCGTGACCTTTCCGACGAGAATATCGCCCGGGCGAACGACGGCGCCGATGCGAATGACGCCGCTTTCGTCCAGATTGCGGAGGAAGGACTCGCTGATATTGGGAATATCGCGGGTGACTTCCTCGGGGCCGAGCTTAGTGTCGCGCGCTTCGATTTCGTATTCCTCGATGTGGATCGAGGTGTAATAGTCGTCCTTGACGAGCTTTTCGCTGACGAGGATGGCGTCCTCGAAGTTGTAGCCGCGCCAGGGAACAAACGCGACGAGAACGTTGCGGCCCAGAGCGAGTTCGCCGCGGTCCGTGCAGGGACCATCGGCCAGCACCTGGCCTTTCTTCACGCGGTCGCCGACGCGAACGAGCGGCTTCTGGTTGATGCAGGTGTTCTGGTTGGAGCGCTTGAATTTCGTCAGCGTGTAGATGTCCGCCCCGACTTCACGGCTGAGAACGCCGGAGTGGTCGGATTCGACGCGAACGATGATGCGCTCGGAGTCCACCTGATCCACGATGCCGTCGCGCTTGCAAAGAACGACCGCGCCGGAATCGCGGGCGGTGACGCGCTCCATGCCGGTGCCGACGAGAGGCGCTTCGCCGCGGATGAGCGGAACGCCTTGGCGCTGCATGTTCGAGCCCATGAGCGCGCGGTTGGCGTCGTCGTTTTCGAGGAAAGGGATCAAGCTGGCGGCGACAGAGACGAGCTGCTTGGGCGAAACGTCCACGTAGTCCACTTCTTCGCGGTTCTTGAGGACGAAGTTTCCGGCCTGGCGGCAGTTGACGAGTTCGGTGGTGATGCGCAGTTTTTCGTCGAGAGAAACGTTGGCTTGCGCGACGACGTATTTGTCCTCTTCCCAGGCGGAAAGATAGAAGCAGTAAGGCTCGTAGGCGACCTTGCGGCGCTTGAGCTCTTCGTTGAGCTCCTCGACGCGGTCCCTTTCGACGATTTCCCCGGCTTTGAATTCGCTGTCGCCGGCGTTGACGATCTGGACGTAGTCGATGATGCGGCCGTTTTTCACCTTGCGATAAGGCGACTCGATGAAGCCGTAATCATTGATGCGCGCGAAGCAACTCAGGGAGCTGATGAGGCCGATGTTCGGACCTTCCGGCGTTTCAATGGGGCAGATGCGGCCGTAGTGGGTCGGGTGAACGTCGCGGACCTCGAACCCGGCGCGCTCGCGCGAAAGACCGCCAGGACCGAGCGCGGAGAGACGGCGCTTGTGCGTGATCTCGCTGAGCGGGTTGGTCTGGTCCATGAACTGGCTGAGCTGCGAAGAGCCGAAGAATTCGCGGATGGCGGCCATCACGGGCTTGGCGTTGACCAGGTCGTGCGGCATGGCGGTGGACATTTCCTGATACACGCTCATCTTTTCCTTGATGGCGCGCTCCATGCGGACCAGGCCGATGCGGAACTGGTTTTCGAGCAGTTCGCCGACGGCGCGAACGCGGCGGTTGCCGAGGTGGTCGATGTCGTCCACCACGCCGATGTTCTTGCGCAGCTTGAGGAGATACTTGATGGCGGCGACGAAATCCGGCGTATCGAGGGTGCGATTGTCGAGCGGCGTATCGAGCCCCATCTTGATGTTGAACTTGAGGCGGCCAACGCGGCTGAAATCGTACTTGCGCGGATCGAAGAACATGCCGCGGAACAGATTGGTGGCGGTTTCGAGGGTCGGAGGATCGCCCGGACGCAGCTTGCGGTAGATTTCGATCAAGGCTTCCTTGGAGGAGCGGATGGAGTCCTTGTCGAGCGTACGGGAGAGGACCACACCGATGTCGTCGCGCTCCGGGAAGAAGACATCGACTTCGTTGATGCCCGCTTCGGCGAAGGCCTGCCAGAGCTCCGCGGTGAGCGGCTTGTTGGCTTCGAGAAGCACTTCACCGGTCTGACGGTTCACGACGTCCGCGACGGAGTAGGCGCCTTCGAGATCGGAGAGAGCGGCGCGGACCTGGGAAATTTTCGCCTTGATGAGCTCCTTGAGGAGGTTTTCGTTGATGCGTTTGTGCGCGCCGACGATGACCTCCTCGGTGCGCGGATTCTTGATTTCGTGGGCCAGCTTGCGGTCAATGAGGCCGGGCGAAACGTTCCAGTAGAGATCCTTGTCGCGCAGGGAGATGCGTTCGACCTGGTAGAAGGTGCGGAGAATCTCCTCGTTGGACTTCATGCCGAGAGCGCGCAGGAAGATCGAACCGAGGAATTTGCGCTTGCGGTCGATGCGCACGTAAAGAATGTTCTTGGTGTCGTATTCGAATTCGACCCAGGAGCCGCGATAAGGAATGATTTTGCCGAGAAAGTAGGTACGGTTATTGGCGGACTCGAAAAACACGCCCGGGGAGCGGTGCAACTGGCTGACGATGACGCGCTCGGTGCCGTTGATGATGAAGGTGCCGTTCTCGGTCATCAACGGGATATCGCCGTAGAAAACTTCCTGCTCCTTGATATCGCGGATAGTCTTCGCGCCGGTGTCGGGATCCTTGTCGTAGATGGTGAGGCGGATGGTGACCTTGAGCGGGGCGGAGTAGGTCATGCCGCGCTCCTGGCACTCGTTCACGTCGTATTTGAGCTGCATGGCGACGGGATCGCCGCACTTGTTGCAGAACGTCGGAGTGTTCTTGTTGAAGGTGCCGCACTTGTGACAGATGACGTCGCCGGTCTGGTAGGGGTTGGTGACGACGGAGGCGCCGCAGTTCCGGCAAGTGGCGCGGAGATGGTGCAGGCCCTTGAGGTTGCCGCACTTGCACTCCCAGTTGCCGATGGAGTAGTCCACGAATTCGAGCTGGGACATTTCGCGGAAGTCCCTGATCGGAAACACGGAGGTGAACACGGACTGAAGCCCGGCGTCCTCGCGCTCGCTCGGCAGCAGATCCATCTGCAGAAAGCGCTGATAGGACTTCATCTGGACTTCAATCAGGTTGGGAATCTGGATCGAGCTCTGGATTTTCGCGAAATCCAGGCGCTGACGTTCCCGGACATGCTGATTGGTGTTAGACATGCGTGATCTACCTCATCCTTCTGGCGGCTGCGCCGCAGCCGACTTTCGGGCGAAAGCGAGAGAAGAAACGGAGAGACAAGCAGACGCCGCGCGGCGCGAGTTGCCCAGACTCAGCGCGCAGACGACCGCAAGGGGTCCCGAAGGGACTCGAGAAGTTGTGAATATGCCCAGCCTCAACGTGCGTAGGTAAAGTCCTCTGGCGCGGACTGTCCGCCGTGTCAGTGCGCGCCGGTTGCGAAACCCGAAAAACGAAACTCTACTTGATCTCGACCTTGGCGCCGGCTTCCTCGAACTTCTTCTTGATGGCCGCCGCTTCGTCCTTGCTGACGCCTTCCTTGACGGTCTTGGGCGCGCCGTCAACGAGGTCCTTGGCTTCCTTGAGGCCGAGGCTCGTGACTTCGCGAACGGCCTTGATGACGTTGATTTTGTTGCCGCCAACGTCGGTGAGGACGACGTTAAATTCCGTCTTCTCCTCCGCAGGAGCGGCCGCAGCCGCGCCGCCTCCGCCGGCCGCCGCAACCACGGTGGCAGCCGCCGCGGAAACGCCGAAGGCTTCCTCCATTTTCTTCACGAGCTCCGACGCTTCCAGAAGCGTCAAGCCCTTGATTTCATCCAGGATCGTATCCACTTTCGCCATGACTGCTGTTTCTCCTCTCGAAACTAAAATGAACTTACTGGGCCTGTGCGGGGCTCGGAGCTGCGTCCGCCGCGTCGGACCCAAACCTGTTGGCCTTGACCGCTTCGCTAACGGTTACAGCAAGATTGCGCGGCAGCGCATTGAGCGCCGAAGCGATGCGTTGCGCCGGAGCGTTCAGCAGGAACATGATCTTGCTGATGAGCTCTTCCTTCGACGGGAGATTCGCAAGCTGCTGAATCTCCGCAATGGAAATGACGCGGCCCTCCACCATGCCAGACTTGAACTGGAACGCCGGAACGTCCTTGGCCACCTTGGTCAAAGCCTTGGCCAGCGCGACCGGATCGGCGCTGGTATAAGCGATGGAGTTGGTCCCGCTGAGATTCTTCAGCAGGCTCTCCGCGGGAGTGCCCTGGCCGGCGCGAGCGGCGATGGTGTTCTTGACGACCTTGTACTTTCCACCCGCGGCCTGCACGGCGCGGCGAAGCTTGGTGTCGTCCTCGACGGTGATGCCCTGGAAGGTCGTGAGAATGACAGTCGAGACCCTCGCCAGGTCGGTTTTCAGCTTGTCCAGATCCTGCTGCTTTTCACTTTTCTTCTTCATAATCCCGTTTCCTTGATCCTCAGGCCGCCGCGGCGACAGCGGTTTCCGCTTCGGCCAGGTCCACGGTGATGGCCGGTCCCATGGTCGAGGTCAGCGTGATCTTCTTGACGTACTTGCCCTTGGCAGCGGCGGGCTTGGCCTTGACGACTGCGCCGATAAGCGCGTGGGCATTCTCCGCCAGCTTTGCCGCTTCAAAATTGATCTTGCCGACGGGGCAGTGCACGATTCCCGCCTTGTCCACGCGGAATTCGACCTTGCCGGCCTTAGATTCTTTGACGGCTTTGGCCACGTCGAAGGTGACCGTGCCGGTCTTCGGATTGGGCATCAGCCCGCGAGGACCGAGAACCTTGCCGAGCTTGCCGGCGGACTTCATCATGTCCGGCGTGGCGATGACGGCGTCGTAATCGGTCCAGCCTTCCATGATCTTCTGCACCATGTCATCGCCGCCGACGAAATCCGCGCCGGCTTCCTGCGCTTCGCGGACCTTTTCGCCGCCCGCGATGACGAGGACGCGCACGCTCTTGCCGAGGCCGTTCGGCAGCACAACGGTGCCGCGAACGACCTGGTCGGAGTGCTTCGGATCGACGCCCAGGTTGATGGCAAGCTCAACGGTTTCGTTGAACTTGGTGTGATGCGTTTTCTTGATGAGCTCGGCCGCTTCGGCGAGCTTGTAGGGGCGCTGCTCGACGAGCTTGCGCGCACTTTCCATTTTCTTACCGGACTTCGTGCCCATTTTCCTGTTTGCTCCCGCGATCCCTCTTCGCCCGAACCTCGCTAGGCTTCCACGACTTCCAGACCCATGTTGCGCGCCGTGCCCATGACGGTGCGGACGGCGGAGTCCAGACTGGTGGTGTTGAGATCGACAAGCTTAATCTTGGCGATTTCCTCGACCTGCTTCTTGGTGACTTTGCCGACTTTGTTGCGGTTTGGCTCCGCGGAACCCTTGGCGATTCCGGCGGCGCGGAGCAAAAGCACCGAGGCCGGCGGAGTCTTGAGGATGAAGGAGAAGCTGCGATCGGTATAGACGGTGACGAGGACGGGGAAGATCATTCCGTCCGGTTCCTTCGCGGTTTTAGCGTTGAACTGTTTGCAGAAATCCATGATGTTCAGCCCATGTGGGCCGAGCGCGGTGCCGACGGGCGGCGCCGGAGTGGCTTTGCCCGCAGGCAATTGCAGCTTGATGGTCGTTGCTACTTTCTTTGGCGGCATGTTTCCCTACCTAAACTTTTTCGTTCGTTTCAAAACTCAAGACGACGGCGCAAAGCCGCCGCCACGGCTACCCCAGTTTCTCGACGCTCGCGAAATCGAGCTCGACCGGAGTGGAGCGGCCGAAAATCGTGACGGAAACCTTCAACCGGCTGTGGTCGGTATCCACTTCCTCGACGGTGCCGTTGAAATTCGCAAACGGTCCGTCCACGATGCGCACCTGTTCGTTGCGTTCGTAAACGACCTTGGGCTTGGGCCGGTCCGCCGGGACGTGAACGCGGTTGATGATGGCGTCCACCTCGGCTTCCGAGAGGGGAGAAGGCGAAGTAGCGGATCCGACAAAGCCGGTGACGCGCGGCGTGTTGCGCACGATGTGCCAGGTGTTTTCGTCGAGATCCATCTCCACGAGCACGTAACCCGGATAAGACATGCGCGAGGAAACAACCTTCTTGCCCCCGCGGACTTCCATGACGTCTTCCATGGGGATCAGGACGCGGCCAATCTTGTCCTGGAGATTGAACGCAGCCACACGGCTCTCGAGGCTTTCCTTGACCTTCTTTTCAAAGCCCGAGTAGGTGTGAATGATGTACCACTGCATCGCCATTGCTCGATTCGTCCCTTCAAAGCCCGAACATTTTGAACACGTACTGCACACCGTGCTGCACGCCTAAATCCACGAGCCAGAGAAAAACACCGAAGAAGAAAACCGTCGCAATGACGACGCCCGTGGTGGAAACGACGTCATTGCGCGTCGGCCAGGTAACCTTCTTCATCTCGACGCGGGTTTCCTGGAGGAATTCGCGCGTGCCTTGCAGCGAACCCGTGACTCTTTGAGCCAGCTGCGATGATGGTTTTTCTTCGTTCACTTTAACCGCCTGCGTCGCCATGCTTCCTCTTCCCTGCCGCTTCCGGGCCCCGCCGATCAAAGCCTGGCAGGGGAGGAGGGATTCGAACCCCCATACCCGGTTTTGGAGACCGGAGTCCTAACCGTTGGACGACTCCCCTTTACCCTGAGCCGGCGCAGCAGGAGAAGGGCTTACCCATACCCACCGTTTTGCCAGCTCAATCTTCTTTTCTTCCGGCTCCAGCATCAAACTTCCGCCAGGATCCTTCGGCTTCGGACGCCTGAATCAGCGCCCTCCATCCAGGATGACTTTGGCAAACAACGCCAAATTCACTTCACTTCCTTGTGGGCGGTATGCTTGCGGCACGCCCGGCAAAACTTCTTGGTCTCCATGCGTTCGGAGTGCTTCTTCTTGTTTTTCGTCGTCGTGTAGTTGCGGTTTTTGCATTCACCGCACTGCAACGTAATGATTTCCCGCATGGCTCGCTATCCTTATTCCAAAATTTCCGTAACGGCGCCGGCGCCGACGGTGTGGCCGCCTTCGCGAATCGCGAACCGCAGCCCCTTCTCAAGCGCCACCGGCGTGATCAGCGTCACCTCGCAGCTAACGTTATCTCCCGGCATCACCATCTCCACCCCTGCCGGCAGCTTCACGTCTCCCGTCACGTCCGTCGTCCGGAAGTAAAACTGCGGCCGGTATCCCGTGAAAAACGGCGTGT
>Ga0209581_1002354_pt1 | contig 18328 bp, 14 predicted proteins | sample Coa_R2_FD_187160 | JGI IMG/M metagenome (GOLD analysis project Ga0209581, IMG submission 187160) | Surface soil microbial communities from Centralia Pennsylvania, which are recovering from an underground coalmine fire - Coalmine... | ecosystem: Environmental > Terrestrial > Soil > Unclassified ...
GGCCACGCCGCAGTTGGAGAAGCAGGGCGTGGGGGGGTTGCGCGAGCGGGTGAGCAACTACGAGGAGTTGCGCCGCCACTTCCGCGGCTCCCTCTACTCCCACCTCTTCCCTTGACGCGACATCACGAACGGCCCCGACTTAATCGTCGTGTAGAGCATTACCTTTCACTTGCCCCGACTTGAGACTATATCTTTCTCACACAGCCTGACCTCCAATTCCGTCTTCGATTCGGAGGGTTCGCGCGGCGCGGCTAGGGTTCTATATGCAAGGATGGCGGGCATTCCGACCTTACTTTGGCCCTTATCGAAAACTGCTCCTGAAGGGTACGCTCTGCATCTTCGCGTCGGTGATCGCCAGCCTGCTGAACCCGATCATCCTCCGCCGCGCGATAGACGGCATGCGCGTGCGCGTGGCGTGGCGGGAGGTCTCGCTCGCGATGGTGACACTGTTCGGCGTAAGCTGCATCAGTAGCCTCCTGTTCCTGCTGTCGCGCTACACGACGAATTACCTCGGCTGGCGCGTCGTCTGTGACATCCGCCATAGGTTTTACAGCCACCTCCAGCGCCAGTCGTACTTCTTCTTCCAAGACTCGCGCACGAGCGACATGGTGGCCCGCGGCACCGGCGAGATGGAGGGCATGCGGCAGGCCATCAGCCAGGTGCTGCTCTACACGCTGCAAACCGCCTTCACCCTCTCGCTGCTGCTGCCGTTGATGATGCGTATCAACGTCAAGCTCACCCTGCTGCTCATGCTCGTCCTGCCGGTCATCTTCTTCTCGGTGCAGCACCTCGGCAAGCAGGTGAGCAAGCGCACCAAGAAGACGCAAGACTGTCTCTTCCAGATGCTGGAGCGGGTCGAGAGCAACTTGGTGGGGGTGCGCGCGATTCGCTCCTATTGCCGGGAGGAGGGGGAGATAGAGGCGCTGCATGGGCTGAACCTGCAACACAGCGAGCGCACCATGAGCCTCTTGCGGATTAACGCGATGGTCGCGCCGCTGATGCAGTTCATGGTGGGGACAAGCGCCGTGCTCATCATCTGGTACGGCGGCGCGCTCGCCGTGCGCGGGCAGATCACCATCGGGCAGTTCATCGAGTTCAACGTCTATCTGACCCGCCTCGTCTGGCCGCTGACGGCGTTGGGCCAGACCATCAGGTCTTACCGACGTGGGGTGATCAGTCTGAATCAAATTAACGACCTCCTGTCCACCGACACGGCCCTCGAAGACCGCGCAGGCGTAGAACCCGTGCCGCCGATCCGCGGGCGCATCGAGTTTCGCAGCCTGACCTTCGCCTACGAACCTGACGGCCCGCCGGCGCTGCGCGACATTGACCTGACCGTCGAGGTCGGCCAGACGGTCGCTCTCGTCGGGCGGACGGGCGCGGGAAAGTCAACGTTGCTGAACCTGATCCCGCGCCTGATCGAAGCCCCGCGCGGGTCGCTGCTCGTTGACGACCGACCGACCGACGACTACCCGCTGGCGCAGTTGCGCGGCAGCATCGGCTACGTGCAGCAGGACTTCACGCTCTTCAGCGACACACTGGCGGAGAACATCGCCTTCGGGGTCGAGAGCGCCGCGGCGACGGAGGTCGAGTGGGCGGCGGAACTGGCCGGGCTTGGCGATGACGTGCGCGAGTTCCCCAAACGTTACGAGACGGAGGTCGGCGAGTGCGGCGTCACGCTCTCGGGCGGGCAGAAGCAGCGCACGGCCCTCGCCCGCGCGCTACTGCGACGCCCGTCCATCCTGCTGTTGGACAATCCCTTCTCCGCCGTGGACCTGTTCACCGAGGAGAAGATACTGGCGCGGCTCCGCGCCTTTACCGCAGAGCGCACGACGATCATCGTCTCGCACCGCATCTCGACCGTGCGCGGCGCCGACCTGATCTGCGTCCTCGAAGAGGGCCGCATCGTCGAGCGCGGGACTCATGAAGAGTTGCTGGCCCTCGGCGGCGAGTACGCAGACCTCTACGAGCGGGAGTTGCTGGAGAACGAGCTGACCTTACTATAAAAGGACGAAAGGCCGGGCGGGCGCGAGTCGAGCCGCGCCCGCCGTAATACTTCGAGATGGGTCTGCGACCTGGAGGCTTCTTCGGCGGGCGGCGGCGGGGGCGGGGTGACCGGCCAGCGCTGCGCCGACTGCTGCGTTACATCCGACCGCACACACGGACGATGGTGCTGGCCCTCGGCACCACGCTCGGACTCAACGCGCTGCGGAGCGTGCAGCCGCTCTTCACGCAGTTCGCCATAGACTGGTACATCACGCCGAAGCGGCCTGAAGGTCTCAAGTGGCTCGCCCTCGGGTTCGTCGTGATGCGGATCATCACCTACCTCTTCTTTTATTACCAGAGCACCTTGCTGGGCACGTTAGGCCAGCTAATCACTTTCGACCTCCGGCTCGAACTCTACAAGAAACTCCAACGTCTCGACGTGGCGTACTTCGACCACACGCCGACCGGTCGCATCATGACGCGGCTCACGTCCGACCTCGACGTGCTGTGTGAGTTTTTCACCTCCTGGATTAAAGACGGGCTGGGCGATCTGGTTCTCACGGCCTCCGTCATCGGGATCATGTTCTGGACGGACTGGAAGATGGCGCTCGTCGCCCTGTCGATCACGCCAGCCATTCTGCTGATCCTGCGCTGGTTCCAGAGCGGCGCACAGCGCGGCTACCGCGACCTGCGGCTGCGGCTGGCGAGCCTGAGCGCTTTCCTCCAGGAATACCTGACGGGCGCGCTGACCGTGCAGCTTTTCAACCACGAGGGGAAGGCGCTGCGGAAGTTCCAGCGCATCAACACGGACTTCGGGCAGGCCATCAAGGCGACCGACTTCCGCTACAACGCCTTCGTCTTCTTGCTCGACTCGATGGGCGCGCTCAGCCTGGCCCTCGTCGTCGGCTACGGCGGCTGGCGCATCATCCACAACATGCAGCTCCAGACTCACCTGAGCATGGGCGCGTTCGTCGCGTTCATCCTCTACGCGCAGCAGTTGCTCCAACCCATCCGCACCATCTCGGAGAAGTTCACGATATACCAGTCCTCGATGGTCGCCGCGCACCACGTCTTCGAGATAATGGATCAGCCCGTGCAGGTGGAGACGACGCTGGGAGGCAAGATCGGGCGGGCGCGCGGGCGCATCGAGTTCCAGCGCGTCTGGTTCGCCTACCACGGCGAGGATTGGGTGCTGAAGGATGTCTCGTTCACCGTCGAGCCGGGCCAGACCGTGGCGGTCATCGGCCACACGGGCGCGGGCAAGACGACGCTGAGCAGCCTGCTGCTCCGCTTCTACGACGTGCAGCGGGGCCGCATCCTGCTCGATGGCGTGGACGTGCGCGAATGGAACCTGAAGGCTTTGCGGGAGAACTTCGCCGTCATGCTGCAAGAGGTGCTGCTCTTCCGCGGCACTATCGAAGAGAACATACGCTTCGGGCGGGAGGGCCTGACCGACGACGCCGTCAGGCAGGCGGCGCGCGAAGCCTGCGCGGCCCCCTTCGTCGAGAGCCTGCCGCGGAGCTACGAGACCGTGTTGAAGGGCCGGGGCGGGAGCCTCTCCGCCGGGCAGAAACAACTCATCGCGTTCGCGCGCGCCCTGGCCGACCCCTCGGCCTTGCTCATTCTGGACGAGGCGACGAGCCTGATCGACCCCCAGACGGACGCCCTGATTCAGCGGGGCATCGAGCACACCATCGGCAACCGCACTTCCATAATCATCGCGCACCGCCCGTCAACCATCAGACGCGCTGACCGGATTATCGTCCTGCACCGCGGCGAGGTGCGCGAGCAAGGCACGCATGAGGAGCTGCTCGAAGCGGGCGGCCTCTACTGGCGTCTGCAACGACTGTGTCACGCCTCTGGCGCGCCCCTGCCGACGCAGCCCGCCGCCGACGCGCAGGCGCGGACAGTCGGATCAGTCGGCGACTGAGGGGCCGGCGCGTCGGGCGGCGCTCTCGTAGATGATCTCGTCGAAGTCGCGCCCCCAGTCCGCCTGATTGGCGACCGCGCTCGGCGGACGCATCGCGGCTTGCAGTTCCCGGCGATCCCTCACGAGGCCCTTGAGGCGCGGCACCAGCTCGCCTGCCTCCAGCGGGTGCAGGGCTTTGGCCGAGGGCACGTACTTCATATTTAAGCCGGACATAATCAGCCGCAGCCGGACGTTATCGTCGTCGCCGCCCCACGCGCCGTTGGCCTCGTCATAGCCGCGTATCTCCGTCAAGGCCGCCAGCGGGGCGCACATCGAGCCGTAATAGCGCTTAGGCTCGCCCTCTTCATAAGCGCGCCGCAGCCCCTTCTCGGCGATGGTCTGCCGTGACATGAAGCAGATGCGGCCAAGCGTGAAACACCCGTCCGCCTCGGCAACCAGCCGCGAGAGGATGTCGGGGACGTTCGTCACCAGCAAACTCTCCGGGCTGATGATAAGCGCCATCTCGCCGCGGGCGTGGCGCAGTCCGACGTTGATGGCGCGCGCCGGGTTGCGCCAGGGGTGGTCGCGGCGGTTGATTAAAACACGCCAGCCGATCTCGGCGTGCGAGCCGACCAGACGCAGCGCCGCCGCCTCCTCCGTCGGCTCGTCAAGCACGAGGACGACTTCGAGGTCCAAGTCCGGCTGGCTGCGAAAGTAGGGACTGTTCACCGCCAGCGCCTCGGCGAAGGCCGCGATGCGTTTATAGTATGGGAGGATGATCGAGAGGCGTCTCATTCGAACAAGTGACGATCCTGCGGGAGCAACTCGAACTCCTTGCCGGGCGGTATCTTCTCCGTAGCCAGGCCCGACTCGTCCGCCAGATAGTCGTAGCCGATGCGCGGCTGGTAAACGCTGTCCGGGTCTATCTGCTTGAACTTGCGCAGGCGCGCCGCGCGGGCCTCGCGGCGCAGGCTGACCAGATGGTAGATGTTGAAGTCGAGGATGTTCTCCGGGCAGCACTCGACGTGCGGGGGCATCCAGCGCGTGTGCAGCGCGTGGCTCGGGTGGTAGGTGGTAAAGGGAGTCAACGGGAAGAGGACGTATTTGGCCTTGTCGCCCCAGTAGCCATCGACGCGGTAGGCATCAACGCTGTCCCAGAGGTCGCGCACCTTCAGCGCGAAGGCGCACAGCCGCCCGGCGGCGGTAATCTCCCGTAGCCGTCGGAGGAAGTCGAGTTCGTAGCGCTCGTCCGCGTCGCAACACAATACCCACTCCGCCGCGCGCTCAAGCGCGGCGTGGAGCAGCGTCCGCCGGTTGTCAACCTCGAAATAGTGAGGCGGGTACGACCGCTCGTGCGTGCGGCTGAGGACGACGGCGCGCGGCTGCGCGCGGGCCACCTCTGCCGAGCGGTCTGTCGAGCCGTCGTCGAAGACGACGAACTCGGAGACGTAAGGCTGCAAGTGGGCGAAAAACCCCGGCAGATATCGCTCCTCGTTGCGGAAGGCAAGCAGCGCTGTGATCTTCGGCATCTTGAACCGCCAGTTCGGATGAGCTAACCGCGCGGGCACGGCTAGCTGTGGTCGTAGTCGGCGGGCGCGAACCCCCGCGCCTGCTCGACGACGTGCCGCCAGCCGTACCGGAATAACAAGGGCCTCGTGTGCCCCGCGTAGTGATGCATAGCGGCGCATGGCTCAATCGCCTCCGCCTCGTCGGGACAGACGACGTACTCGTCAACCGGCAGCGCCAGGCGAGGCCGCCCGGCGAGCAACAGCCCGGTGAGCGCCTGTTCTATCAGGTAGCGTTGCCCCTCCTGTTCCTCCAGCCGTGCGGCCCAGTGTTCCAACTGCTCCCAGTCAATCTCATCACTTTGGAGTCCGCACACGCCGGAGTTCAGCTTCTCAGGGATGCCGTCGCCCGCCAGAGAGGCCATCAACTTCTCGGAATAGCCGTAAACGCGCTTGTGCTCTTGCGCGTGGCAGGGCTGTCGCGGCGCGCGCACCCAATCCGCGAGGAGAGGCGGAGGTCTGAAGAAGAGCATGTCGGAATCGAGAAACAGCTTCCAGCCGGTTGACCCGCCGTGCACCGCCGTCAACTTGCGCATCACTACGCAGCCTCTGCTGCGCGCGTTCAGCAGCGGGAACTTGCGGCGCGGGAAGTGTTGTTCGAGTCGTTGCTCGGTCTCCTCATACGGCCTCACCGTCGCGTGCGGAAAGAGGCGCCGCAGGAATCGGGCGCGCTCGGCCTTCAACGTCCCGTCGTCGTGAATGACAATCCGCGGCTGTCCCCCCGCCTGGAGGATGAACGAGTAGGCGCAGAAACTCGTCTGATGCCAAAACGCCTCCCCCGTGATCAGATGCACTTCCGCGCCGCCTTCGAAGGCCGGGCCGCTCAAGGGACGTAGCCGGGCAGCCGCGAGGATCATCTCCGTCTGCCCCTGCGCCGTCAAGAAATCTTCGCTCACCGCCGCTCCTTCTGCCCGGGCGCGAACGGGCGCGGCACCAACGCCGGCGCCCTACTTGTATTCGACACAGTTAATCGCCGGGATAAAGACCTTGTTCAACTCCTCGATCATGTAACTCCTCATGTCGGCGAGCGTCTGCCGCGTGAGCGTCTCGTGTTCGAAGGAATAGCTCGCCTCGTTCTCGCCATAGAGAATAAAGAAGTCTTTCCAGTTATCTGAAATCCAAGTGATGCCGTACTTGGCCGGATAGTGGAAAGGCTCCGTGCCGGGCAGTGGCACGAAGTTGAACAGGTTATAGGAGTCGAAAGGCATCTTGACCAGGTTGCTGACCGACTCTTTGACCGTCTCCCAAGTCTCGCCGGGGTAGCCCACGATTAGCCCCGCGCGCACCTCGATGCCGCACCTCTTCGCGGCGATGACGCCTTCCGTCATCTTCTCCACGCTCTTGCGTGTATTCATCAGGTCTTGCATCTTCTGGCTGCCCGATTCGATGCCGCAGGCCACCATCGCGCACCCCGACCACGCGAGCAGTTCACACCGCTCCGGGGTCAGGTCAACCGCGCGGCAGTAAACGCGGTAGGGACGCCCGAACTCCCGCAGCCGCGGCGCCAGCTCCTTGAAGAACTTCCTGTTCATCAAAAAATTATCGTCAATGAAGCGCAGCGAGTTAACGCCGTATGCCGCGTCCAGCTCGTACAGCTCTCCCATCAGGTGATCGACCGGGCGCAGGCGCACCTTCTCCGCGAGCGCGGCTGTGTAGCAGTAAGTACATTTGAACGGGCACCCGCGCCCCGACAGGATGGAGAATGCCGTCTGGCACGCGACGACGCGGTTATACGACGACACGTCCACCATCGAGTAGTCGTTGTAGGGCAGCGCACCAAGGTTCGGAGGCGCCTTCGTGTAGATCACCTGCTGCGGCCAGCGCCGCTCCGCCAGTTGGTCAATGATGTGCGGGAAGTCCGTCTCGGCCTCGCCGCACACGACGTAGTCAAAGTCCTGCGCCGTCTTCTGTGGCAGCGCCTGCGGGTGCGGGCCGCCGACCACGACGGGCGCGTCCGAGATGAGGCGGATCTCGTCGCGCAGTTTGATGGCGTCTGGGTAGGAGGTCGTAAACAGGGTCATCCCGTAGAGATCGGCCCGCGGGATCGCGGGCGACTCGCCCCCGGCGAAGTCAAGAATCTCGACTTCGTGGCCGTACTTCTTCAGCATGGTGCCGATAAAGAGCAGACCGACGGGGGGATCAATCCGGTCGTTCAACAGTTCTGGCGCCGGAGGTCGAATGAGGCATACTCTCATCACATTAGCTCTACTTTCCGTAAGGTGGCACGGCGCAGTGACTCCGCCGACCGCTTTGACACGGTCATGGGTCAAAGAAAGCTGTTAAGGGAGCGCGAGGCTCAGGTGGTCTAACACTCAAAGCTTGTCCGGCGGTTAACAACCGTCGCCGCGGCGAGCATCGCGGTCATTTGCGTGTGCGGCACGCTGCCTCTTCGGGTCGCGGCGTCGCCCACCTGCTTTATCGCGGCGGACGATCATCGCCCCCAAGAAGTAGGCCGCTCCTCAAAGCGTCAGTCTGTCGTGTCCGATTAAGTAAGGTAACCTGTTAAGGCAATTCCTCCCTGGTGAGGCCCCTGGCGACGCGATGAACAGGGCAAGTACACCGCGCATCATGTTTGTTACGAAACCAAACTGAGGCTATAATGTTACATCATTTTTCAGTAAAAGGGGAGGAAATATTTAGCGACCGTGACCAGACATGGAGATAGGACCTCACGTCCCGCCAGCGCGGCAACCGGAGACCTCGAATGCAGCCGCAAAATACGCGTTGACAAATTGATATACTGGAATCACCACCGAGCGCGCGGCGGCTGGCGCTACGTTGTTGACCTTATCAAAGACCGTTTCCACCACCCGGATGGCGTCCGCTTCGTCGGCGCAATCGAGGACGAACTTTTGCAAGGCGGCCCGCACTGCGAAGGCCCCATCAGAGAGCCGTGGGTGGGCTTCGTCCACGAAGTGCCGCGCCACCAATTGAATGCCCTTGACCTGGAACGACTTCTCAAGGGGCGTCTGTGGCAAGAGAGCGTCGAGTACTGCCGCGGCGTCTGGTCGCTGACCCGTTACCAGATAGATTATCTCCGCTCACATGATGTTAACGTCCCGATGTCTCACGTCTATTACCCGACCGACCCGCCCGCGCTTGAGTTCTCTTACGAGAAGTTCGTGAGCAACCCGGCGCGAAAGCTGATCACGGTTGGCGCGTTCCTGCGAAATTTTCAGGCCATCTACGATCTGACCGCGCCGGGCTATCAGAAAGCGCTGCTGTTGGACGAAGGCATCAGGCGTCACATGCAGAAGCGGGGCGTGGTCACGAACGAGTCGGTCCTGCCGCTCGACAGGCTCTCCGACGACGACTACGACCGGATGTTCGTCGATAACTTACTTTTTCTGAACCTGCTCGACGCGAGCGCCAACACGACGGTCGTAGAATGCATCACACGCGGCACGCCGATCCTGATTAACAAGGTCGGCGGGGTCGGCGAGTACTTAGGCGCGGGCTATCCACTCTATTACGAGACCCTGGAGGAGGCGGCGCGCAAGGCTGCCGATCTCGGGCTGATTAAGCAGGCGAGCGAGTATCTGGCGACACACCCCCTGCGCGGAAAACTGAACGGGGACTATTTCGCCCGCGCGTTCTGCGAAACGGCAATCTACCGGGCACTGCCCCTGCCCGAAGCTACTCGGCGCAACGAGGCTGCGTCGTAGCAAACCCGCAGCAAGGGGGATTACCCATGAAGCACTTTTTCAGGCCGCACAGGCTGGCCGTCATTCTTGTCGCGATTATCACTTTGGCCGGGGCGGTGCGCGCGCAATCGGCCTCGACCGCTGGCGTCAAGCAGGGGCAGCGCGAGGTCGCCGTGACGATTGACGACCTGCCGGGGCTGTACGTCACCCGACTCGATGAGCAGCGGGCGGTGATCGGAAGTCTGCTGCGGAGCCTTGCGGCGAATAAGGTGCCCGCCATCGGCTTTGTCAACGAAAAGAAACTCTACGAGCGCGGGCGGCTGGATGGGCAGCGCGTCGCCCTGCTGCGTGATTGGCTCGACGCCGGGCAGGAGCTTGGCAATCACACTTTCTCGCACGTGTCCGCCGGCGCCGTGCCTCTCGCCGCCTATGAGCAGGACGTTATCCGCGGCGAGACCGTAGTCAAAGACCTTCTACAGCAGAGGGGGATGAAGCTGAAGTACTTCCGCCACCCGGAGTTGAAGACCGGCCCGACTGTCGCCTACAGGGACGCGCTCGACCAATTTCTCGCCGGGCGCGGCTACACGACCGCGCCGGTGACAATAGACAATCAGGATTTCATCTTCGCCGCCGTCTATTCGCGGGCCAAGGCGCGCGGCGACAAAGTTATGATGAAGAAGGTCGCCGACGATTACATCGCTTACATGGAGCAGGTCTTCAAGTTTTTTGAAGAGTTGTCGGTCGAGACCCTCGGCTACGAAGTCAAACAGACCCTCCTGTTACACGCGAGCGAGTTGAACGCCGAGCACTTGGACGAACTCATCGCGATGCTGCGGGGCCGCGGTTACCGCTTCGTCACGCTTGAGGAAGCCTTATCCGACGACGCCTACAAGCTGCCCGCCGCGCAGACGACGCAAGGGCTTTCGTGGCTGCACCGCTGGCGGCTGGCGAAGGGGCTGCCTCTGCTCATGGAACCGCGCGAGCCGGCCTCGATTCAACGGCTGTACCGGCAGGCGACGCCCGTCAGCCGCGGCCACGCCCACGCTGTAACGTCGCCGCCCCGCGCGGCGGGGTAACCTGCCGGCTTGGCGCGCGCGCCCGCCGCCGCGTTCACCACTGGCTGTCGGGGCCGAGCGGCCCGTGCATGATCTGCTCGGACTTCTCGCGCATGAACCTCTGGACGAACGCCTCGGACTGCTCGTCCGCCTGCCGCATCATCGCCCTCCGCCTGAAGGTGTGGTTGGCGGGCACGTCCACCCCGATGTAATCCAGAAGTTCCCGGATTGTCTCCTCGTAGGCGTTGACGAAATCCTCATAGACGACCGTGCGGACTTTGATCCCGTTGCGGGCGAAGTAGTCCTGCCACATGGCCTCATAGATGAGGATGCGCTGGGTCAGGAGGTTGATCCCCTCGTACCTGTACTCCGGTCGGGCGACCGGCTGCTTCGCCCTGGCGTTGATGCGCCTCTCCCAGACCTGCGTCTGTATCGCCTTCGACAGCGACACGGCCTGCCGAACCTTATCGCGGCGCGTCACCCAGATGTAGCGCAGGTTCGGGAAGACCTCGGCGAGCAATTCCGCGTCGGTGCGGTCGCTCGCGCGGTCGGGCCGTGTGGCTCGCAGGCGTTTGAGAAAGTAAGGGTAGAACTCTCCCATCATCACCTTGGCACCGAACACGCCGTTGGCGGAGGTTCGCTCGGCGAGGACGCGCTCGAAGAACTCGGCGAACGTCGAGACTGCCAACTCTTTGTAGAGCGCCTTCTCCATCTCGACGGAAAAGTACTCGTCGGGGTCGCCCGCGAGGCCGGTGTTGTGCAGCGCTTCGCAGAGCATGGAGCTGCCCGTCCGCGGCGTCGCGCAGATTAAATAGCTGAGTCGTGGCGTCAATGAAAATCCCCCTCAGATGTATGTTATAAGACGAGAGCCGCCGCGGCCCGACGTTTAAAGTATAATGCCTCGGTCGCCGCGACTAAGGCCCGGCGGCAGGATGGAGACGCCCCACGCCCGCCCCGACGGGCTTAACGATTAGCAACAACACGCAGCGCTATGGCTACCGCGAAGCCCCACCCGAAGCCGCTCGACATCGTCATCAAAACGACGCGCCGTGACCTCCACACGTACCAGCAGCTACAGCGTGACATAGAGCGCCACTCGAAGCTGCACGGGAACGTTTACGTCATCGTCAACCCGCCAGACGCGGCGTGCTACGCGGAGGTGGTCAGCCCGCAGTTCACGCTCGTCCCGACCGAAGAGATACTTAAGCTTTACGGCCATCACGGCGGGATGGCGGACGACTGGCACACGCAGCAGATCATTAAAATCCTCGCGGCAGCGATGGTCGCGCACGGGCAGTACATAATTCTTGACGCGAACACGCTTATCAACTTCGACTTCGACGAGAACCACTTCTGCCGCGCCGGCTACTACCTCTACGCCGCGGGCGACAACAGCGACGACGAGTGGGAGGTTCGCGCGCGCAAGTTTCTCCGGCTGAACCCCGAAGGCCACCTGTTCGGCTTCCGCAGCGTCAACCAGATTTTCTACAAGGCGAACGTCATGGCAATGATCAGATACCTTGAGAAACTCTACGGCGCGGACATCGTGACGGTACTCTCGACGCCCGCGGAAGTCTGGACGGAGTTCAAAATCTACGGCTACTTCTGCCGCTCAGTGCTGAAAACTTCCGGCCACTTCTTCCAGCGCTCTGACGACGTGATCAGCATGAACAAGGCCAACGGCGACGTGGAGGGCTTCGCCAAGTGGCTCCGCCACGCCCGCCCGCTGATGGTCAAGCTCTACCAGTCCCGCCCGAGCTATCGGCTCACTGACAGCGAGTACGACGCCGCGCTGGAGTTAATCAAGCGGGCTTATGTTTAATGGCGGAGGCGCGTGCGCCGGCGCCGCTTAGCAGTTACCCGGCTGCGGATGCCGTGACAAATTAAGTCTCCGCAGGCGGTGGCGTCTGCGATTCTCCGCAGTCAATTCCGGCTCGTTCCAAAGCGCGGCGGGCTTGTGAAACAAGTGCAGGTAGGTGAAGTCGGGGGCGCGGACGAACACCTTGCCGGCGGCGCTCACGTATCGCTCTATCACCTCCTGATCTTCCGCGCCCCAGCCGATGAAACTCTCATCCCACCCGCCGAGCCGCCGCAGCGTTTCCGTCTCGAAGAGCGGCACGTGGCCGAAACGTTCGCCGTTGACCAGGTACTTGCGTAGCGCCGAGCGCCCGTCCTCCGAGGCGATGCGCGCCTTCGACGCCGCCCGCGCGACCTCGCCCGGGGCGACCTGTGCGCGCCGCGACAGGAGGCGGTAGGCGGTGAAGAGCAGGGCCGGCGATTCGAGCGCGGCCCGCACCTGCCTGTTGAGCGCGTCGTCAATGGGAACGAGGTCAATGTCGAAGGAAGTGACGAGCCTGCCGGCGGCCAGCGACAGGCCGCGGTTGAGCGCGAGCGTCTTGTGGAAGACGCCCGCGCACTCGATGAACTCGTAGCGCAGCCCCGCCTCGCGGGCCATCTCGCGCGCCTCGCCGGGCGCGCCGTCCATCTCAAGCAAAATCGCCTCGACGCGCCCCCTGTAAGAGAGGTCGCCAGCGAACCAACGGACGAACGTCTTAAGGTGCGGGGGACGCTTCCGGTACGGAATCAACAGGGTGAGAAGCATGATCGTGTCTCGCGTGGGGAGGGCGGCGTCGCGCCCTCCGTCGGCAGCCGCATCACGCGGCTGCGGGTTCGTCAGTTCTCCCCCGCGCACTCGCCAAGGTACAAGAAGCCCTTGCACGGCGTGGCCGGCTTGTGCAGCGCGCGCAGCTCGCGCGCGTGCCTCAGGTAAAAGCGGCGCGCGCCGTCGGCGTTGGCCTTGCCGTAAGAGTCGATGACGAAGATTGTGTGGCCGGCGATGAAGGACGGCGAGAAGGTATCCCACGCCGCCTGTAGTTTCTCGAAGCCGAGATCGAGGCCGTAGATGAGCAGCTCGACGGGTGCGCCGTCCCAGGCGACGGGCGGCGTCTCGCCCACCTCTTCCGGTGCCGTGTAGAGCTGGCCGCGCACGGGCCGAAGCAGGTCTTCGCGCCCCGCAGAGTAGCATCGATACAGCGGCAGGAGGTCGTCGCCGCTGTGCAGCCGGCTCAGGGCAGGAAATCGCGATTGCAGCTTCGCGGCGACGAAGCGCTCCATCCACCGCGTCCAGCGAAAAGTGTCGTAGCCGTAGAGGTGACGACCGCGTGAACCGCCCCCTTCGGTGAGTCCTTCGGCGAGAGCGACCGACGCCGCCCCGAGCCAGCAACCCAGCTCGACCACCTCCCCGCGGCCCTGTAGCTGACGGCCCAGCCACTTGAAGTAGCGGAGGGTTTCCGGCGGCTGCATGCTGGGCACGGCGGCTGAAGCGCCTGGCGTCTCCGCCTCCCACGCGCGTCGCTCCACGGGGGGTTCGGCGAGCAGCCCGCCCACGTAGCGAGTCGTCTCGTCGAGGTACCTGCCGATCTCTTCCCTTTCGAGGCCGAGAGAGTTGAAGGCCGCGAGCAGCTCGCTCAACTCGGCGAAGAGGGCCGGACGCTCCGCCTCGGCCTCCGTCAGCAGGAATGCTTTCAGGCGAACGAGCGCGGCGGCAAAGCGGAGGTAGAAGGCAGACGGCGTAGCAGGCTCGACGACGGCCTCGCGGTTGTAGAGCGCCAGCGCGATCTGCTCATACGGGTCGAGCCGGTTTATCTTGCGGGGCGGCGCGGCGGCGGTCGGCGTGGCGTCGTCGGTCGCCGCCGGCCAGCCGCGCCGCGTGTGGTAGAGGTGAAAGTTCACGCGCTGCTCGTTGACGAGCGGGTTATGAAACAGGGCGATGGAAGTGTCTTCAGCCGAAGGAGTCATCTGGAAGGCGGCGTCCGCCTTTATCTTCCAGATCGGCACGCGCAGGCGCTCCGAGAGAACGTACGAGAGCCAGTAGTCGTCAATGAGCGTGTATTCGTAACGCTCCATCTCGTGTTGAAGCGCGCGCTTCATGACGCTCCTGGGGATAAGGCAGTTGTCGGCGTGCATGAAATGAATCCGCCTGTCGGGCACGCTCTCGTCGAAGAAGCGCATCGCCTCGTGGTTCTCCCAGAAGCGTTGCGGCTGCTCCTCGTCCGGCGGGCGCGGCAGGAAGATGTGGCCGCGGGCGCAGATGACCGCCTCCGGGCCGTACTCGCGGTACTTCTCCACAAAGGTCGAGATGTAGCAGCTCTCAGGCAGTACATCGTCGTCGCAGATCAGCAGCAGGTCGCTGCGGACGAGGCTCGCGAGCGCGGGGCGAATCTGACAGTAGAAGTTCTCCGTCGAGTGCATCAGCTTCAGGGCCAGCCGCGTCTGGAACGGTCGGCAGATTTCCGCCACCTCGTCGGACGCCTCGATGTTGTTGTTCCAGATGAGCACCTCGTAAGTGCCGGCGAAGTCCTGCTCGGCCAGGCGCGTCAGCAGCGCCTTCAGGTTATTGACACGCTTGTACGAGCAGATGACCAGGCTCACGTCGTAGGACTGGAACTGCCGCTGCTGGCTGCGCGGGACGGGCAGCCCGCGATAGACAGACGTGTTCTGAAGCGCGTATAGAAAATGGTCGTCCGTGAGTTTCTCGCGTAGGGGGTCTTGGCGCAGACGCGCGGCGGTTCGCTCCAGCAGGTCGAGGTCGGCGAGCTTAGCGGTCGCCTCCTCCAGCGTCTCGTAGTAGAGCGGGTAGTCTTCGCCGAGGTATTCACTGACGCCGCCGACCTTGTTGACGAGGATCGGCGTGCCCCTGACCACGCACTCCACCACGGTCGTGACCGCGCCCGCGTCGAACAGGTTCAGGAAGACGACATTCTCGGCGAGCAGCCGGTCGTAGGCCGCGTCCTCTATGCCGTAGAGTGAGCTGACGGAGTCGTTCTCGACCACCTCCTGCTTGCGCATGTTAATGTCCACGTCGCCCGCCCTGAGCAGCGTCTTCTCGAAGCCGGGCGCGTAAAGGTCGAAGAACGGCTGATACCTGCGAAGGAACTCTCCTATGAAGAGCAGCCTGCGGCGCGGGTTTCGTAAGAACCTTTCGAAGGAGAATTGCTCCGCCCCCGCGCCCATCGGGTAATGGACTTTTGCCACGGGAACCGGCACGTCGTTGTCGAGCAGGAAGTTTTTCTGGTAATCGGTCAGCGTCCACAGCCCGCGGCAGTGGGCCATACTCTCCTTCCAGTCGTCCATTCGCATGAGCCGTTCGAGGTCGGGGAAGTTCAGGTGCTGGCGCGGCATTTGGTGGACGAACCCGACCCACGGCTCCGTGAGCGGGCCGCTGTAATGCTGTCCCTTGACGAACAGCTCATCCTCGATGGCGCTGACAAAGCGGACGCCGTCGGTCGCGTGCAGCCGCTCGTAGATCAGCCCCACCACGTGACGCCAGCCGCCGCGGTGATGCGGCCAGTAAATCTGTTTATCCAGGCGCAACCGGCGCGAGGCCGTCAGGTACTTGCTCAGAACGACAGGCTCCGATGCGATTTCGGGTTCAGCAACTTTCATGTCTGTTCAGGCGGACGCGCCGCCGTGTTGCCGCCGGAGGGCGTGCAGAGTTTCGGCCACGCGCTCGACGGCGGCGGCCTGCATGCCGACGGAAGAAGGCAGGTAGAGTCCGTGTTCGGCCAGGTGTGCCGAGCGCGGGTAGTCCGACGCGCCGCCTTGGGGCGGCACTATCGGCTGCTCATGGAGCGGCGTGAAAAAGCGCCGCGTTTCGATCCCGCGGGCCAATAGCTGTTCTTGCAAGAGGGCGCGGGGGACGCCGAACTCCGGCTCGACCAGTACGCCGTAAACCCAGTAAACATTCTTCGCCCAGGCGGCTTCGGGCGGCAGTGTTAGCCCCGGCAGGTCGCGCAAGGCTTCGTCGTACCGGCGCGCGACGGCCACCTTACTGGCGATGGCCTCGTCGAGATGTTCGAGTTGCGCCACGCCGACGGCGGCCTGCAAATTCGTCAGGCGGTAGTTAAAGCCCACCTCCGCGTGCGTGTAACGCGTCTCCTCGTCCTTGCCGAAGCACAGGTCGCGCTTCCACCGCAGGCGTTCAAACAGGTCGGCCCGCCGGGTGACGACCATGCCCCCTTCGCCCGTGGTAATGACCTTGTTGGCGTAGAAGCTGAAACTCGCCACGTCGCCGAACGTGCCGGCCTGCTGCCCGTTGACGGTCGCGCCGAGCGCTTCAGCCGTGTCCTCGACAAGGTAAAGCCCGCGCCGACGCGCCAGGTCGGCTATCTCGTCCATCCTGGCCGGGTGGCCGTAGTTGTGCACTACCAGAATGGCGCGCGTGCGCTCCGTGATGTGTTCCTCGATTAAGGCCGGGGCCATGTTCCACGTCTCATCGACATCGACCGCCACCGGCGTGGCCCCGCAGTACAGGATCGCCAACGCGGGCGCGATCATGCAGAAGTCAGGCACGATCACTTCGTCGCCCGCCTTGATGCCGAGCGCAGCCAAGGCCAGATGCACCGCCGCCGTCCCGTTGCACACGCCGACGGCGTACTCAACCCCGAGCGCCTCGGCGAACCCGCGCTCGAAGGCGTCCACCATGCGCCCGCGTGAGGAGACCCAGCCCTCGCTAATCGCCTGGTTGACGTATTCGGCCTCTTTGCCCCACATGAAGGGGCGCGAGACCGGGATGAAGTCTCTGTCGCGCGGGGCCGATGGTATAGACACCCGTAATCCTCCTGACGGAAGCGTGTCCGCGCCCCCCGTGTCTGATGTGATGATGGGAACCGTGAAGCCGCCTGCTGTACTTGGTGTGCGACGCGACCACGGCGCTATCGCCCACGAGAGTGAATTAAAGAAGGCGTAGGCCGAGAACCCACGCGGGGCCGAAGCACGCGGCCCGCTAAACCTCGCTGCCCACGACCGCGTTCGGGGCCGCTGCCACGACCTCCTCCGAAAGCACGTCGCGACCGGCGCTGACGTAAGTCTCAGGGGCGACCGCCAACCGGCTGCCGGCGGGGCCGTGACACGTCACCGCGTCCTCGTCAAGGTAGATGTCGTTCATCAAGTTCTCCCACGACCAGCAGCAGTTGTTCTCCCTGAACCATTCGATGGTTCTGCGCAGGCCGTCCTCGATTCCGACCTGCGGCGACCAGCCCGTGTAGCCGCGCAGCTTCGTGTTGTCGCATTGCAGGCGGTCCAAGTCGAGCCGCCGGAAGCGGCGCGGGTCCTGCATAATTTGAAGGTCGGTCACGCCCATCAGCTCCGCGATCTTGTGGGCAAGCCATTCGATGCTGTAGGCGATGTCGGAGCCGACGTTGACCACCTCGCCGTTGGGCATGTCCGACTCAAGCACGGCGATTAAGGCCCGCGCAGTGTCGTGGACGTAAGTAAAGTCGCGCTCGGCGCTGATGTTGCCCAACGAGAGGGTGTTGCCCTGGCTTAACTGCGATATTATCTCCGGGATGATGTAGGGGTGCGTCTCGCGCGGCCCGTAGCAGTTAAAGATGCGCGCCGTTACGACCGGGACGTTGTGCTCCACGTGCATGGTGAAGCAAAGGCGGTCGGCTGCCAGCTTTGAGACCGCGTAGGTGTTGAGCGGGTTGAGCGGTGCGTCTTCCGAGAACTTCCGCCGGTTACTCTGCCCGTAAACTTCGGTCGAGGAGATGTAGAGTATGCGCTTGACCTTGCAAACCTTCGCGGCCATCAGCACGTTGAAATTCGACTGCAAGTTCACGTCGAAGAAGCGCTGTGGCATCTCGTAGGCGGAGACGACGAACGTGTCGCCGATGCAGTCGATGATGTACTCGACCTCGTACCTGTTGATGGTCTCGATTAGCTTCCACGACTCAAGCGCGCTGCCCCGGACGACCGTGAGCGGCCCGGCAAGCCCTTTGACGTTAGACGGCACCCCGTGCAGGTAGTTGTCGAAACAGACTACTCGCGCCCCCTTGGTTAGTAGCTCCCTGACGACGGCGGAGCCGATGAACCCGGCACCGCCAGCGACCATGACACAGCTATCCTTAAGTTCGATCATCCTTTTTCTCCTGTGTGGCAAAAAGCTTACGACACTGACTAGGGGCAGACGCTACCTGACTGTTTCGGTGAAGTCGTCGGTAGCCCGTCACTACAACTCGCGCGAGTAGCAGCAGCTTCGTCGGCAGGGGTTAAGGGAAGAGGTGGGAGTAGAGGGAGCCGCGGAAGTGGCGGCGCAACTCCTCGTAGTTGCTCACCCGCTCGCGCAACCCCCCCACGCCCTGCTTCTCCAACTGCGGCGTGGCCGCCGCC
>Ga0209581_1002355_pt1 | contig 18321 bp, 14 predicted proteins | sample Coa_R2_FD_187160 | JGI IMG/M metagenome (GOLD analysis project Ga0209581, IMG submission 187160) | Surface soil microbial communities from Centralia Pennsylvania, which are recovering from an underground coalmine fire - Coalmine... | ecosystem: Environmental > Terrestrial > Soil > Unclassified ...
CGGTGTCAAGAAACAAGCGGGAACTTTACTCTGATGGAAGCGGTCGAGAGCCATCGGCGCGGCGTGCTCTGCTTCGAGGCGAAGGATTATGCGGGCGCGCTCGCGCATTTTCGCAGGGCCTTGGCGCAGGCGGAATTTGCGGATCTCTGGAGCGACTGGGCCGCCGCACAATTCGCTCTAGGCCATCCGGACGAAGCCGAGATGGGGTTCCTTTTGGCTCTTGAGATCGAACCGCGGCACGCCGACGCCGCGTGCAATCTCGCCGCGCTTCTGCTGCAACAAGACCGTGGCGGCGAGGCTGCTCCCTGGCTCGAACTGGCAATGCGAGATGCTCCGCCAGAACGCCAGTTCGCGCTGCAATCTCTGGCCAGCGGCTGTGCCGGAGCAGCGACTTCGGAGCACGCGGAATGGGAGCGCTTTCTTCGCTCATCGGTGCAATCAAACAAGAACGAGCTCTCCTATTTTGAAACGCATTTGCGGCGCTATTTGGAAACACTTTCGCTCCTGCCCGACGGCGGCGGCTCGCTGCGGCTGCTTGAACTCGGCGCCGCTTTTCATCACCTGACGCCCGCCCTCCTGTGCTGCAAGCACTACGCTGAAGTTCGCTGCAACGACGTCTGGGAAGGCCCGCGGCAAGCGGTGCGCTCCGTGGTTGCGGCCGACGGTGCGTGTTTCGAGATCAGCGTCGACAACTTCGACGTGCAATCCGCTCCGTGGCCCTACGCCGACGCCTCCTTCGACTCCGTCCTCTGCTGCGAAATGCTCGAGCACCTGCACACGGATCCGATGGGGCTATTCGCTGAAATCAACCGGATTCTTCGTCCGGGCGGCACACTTCTGCTCACTACGCCGAATTTGGCTTCGAGTCATGCTCTCGAGTATGCCTTGCGCGGCGAGAGTCCCTATGTCTACGGGAAATTTGAACCGGGCGGCAGATCCACGGACCGGCACAATCGCGAATACACAGCCTCGGAGGTCGCCCGACTGGCGATCGCCGGCGGATTTCGAGTCCTCACTCTACAGACGCGGGATAGCTGGTGGCCTCGCGATCGCGAAATCCTCCGGCTCCTTGCCGCCCATGGTCACCCGATCGCTCTCAGGGGCGACAACACCTTCCTTCTGGGCGCGAAGGAGTCCCCCGTTCGTTCGCGTTTCCCCGAAGAGTTTTATCAGCGGACGGGCACGCAAGCCAACCGGCGCGCGTTGCAATCCGGCGACAACCTGCAAAGACAAGAGAACTCCGAACCGCTGAACGTTCTGGTTGTTCATGAAATCCTCCCCCATTTTGACCGCAGCGGATCGGACCAGCGCCTCATGGATATGTTGCGCGAGTTGCGCGCCCAAGGTCACGCAGTCACCTTTCTTGCCCGCGATGGACGGGACCGCGAAACCTATACTCATCCGCTTGAAGAGTTGGGTATCCAGGTCATTTGCGATGATCCCGACCGGTTGCGCCACATCGGCCGTGACGAGAAGAGCGAATGGTCCCTGCGGCACGTGGTGCAATCCGGCTCCTTCGATCTGGCCATTCTTTGCCAGTGGTTCTGGAGCGGCATCTCCATCCCGGAGCATTACCTCGAAGAGATTCGCCGCTATTCCCCTTGCACGTGCATCGCCGTGCTCACCGACGACCGGCACGGGGAGCGCGAACGCCGCGCCGCGAATCTCTCCGGCCTCCTTTCCGATTTGGAGCGCGGAAACGATTTCGAGGCTCGCGAGATCGAAGCGTACCGACGCGCTGATTTCGTTCTCTATATCGCCGAATCCGACCGCGCGCATTTCGAAAAGCTGGTCCCGGGACTGGAGATGCGGTTTCTTCCCATGGTTGCGACCGTCGCCGGTGCTGGACCGGATTTCACCTCGCGCGAAGGCGTGTTGTTTCTCGCAAATTTCGAGAATCTCGCCAACCGCGATGCTCTCGATTGGCTGCTGCAACACATCTGGCCGCTGGTTCACCGCCGGAACCCGCAGCTCAAGCTGTACATCGCTGGTAACGCGACACCGGGAAATATTGCGAACGCGGCCGCAGGCATCATTCGGCTGGGCCATTTGTCCGACCTTCGAGAGGCCTTCGCCGCCCGGCTGGTCTTCGCCGCTCCCATTCGCTTCGGCACCGGCATCAATACCAAAAATCTTCGCGCTCTCGCCGAAGGGCTGCCCGTGGTAACCACGCCGGTCGGCGCGGAAGGGCTCGAGCTTCAACACGAAGAGCACGCTCTCATCGCCAGCGACGCCGAGGGCTTCGCCGGGCATATTCTGCGCCTGGCCAGGGATGCGGATACTTGGAACCGTTTAGCTTTGGCTGGCCGCGGATTCGTGGCCGCGCGCTTCTCATCCGAGTCGCTGAGCGCGGCCATTCGCGGCCTGGCAGCGCGAACGCGCCAGGTTTCTCCCAAGCCTGCCTGCGCCCAGGCCTGGTCTTACCGCGAGATCGAACGCGCCCTTCCCGATGTGCTTCAGGCACCCGCTCGCCACCGCTTCATGCTCCGCACTCTTGGTTATTGGCAACTGGGCCGGAAAGCCCTTGAGTCCGGCAACCCGGAAGCCGCGCTCCGGCAATTTCGCCACGTCTTTACGGCGGTTCGCGGACGCCTGCCCGTCTCGGTATTTCACACCGCGCTCCTCGACGATATGGCCCGGGCTTATCGCGATCTAGGCAATCCGCAAATGGCCGGCCGTTGCGAAACGGAAAAACGTGTTTGCGTTTGGAGCTGGCCTACAAAACCTCCCGCGAGGCCCTTGCGCGCAGAGTCCGGCCAAGACTCGGGCCCTATCGAAATCTCCGTTGTCTTGCCGACGTACAACCGCTCCCTCATTCTTCGTTTGTGCCTTGCGGCGCTTGCGTTTCAATCTCTCGACGCCGGTCGTTGGGAGATCGTCGTCGTTGACGACGGCTCAACCGACGATACGCCCTCGCTGCTCCGCGAGTTTCTAGTTCCCTGCGCGTTGCGCCACGTTCGCCAGCAAAATCAGGGCGCGGGAGCCGCTCGCCGCAGCGGCGTTTCCGCCGCGCGGGGCGAGATTCTGCTTTTCTGCAACGACGACACCATCGCTTCCCCCAACCTGCTTGTCGAGCACTTGGCGTTTCATCGCCGGCATCCGCGCGAATCCTGGGCCGTCCTCGGCGATTTCCGCTATTCGGAAGAAACAGCCAAAAGCGCTCTTTGCCTCTTCGTCAATTTTTCGACGTTCTTCTTCCCGCAGCGCGCGCTCAAAGCCGGCCAGGTTTGCGATCAAGCCTATTTCGTCACATGCAATCTCAGCGTATCCCGCCGCGCCGTCCTTGATGCTGGAAATTTCGATCCCGCCTTTCGCGTCGCCGAGGATACGGAACTCGGCGCTCGGCTCATCCAGCGCGGCATTCGCGTCGTCTACCACCCCGCCGCGACCTCGTGGCATGAGCATACGGCCTTCACGACGCAGGACCTCATCCGCCGCGCTCGCTCCTACGCCGATGCCGATTGGGATCTCTTCACCAAGCATCCGCACCTTCTCGGCGCCGGAGCCAGCCCGTTCGGCACGCTAAGTCCCGCCGATCGCGTGAGGATCGCCGCGGAGCTCGAGCGCAATCGGGCCGCCGTGACCCAGGGAATCACCGCCCTCGAGGCTCTGGACCGCACGGACTTCCGGAATTTTTTCCGGAATCCCGATGTGCACGGCGCCGCTGCCAAACACGTAATCGCGCAACTCGGCACCATCGTGCCGCTCGTCTACTGGCACTGCTTCTTTGAGCGCTTCCTCGAACATTGGAACGCATCCGCTCCTCGGGTGGCCGACACGCCAACAGTCTCCCAGACTTCTCCCGTGCATCCGCGATGAAGCCCTCGATTGCTCTATCGATGATCGTCCGCGACGCCGCCGAACTGCTTCCCGCGTGCCTCGAAAGCGCCAGAGCCATCGTGGATGAAATGGTCATCGCCGATACCGGTTCGTCCGATATCACCGCCGAAATCGCCAAGCGCCTCGGCGCGAGGGTTTTTTCCATTCCGTGGAGCGACGATTTTTCGGCGGCACGCAATCTCGCGCTGCGGCAGGTCCGCAGCGATTGGGTCCTTATTCTCGATGCCGACGAGCGGCTGGATCCCTCGGCATCCGAGAACGTCCCGGCCTTGCTCTCTCGTCAGCAAGCCGATGCCTATCAGGTCACCATCCGCAATTACGTGCTCCGCCTCAACGACCGCATCTGGGATCGCCCCGCTCTCCCGAACGACAGCGCTCTCCCCGCCGCCACCCAATATCCGGCTTACGTCGAGCACCAAAATGTTCGCCTCTTTCGTAACGACCCCGAGATTCGCTTCGTCGGCCGCGTGCACGAAAGCGTCGGGCCCAAAATTCTGAGCCTTGGCAAAACACTCGGCCAGGCCAATTTCGTCATCCATCATTTCGGCCTCGCCGCAAGCGAGCAGATTCGCGCCCGTAAGAACGCCCTTTATCGCGAACTCGGCCGGCAAAAAATCCAGGAACAGCCGCGTGATGCCCAGGCACACCTCGAACTCGGCATCCTCGAAATGGACAATTTCGCGAATTTGGAGGAAGCCCGTCGCCTGTTCGCGCGTGCCTGCGAACTGGACCGACGCTTCGCGCTCGCTCAGTTCTTCCTCGGCGTGGCTCTCTCGAAACTTGGACAGCACGAAGCCGCTCTTCCCTGCTTTGGTGAGGCCGAGCGCCTTGGCCTCCGTACCGCGCTCGTCGCTGAATTCTCGGGCGATGCCTGCTACAACGCCGGGCAGTTTTCCCGCGCCGCGGAAGCTTACAAAAGGGCGGCTCGCCGCGCCCCCTCCGAGCTTCTGTTGGAGAGCAAACTCGGGCTGGCGCTGGTCCGTTCCGGTCGCATTGGCGAGGGATTGCAGCTCCAGCACAGAGCAATGCGGCGCTCGAGCGGGCACGCCGAAGTTCATGACCGGCTGATTCTCTCCCTCGTGTCGCTCGACCGAATCGCGGAAGCCTCGGATGCCGCTAAAGCCAAACTCGAGCAGATCCCCCATCCGACCCCTTCCGACTTCCTCCGTGCCGCCGCTTTGGCCGCCAAGGCACATGGCAACAAAAAAGAGGCGCTCGAGCTCCTGAGCCGCGGTGTGGAGGCACACCCGGAAGATAAGAATCTTTTAATGGCTTTGCAGGAGGTTCTAGGACCCGGAAACGACGCAACATCGATCGTTAGCGTAAGTATCGACAAACGTTTCACTTAGACGAGTTAAAGCCTTTGCTCCATTCGCCGATAAACACCGTGAGTACGTTGGCTGTTCCGTAGCGACGTGCGAGCCGAGCAGGACCAGGAGGGTTCAAGCCCCTCGCACCACAAGGCTCCCGGACGCCAGACGGAAATCGCAACACAGGCGGTACATGAGGAAAGGAGCCTCATAACCCATGTCTCTTAGCATTCTCAATAACATCCCGTCGTTGGTGGCGCAGAATCAACTCTCGATCACCAACCAGAACCTGCAGAAGACGCTGTTTCGTCTCTCTTCTGGTTCACGAATCAATTCCGGCGCGGACGACGCAGCGGGTCTCGCCATCGCCGATGGTCTGAAGGCCAACGAAACGGCGTTAACGCAGTCGGCCCAGAACGCGAGCAACGGCGTGGGCGCTCTCCAGGTTGCGGATGGCGCGCTCGCTCAGGTCACCACGCTTCTAAACCGCGCGGTGACTTTGGCGACGGAAGCCGCGACCGGCACGGTAAGCAACTCGCAGCGCGGCGCTCTCGACGCGGAATTCACGCAAATCAAGGCGGAAATCGACCGCATCGGCAGCACCACCACGTTCAACGGCACGTCGGTCTTCAGCGCCACCACGACCTCGATCTTCCTCTCGGATGCCAGCTCGACAAGCCAGATCGGCGTGACGGTCGGTACCCTGGCGTCAAGCGCCATCACGAACGGCTCATCTACGGCGAACATTTCCGCGGACGACCTGACCACAGCCACCAACGCGCAAACCGCCCTGACCGACATCAACACCGCCATCGCGAACGTCGCGGGGATCCGCGGCTCGATCGGCGCCGGCATCAATCGCTTGCAGTCCGCCGTCAACGTCATCAACAACCAGGTCCAGAACCTGGCCAGCGCTGAAGACGGCATCCGCGCCGCGGATATCCCATCCGAGGTCGCGAACCTCTCCCGCTACACCATCCTGAACCAGTCGGGTATCTCCGCTCTGGCCCAGGCAAACTCGGCGCAGCAGAGCGTGCTCAACCTGCTTCGCTAACGGAACTGAGCATAACGGGTGACGGGCGGGGTCCAAGGGGCCTCGCCCGCTTCGCCACTTCGGGAGGCAAAATGGCGGTTCTCCTCGATCCCACGGCACACAAAACCTCGGTGCAACCAGAGACGCGCACGCAAGGACCGTCAAACGGCAGCCGGCGCCCCGTTTCTTTCCCGCCGAAACAGGAAGACTCCACGCAAGGCGGATACCTCCAGGCAAACGTTACTTTTCGGCGCGATGCCGCCGGCCAAATCTACTACGTTGTGACCGACGCCACCACGGGCAAAGAGCTCCGCGAGCTTCCGGCTGAGCAAGTCCGCGCCGTCGCGGAAGGCATTCAGGAATTCCTGAAAGCCGAGCAAAGTCGTGGCGCCAAATCCCTCGAAGTGAAGGCATAGGAGCGCACGGTGGCCACCACGAATCCCACTTCCGGTCTAAGCCTCAACGGCAGCACGAGTCTCGGTCAGGGCATTGACGTGCAGCAATTCGTCACGCTTGCGCTCTCTGGCGATCAGGCGAATATTACGAACCTGCAAAACACGCAAAGCATCCTCAATGCTCAAACCACCGCTCTCGCCAAAATCACCGCGGACTTAAACAACCTGCAATCCGCTGTTTTCGCGCTCAACGATCCGCTCGGCGCTGTGGCCTCCCAGACGGCTACTTCCTCGAATAGTAATGTCCTCGGCGCGACCGCCGCCTCGAGCGCCGTCCCTGGCGTGCACACGGTTGTCGTGACGAGCCTCGCCACCACTTCTTCCTATTACAGCGACCCCGTCACAACTAGCAGCACCCCTCTGGCAACCGGCAGCTTTCAATTCCAGGTCGGCGCCAATGGCCCGGTCACCGTGACCGTGGATTCCACCAACAACACTCTCGATGGCCTCGCCGCAGCCATCAATAATCTGGGAGCCGGGGTTCGCGCCAGCGTGATTACCGATGCCAACGGCGCGCGGCTTGCTCTCGTTAGCGAGACCACCGGTGCGTCCGGAGATATCACCGTCAGCAACAACACCACCGGCCTTAACTTCACCAAGGCCGTCACCGGCGCGAACGCGGCGCTCACCGTCGACGGCGTCCCCATCAGCAGCGCCTCCAACAGCGTCTCCAACGTGATCAACGGCGTCACGCTGACTCTGGTCGCCCCCGCACCGGCATCGCCGATCACACTTACCGTCAGTCCAGACACGACCCAAGCCGCCGATGCCATCAACAAGTTCGTCGCCGCCTATAACACCGCCATCGCCGATATCAACGCGCAGTTCAACGTTGCGTCCGACGGCACCGGAGGCGGCCCGCTCGAGGCAGACGGCTCCCTGCGCGAAGCCCAGTCCTCGCTCCTCAGCGCGATCTCCTATTCCATCTCGGGGAACAGCGGCATCGTCAATCTCGCCGCGCTTGGCGTCAACCTCAATAACGACGGAACGCTTACCGTGGACAGCGGCGCTCTGAATTCAGCCCTTTCCAGCAACTTTGCGGGCGTACAAACCTTCCTGCAATCCACCACCGGCGGATTCGCCAACAATCTCAGTTCCGTGCTCACGAACCTGACCGACCCTAGTGCGGGCGTCCTCGGTCTCGATGCTTCCGGCATCTCCCAATCCTCGCGCGACCTCGGGCAGCAAATCTCGAATCTGCAGGCCTCCTTGGCCGTACGGCAACAACAGCTCACGCAGGTCTACGCTCAAGTCAACGCCACGCTCCAACAGCTTCCGCTTTTACAAGCGCAGTTAAGCCAGCAACTCGCGAGCGCCTGATGCCTGAGAACGCATTCCTTGCTTATCAGACGAATTCCGCCCGCGGCGCCTCTCCGGTCGGCCAGGTCGTCGCGCTCTATGACACGATCCTTCGCGATTTTCGGCGGGCTGCAGCAGCCGTGGATGCCGGCAATGTGGAAGGGCGCGTCTTCGAGCTGAACCATGCTCTAACCGTCATCGGCCATTTGCGCAGCGTCCTCGATCACCAGCGCGGCGGCGAAGCTGCCCGGCGTCTCGAGCGTTTCTACGACGTCACGCAGTCCATGATCGTACAGGCCAACCTGAGCCCAAGCCGTGAAGGCATTCAACGGCTTGCGGACCTGTACTCCGCCGTCCGGCAGGCCTGGCAGGAAGCGGAGCGCCAACTGCCTTCATTCAGCGCCGAAAATACAGCCGATCGTTGGCTTGCGGAAACGATGGGGCAACCCGCGCAAACTCCTGCCGCGGACACTGCGGCTTCCGCTTCCGGCAAATGGCGCGCGTAAGCCGCAATCTCCCTCAGCCGCTATGAGCGAACCAAACAAGCAAATCGCAGCCTCAAACGCCCAAGTCAAGGCCTTGGTATCCCTCGCCCGCCGCGCCCTGCAAGGTCAGGCAGAATTTGGCCCGGAACAGCTTCATATCCTCAAGTCCGCGCTGGATCGCATGGACCCGCTGATGCTTCAGTCCGCGCAACTCCGCCGCGAACAACCGGAGTTGCGGCCGGACCTCGACGCCTACAAGGCCTTGCTCGCGGAGCTCGAACCATTGCTCGAGCGGATTCGCGTCATGCTTCTCGCGCGCCGCGCGCAAATGGTTTTGGATCGTGGCCAGCTCGAGGCGGTCGCCCGCTGGTCAGACGCCCTCCGGCAAACTCACGGTGGTTAGCCCCGATTGGGCAAGAACCCATACCCCCAAACTCTGGGCTCCAACTCGCGTGTGGCCCCCGGCTCCCTGGCGAGCGAGGGCGTGCAAGCTCCCTCCCCGTGCAAAACGCGTCCGGTCCGGTTCGAAACGATTTGACGAACCCGCGCGTATTCAATACGTTCATGCACTTCGGGCAGCGGCAACGAGCCGTTGCGAAGAAGCCTGCCGGCGGCGGGCAAAGGTGAAAATGACCGATGGACGGGCCTCTTCTGTCTGCGCAAAGCGTCACCCGCGAATACCGCCTGGGCGGCTCCACGGTTTGCGCGGTAAGTGACGTCTCGCTTTCGGTGGCTGGCGGCGAATTTGTCGCGCTCCTCGGCAGCTCCGGCTCGGGTAAATCAACTCTGCTCAACCTTTTGGCGGGACTCGACCGGCCCACGTCCGGCGCCATCTTCGTCCAAGGCCGCAATCTCGCGCAACTCTCCCCCATTGAGCTTGCCCGATACCGCCGCCAGACCGCTGCTATGGTCTTCCAATCTTTCAACCTCCTGCCGCGCATGACCCTCGAGGAAAATGTCGAGCTTCCCCTTCGCCTCGAGGAAGTAGACCGCCACGAACGCTCTGCCCGTGTGACCGAAGCGCTCGAACGCGTGGGCCTCGCCCAGCGCCGCCATCACCGCCCCAGCGAACTCTCGGGAGGTGAGCAACAGCGCGGAGCCATTGCTCGCGCCCTTGTCAACCGGCCCAGGGTTCTGTTCGCCGATGAGCCTACCGGCAACCTCGACAGCAAGAACGGCGACCACATCCTAGAGCTTCTTCATGAACTTCAATCCGTTCTTCGCATGACCATCGTTATGGTCACGCACGAGCGGCCCTTGGCCGAACGCTACGCGCAGCGGCTGGTCATCCTTTCTGATGGAAAGCTCATCAGCGATCAGCCGCTATCGCCCTCCGCAACGCGCGGCGCGGCCGCAAGCGTTACCGCCTCCGAACGAGCGCCTTCCGGAGCCTCCGCATGAAAGCGCGCGATCTCGCCGAACTCGCTCTTCGCAACCTGCGCGAAGCCCTTCTCCGCAATGCGCTTACTACCCTAGGCGTGGCGGTAGGCGTCGCTTCGCTTGTCGCCATGCTTTCTCTGGGAGTTGGCTTGCAAAATCTCGCATCCCAGCGGCTCACGCGCTCCGGTCTCTTCGACGCCGTCTTTGTCACTGCCCGCAGCTTCGGCGATCGCGGCGGCCTATCCCGCGAAGGCTCATCCCGGGATAATTCCGATTCGCGGCAGAATCCCGAGCCGCAGGAGTTGAAGCTGCTCGACGAAGACACGCGCCAGGCTTTCGCGCGCTTGCCCAACGTCACCGAAGTCTATCCGCAGATTCGCTTCGTCGCCGATGCCCGTTATGGGGAAACAAAGCGCCAGACCATGGTTCTCGCTTTGCCTGATTCCTCCCGCCGCAGCGGCGCTTTCGACGCCATGAAGGGAACGTTCTTCTCGTCTTCTGCCGCGCAGGAAGCCATTCTGCAAATGGATTTTGCGAAGGAGCTGAATCCACAACCGGAATCGCTCATCGGCAAGGAACTCACGCTCCGCTACATGGAGCGTTCGACTTCCGCAAGCGACGCCGAACTTATGAACGCACTGACGGGCTCGGATAATTCCGGCGCCATTTCCGTCCTTCCCCGCATCAAGAAATTCCGCATCATCGGCATCACCGATTCCGATCCGTCCGCCGGACTCGGGGGTTTCGGCGGAGCGCGCGTTTTCCTGCCGCTGCAAGTTGCCGAAGGACTGCACGTGGCGCAGCCCGGCGATTTTCGAACCATGCTGGCCAGTGAATCCGGTAAACCCAGCTACATGGCGCTCACGGTCCGCACGAAATCTCCGAACGACGTTCCGAAAGTCGAGGACGCCATCAAGAAAATGGGTTACAGCGCATTTTCTCTGATGGATGCGGCGCGCAGTCTCCGCCTGGTCTTCGCGGTGTTCGATCTATTTCTCGGACTCTTCGGCAGCCTCGCGCTGACCGTCGCTTCGCTCGGTATCATCAATACGCTGGTCATGGCCATTCTCGAGCGCCGCCGCGAAATCGGCATTCTCAAGGCCCTCGGCGCTTCGGATAAGGACGTGAAGAGTTTGTTCTTCGCGGAAGCGGCCGCCATGGGCTTCTTCGGCGGCATTCTGGGAGTCACGTTCGGCTGGCTGATCGGACAGGCGCTCACGCTTGGCGCCTCACTGTACTTGCGCAGCCGCGATCTGCCGGGCGTCAGCGTCTCGCATGTGCCCTGGTGGCTCGGCTTGAGCGCCGTCGCTTTCGCCGTTGTGGTCAGCCTGGCCGCGGGACTTTATCCCGCCGCGCGCGCCGCAAAGCTCAATCCCGTCGAAGCGCTGCGCTATGAATAATTCCGCGCCCCCGCTAGACTTTGGAGCGGAACCTTGCTAACGCGGAGAAACGTTCATGCCCCTCGCTCAACTCGGAGACACGCAACTCAACTACGAATTCGAAGGCCCCGCCGGTGCTCCCGTTCTCCTTTTCTCGAATTCGCTCGGCGCCAATCTCTCGATGTGGAACCAGCAAGCTGCCGCGTTTAACGCGCATTTCCGCGTTCTCCGATACGACACCCGGGGTCACGGCCAATCCGGCGTCACTCCCGGCCCTTACAGCATTGAGCAACTCGCGCGCGATGCCCTCAATCTGCTCGACCTCCTGCAAATCGCCAGCGTCGATTTCTGCGGACTCTCGATGGGCGGACAAACCGGAATGTGGCTGGGGCTCAACGCGCCCGAGCGCATCCGCAAACTCGTGCTCTGCAACACCGGACCCAAAATCGGCACCATGGAAACCTGGGGCGCGCGCATGGAGGCCGTTCGCAAGGGGGGGATGGCCGCCGTTTCCGAAGCGATTCTCGAGCGCTGGTTCACTCAGGACTTCCGCGAGCGCGAGCCTGCCTTGATCGCCGGCATAAAACGCGGCATCGAATCCACAAACGTCAATGGGTATCTCGCGAATTGCATCGCTGTGCGAGACTACGATGCTCGCGAAACCGTCTCCGCCATTCGGGTCCCTGCCCTGGTCATTTCCGGCGAGTGGGATACTTCGACTCCGCCCGAAAGCGGCCGCTTTATAGCGGAAAAAATCCCCGGCGCCAAATACGTTGAACTCAACGCGGCACACCTTTCCAACATCGAAGCGGCCTCCCGCTTCAATCAGGAACTCGGCGCATTTCTCGCGGCGTGAACTAACGGGCAGGCGTTTGCGGAAGGGTCGCGGCGGGAACGGCGGAAGCAGCGGCGGGTTCCGCGCCGGAAAGGGTTTGCCAGCCGCGACGCGAGAGGCTCCAGTAGATGGCGTAGCCGGAAAACACGGAACCAAGGATGAGCAAAACGCCGGAAATCCATTCCTGAAGGACGAGTTCGCCGATTCCGAACATCGAGCAATACACAAGGGCGCAACCCATCACCCAATCGAAAGTGTTGGCGGCAAGATCGCGAACCGGCCGGATCTCCGGCGCGAGCGCGGCGATCCGGCGCCAGCCGTGCGCGGTCGGATGCACGCGCCGGTAGAAAGCGAGCAGGTGCGCCTCCGGCTCGGGCGGCGTAAGCATTGTCACAATCAGCCACACGACGGTGGTGACGCCGGCGGTAATCATGGCCGATTTTGCGAACACTACGGAACTGTTGCCGGCGAAGTGAACGCGAGAGAGAGAAACGGAAACCACGAATGCCGCAACCATCGATGAAATTTCGCTCCATGCATTGATGCGGGACCAATACCAGCGCAGCAGCAATACGCCGCCGGTGCCCGCGCCCATGCCGAGGAGCAATTCCCATGCGGCTTGAATCGAGGAGATATGCGCGGCCGTGTAGCCGCTCAGAATGACGAGCAAGACGATGAACACCTTGCTGACGAAGACGTAGTGCTTTTCGGTTCCGTTCCGCACGAGAAAGCGGCGATAAAAATCGTTGATGAGGTAGGACGTGCCCCAGTTGAGCTGCGTGCCAACGGTGGACATGAACGCGGCAAGAAACGCCGCGATCATCACGCCGCGCAGCGCCGGAGGCAGAAAATCGCGCATGACCATGACGTAACCCTTTTCCGGTTCGGCGGCGAAGGCTGCGCTGGGATGCAAACCTCCGTTCGCCGAGTACACGGCCACCGCGACGAGTCCGGTCACGATCCACGGCCACGACCGCATCGAGTAGTGGGCGATGTTGAACCAGAGCGTCGCCCCTAGCGAATTCTTTTCGTCCTTGGCGCTAAACATGCGCTGGGCGACGTAGCCGCCGCCGCCCGGCTCCGAGCCGGGATACCAACTGGCCCACCATTGCACGGCAAGATACAACACAAACGTCAGCACCGGCAGAGTCCAGAGCGCATCGCTGGTCCAGCCGAGGTGAAAGGAGGGAAAGAAGGAGAGTACCGAACCAGTGGTTTGCCCCGTGGCGCGCGTCGCGGCGTCAACCTGCGAGAGATGAATCTTCAGGAGGGCCATGCCGCCGATCCTATCCACGGCGACCCACGCCAGGACGACGATCATGGCCATTTTCAGCGCAAACTGAAACAGATCCGTGACGAGAACACCCCAAAGGCCGCCGATGAAGGTATACAGCCCGGTGAACGGAACGAGGATGAGCACGCAAATCAACAGAGCGGTATGCGAGGGATCTCCGAGCGTGTAGCGAAAAATCGTGTGCCCACCCGCGCCGATTTCGAGCACGCGGCCCCGGGCAATCGCGTCGCCGAGCAGCACGGTGATGATGCTGATCATGGCCTTGATGACCCAGCCGAGGATCAGGCAGTTCATCAGCGCGCCGAGATAGAGTGCGCGGAAGCCGCGAAGAAAGGCGGCGGGCTTGCCGGCGTAGCGAAGTTCTACAAATTCGACGTCGGTGATGATACCGGAGCGGCGCCAGTAGCGCGCGAAGAAGAAAACCGTCATCATTCCGGAAAGGCACAGCGACCACCAAAGCCAGTTGCCCGCGATGCCGTTCTTCGCGACGAGGCCGGCAACAAGAAGCGGGGTATCCGCCGCGAACGTGGTGGCAACCATGGACGTGCCGGCAAGCCACCAGGAAACGTTGCGGCCGGAAACGAAAAATTCTTCGGTGCTACCGGAAGAGCGGCGACGATAATAGAGGCTGATGAGCAGGTTGAGAAGCAAGTAGGCCGCGATGACGATCCAGTCGATGGCGGTAAGGGCCACAGCAAAGCCTCCAAGCCGGGACGGCGGCGAGGCGTTCCGCCGAACCCAGACAGGCGGCTACCATACCGCAGTCAGGCCGGCCCCGCCACGGGGAAAATAGCTATATAGCACCAGCAGGGCCTTGTCAATTGGGAGCTGCTATTTTATAAATCTCGTGTTCATTGCAATCTATAGCACAGGCGGAAAAACGGAAAGGCCGCAGCCGATGCCGAGAGAGGGTTCCGTAAGACGCGGCCCGGGCGGTAGGACGAGACGAGCCGAGGACAAGGGACAATGCCTGTGAAAAGCAGGGCCAGTCTTCCTGCGTATCAGCGGATCCAAGGCGCGATACGGAAACGCATTGACGCGGGACATCTGCGAGCGGGAGACGTGGTGGCCTCCGAACGCGACCTCGCGAAATTGCACCAGGTAAGTCTGATGACGGCGCGGCATGCCTTAGCCTCGCTTGAACGCGAAGGAATCGTGGAGAGGCGGCGCGGTATCGGCACCTTTGTCGCGGCGCCGAAAATCCATTTCAACAAGCTGATGAGCTACACGGAGCAGATGGCCAGCCGCAGCTTGCAGGCCGGCGCAAAAGTACTCTTCGCCAAAATCATGAACAACGAGCAGGAAGCGGCGGCCCGCCTTTCGCTCGCGCCGACCAGCAGCGTGATCAAGCTCGAGCGGCTGCGCCATGCCGCGGGCGAACCTTTTGCGATCGAGACCTGCTATCTTTCCGCAGCCGAATTTCCGGATTTGCTCTCGAAACCGCTCGGGCGTGAATCGCTCTTCGGAACACTCGAACGCGATTACAAAACGGAAATCGGATATGCCGACGAGGAAGTGGATGCGACGTCAGCGGACCAGCGCACCGCGCAATTGCTGAACATCCCGAAACGCGACCCGCTGTTGCGCATCCGGCAGGTTATCTACTCTTCGAGGGGCAAGGCGATTCTGTACGTGCTTGGGTTGTATCGCTCGGACCGGCACAACCTGGTGATTCGCCGCTTCCGCTGAAGCAACGAACGAGGAGCGCCTTTTGCTGCGTCTTGAAAAAAAACGCTCGAGCCTGCGAACTGCGAGGACAAAGGAATGCTGGCGGTATTGAAACGCAACGCCGAAGACGTGAGCCTGCACACAGCGAAACTGATTGCCGGCGCGATTCGGCGCAAGCCCGCGCTGCGGCTCGGCATGGCCACGGGCAACACCATGGTCGGTGTCTACCGCGAACTTGTCCAAATGCACCGCGAAGAGGGACTGGATTTCTCGCGGGTGGTCACCTTTAATCTGGACGAATATCTCGGCGTAGACGCGAATCATCCGGGCAGCCTGCGGCATTTCATGGACGAGCATTTCTTCACGAAAGTCAACCTTGCGCCGGCAAATATCCACGCGCCGGACGGAACGATTCGCGGCGGCTATGAGGAATATTGCGCCGGGTACGAGAAGGCGATTCGAGAAGCGGGGGGAATCGACGTGCAGCTCCTGGGAATCGGGAGGAACGGCCACATCGGATTCAATGAGCCGACGTCAAGCTTGGGGTCGCGAACGCGGCTGAAAGTGCTCGGCGACGAAACCATCGCGGACAACTACAAACTCTTTGGGACGATCGGTGACGTTCCGAAATGCGCGATCACCGTGGGAATCGGAACGATTCTGGAATGCAAACGCATTTTGCTGCTGGCCACGGGTGACGCCAAAGCGGACGCAGTGATGAAGGCCATTGAAGGACCTGTGACGTCGGCGGTGCCGGCTTCGGCACTGCAACACCATCCGGACGTCACCTTCATTCTGGATGAAGGCGCCGCAGCAAGGCTAAGCCAGAAGGAATACTATCGCCGCGTGTTGGAAATGACGGAACGCCTGACGCCGGAACGGTTGTCGTAGCCGAGGTTTCCGGGCTTCCGCGACACCGCACGACGGCGATTCGTTCTCGCCTTGCCGCTGTTCAGGTCGCGCCGCTACCGGTTAAAGAAGGGCCGGCGGCGTGCGCGGCTTCGGAATGGCGTTTACGCTTTACCGGCGCGGCGTGTTCGCTCTCCCGGCCGCTCATCGAGGTGATAGCTGTCGCTGAAAGCGTCGACTTCGCGTTCCGCCTCTTCGCGAGCGATACCATAGCGCTCCTGCAATCTGCCAATCAGCTGATCGCGACGGCCCGCGACGGATTGCAAATCGTCGTCGGTTAGTTTGCCCCATTTCTCGCGCATTCTGCCGGACGCCTGCTTCCACTGACCCGCGATCTGGTCCCAATTCATTGCTCCTCCAAACGAAGAAGATCCCCTCCATGAAAGCGCGCAAATGCCGCCTAAGGAATAGGGGATATGGCCTAGCGAGAGTCCGCATGCGGTGTAGAAAAGCGGAGGACCCATGGGTTCCGCCCGAATGCCATACGATCTTCGCCGGATGGAGCAGCCAGCACGCGAAACCTGAAAATAAAAATGGATGACGGACCTTGCGAATGTGCAAGGAACCAGAGGAGGTGACGATGCTGCGCTGGGCTCTCGGGTTCCTAATCGTGGCGATCATTGCGGCGATTCTGGGCTTTTGGGGACTGGCCGCCGCAGCGGCCGGTATCGCGAAGATCATTTTCTACTTGTTTCTGATCTTGTTTGTTCTCGCGGTGATTGGGTCGCTGCTGCACCGGCGGTCCTGAAAGAAACGTTGTTCCCACAGGCTGCCTTGGCGGGAGGTCGTGAGGATAATGACCTGACAAGGGCTCCGCCGCTCTTCAGTCGGCGCTCGAAGCTCTTCTCGGGCGCCTTTGTTTTTGTGCTGGCGCGAAAATCGGGCGGCGCTCGTGAAGAATGCGCTCCGAGGCCGCAACCATGACTTCCTCGTGAAACAAGCGTTGAAAAATGCCTTCGGAAAGCAAATTGCAGACGGAGAGCAGACTCATCCCCTGATGATGAGCCATCCAACTGCGGACAATTTCGAACGAGTGGTTGCCATTGCCCGCTAGGGCGCTGGAATCGCCGAAATCGGCGGCTTCGTAAAATCCGAAGGAGCCGAGCAAGCCGGCAGCTTCAAGCTGGACGAGATTGGAAACGGCGGCATAGGCGTCAGCGTGGAGGGCGAGGAAGGAAGAGTAAGGCGAAATGACGAGACGTCGGTCAAGTTCGGGGTTGATGGCGAGATCAGGCAAGCCAAATGCGCGATAGACGTAGTGATTCGAATCATTGCGCAAACTGCAGCCAGCTTCTGAGATTCCCCAAGGGATGCGCAGGCGCGCGAGCCGCGAGCGCTGGCAGTGAACGGCGCCGGCCATGCTGTTTTCCAGAAGAGTCTCCGGATAGGTCTTCAGCCATAGCGCGGGCATGAGGTACTCGAACATCGTGCCTGTCCACGAAAGCAGGACGTGGCGACCGCAAGCTTCCGTGTGGGATCGGCCGAGGCGAAACCAGGTGTCCTGCGGAATGTCTCCCTTGGCGATGGCAACGAAGATGGCACTGCGAGACTCGGAAGCCAGCAGGTCGTAGCAGCTCTTCTCAAGGCTGCCGGCCTCCACGTTGTATCCGATCGAGAGCATTCCGCGACGCGCGTCATAAAGGAACGCGAAGTCCATTTCGCGGACGAGCGCATCGCAAACGGATGCAAGCGAAAGCAGGCGGCTCTCGAGTTGGCGCGCCTGTTCACAAGCGGCGGTTAAGCGCCGGCGCAGCGATTCCTTTGCCGAGGCTTCCCCGGTCCAGAAGGAATATTCATCGAGCCTGCGCTCGATGCGGACAACAAAATCGGGCAATTGGCGCAGCGTGAGAGAAGCGGTGACACGAGAATCGAGTAGTTCGCCAAGCTGCGCGCGAAGGGAGGCAAACTCGGGCAATACCCACGGGGTCATGGTGCGAGAGAGCCAGAGAATATCCTGGAGATGCGAGCGCGCCTGCAGAAGCCACCAGCGCGCATCAGAGGAGGCGCTCCCGGCGAGGAGAAATTCGGATTCGCGGACGGCGGCTTCGAGCGGATCCTGAAATGCGGGAGCTGCTTGCGACCACGCGGAGGTGTTGCGGGGAAGTCTGGCGGCTTCGGCGCGAATGGCTTGGAGCGGCGCCAATTTTTCGGCGGGCCAGTCCAGGGCCTGGAGAGCATCAAGCGCGGCTCCGAGATGATCGCTGAAGCCAAGAAACGCTGATTCCGGGAAAATGGGGTGTGTGACGGCAGCGAGGCAGCCTTGCTTCAGGGTCCAAAGGGAGCACGCGAGATTGCCGCTATCAACCGCGGAGACGAATCTCTGACCCAATGGGAGGAGGGAACGCGTGTCGTACCAATTAAGGAAATGACCGTTGAAACGCGGCAGGCGGCGCGCGCTGTCGAGAATCCGCTCGGTGTTTTCGGCGAAGCGGTC